>Ga0210406_10000171_pt1 | contig 101427 bp, 84 predicted proteins | sample IncBWC30MmetaG_FD_155454 | JGI IMG/M metagenome (GOLD analysis project Ga0210406, IMG submission 155454) | Forest soil microbial communities from Barre Woods Harvard Forest LTER site, Petersham, Massachusetts, United States - Inc-BW-C-30-M | ecosystem: Environmental > Terrestrial > Soil >... | reverse complement strand
AGGTATAAGTAACGATAAATAAAGTGAAAAACTTTATCGCCGTAAGTCTAAGGGTTCCTGATCAACGTTAATCGGATCAGGGTTAGTCGGGTCCTTAGGAAAACCCGAAAGGGGCATCTGATGGAAAACTGGTTAATATTCCAGTACTCGCTTTAGTTTCGATGGGGTGACGCAGAAGTGAAACTCACACGAGGGATACGGAATTCCCCGTTTAAGTACGTAGCTATACATTCTACTGGCAAATCCGTAGGGAGTGGCGAAATACGAAAGTATATGAGAGCTTCGGCTCGATTGAGTGAGGTAATAGCTGCCGAGAAAAACCTCTAAGGTTAGGCTAAAGCGACCCGTACCGCAAACCGACACAGGTAGACGAGAAGAATATTCTAAGGCGCTCGGGTGAGCCGCGGAGAAGGAACTAGGCAAATTGTGGCTGTAACTTCGGGATAAAGCCAGCCTACTTCGGTAGGCCTCAGTAAAATGATTCAACCAACTGTTTAACAAAAACACAGGGCCCTGCAAAATCGAAAGATGACGTATAGAGCCTGATACCTGCCCGGTGCTGGAAGGTTAAGGAAGGATGTTCGGCGCAAGCCAAAGCTTCTGACTGAAGCCCCAGTAAACGGCGGCCGTAACTATAACGGTCCTAAGGTAGCGAAATTCCTTGTCGGGTAAGTTCCGACCTGCACGAATGGTCTAATGAGTTGTACACTGTCTCCTCCACGAGCCCGGTGAAATTGTAGTATCGGTGAAGATGCCGGTTACCCGTCACGGGACGGAAAGACCCCATGAACCTTCACTACAACTTTGCATTGATTTTGAATTTTTGATGTGTAGGATAGTTGGGAGACTTTGAAGTTGTGTCGCTAGGCATGATGGAGTCGTCGTTGAAATACCAACCTTTAAACATTTAGAATCTAATCCCTAACGGGAAACAGTGCATGGTGGGTAGTTTGACTGGGGTGGTCGCCTCCTAAAATGTAACGGAGGCTTGCAAAGGTTCCCTCAGTACGGTTGGTAATCGTACATAGAGCGCATTAGTATAAGGGAGCTTGACTGTGAGACTTACAAGTCGATCAGGGACGAAAGTCGGCTAAAGTGATCCGGCGGTTCTGTATGGAAGGGCCGTCGCTCAAAGGATAAAAGGTACTCTGGGGATAACAGGCTGATCTTACCCAAGAGCTCATATCGACGGTAAGGTTTGGCACCTCGATGTCGGTTCGTCACATCCTGGGGCTGGAGAAGGTCCCAAGGGTTCGGCTGTTCGCCGATTAAAGTGGCACGTGAACTGGGTTCAGAACGTCGCAAGACAGTTCGGTCCCTATCTGTGATGGGCGTTAGTAAATTGAGTGGACATGACTTTAGTACGAGAGGACCGAGTCGTATGTACCGCTGGTGTATCGGTTGTGCCGCCAGGTGCAATGCCGAGTAGCTACGTACAGCAAGGATAAACGCTGAAAGCATCTAAGCGTGAAACCTTCCACAAGATGAGTTTACTTTTAAGGGCCGTTGTAGACTACAACGTTGATAGGCTATAGATATACAGGTGGTAACATCAAAGTCGAGTAGTACTAATTACCCGTAAGCTTTATTTTTTATTTTACTTTTTCTGTTCAACTTCCCAATATGTACATTATTATAATTGTCAATTTTCAATTGTTAATTGACAATTAAAGTCCTTATGGTGGTTTTGCCAAGGGTGTTCACCTCTTCCCATACCGAACAGAGAAGTTAAGCCCCTTATGGCCGATGGTACTGCACAACAATGCGGGAGAGTAGGTAGCTGCCATATTCTTTGAGCCCTCTAATTTATTTTAGAGGGCTTTTTTTATGACCAGAAAGAAACGGAATTATTGATACCCTATCTACATGTATAAAGCAGAAACTTTTATAGCTTGTCACTTCAAGACACAACAATTCCTGCATCACTATTGATACTTATTACTTTCTCCGGTAACTTTTTGTGAAGCTTAAAAGCCTGAAACGCTTCTCATATATTCCTGCAGAATAATAGTAGCTGCAATAACATCTACATTTTCTTTAACGCGGCGGTCTTTTTTCTTCATTCCCATCTCTAACATGGCGTCTTTAGCCATCTTTGATGTATAGCGTTCATCAACTGTTTTAAGGGGAACAGTTGGGAAATCCTTTTGAATTTTTTTAATAGCAGCTTGTACTAATGGAGTTCCGTGCGTATCGCTTTCATCCCAGTTTTTGGGTAGACCGATAATGATCAGCTCTACAGTTTCTTCGGAGAGGTATTTTTTTAGGAAGGGAATTAATTCTTTCGATTCAATGGTGAGCAAGCCTGTAGCTATGATTTGTAAAGGATCTGTCACAGCAATACCTGTTCTTTTACCGCCGTAATCTATCGCTAATATTCTTGCCATGATTAACGGTTAATAAAAATATCGAGTAAGACAAAAACAGCGAATACAACAGAAGCAATACCATTAGCTGTCATAAATGCGAGGTTAACTCTTCTTAAATCAGTTGGCTTTACAATGGAGTGTTGGTAAATAAGCATGCTGATAAATACCGCAACGCCTGTCCAGTAAGACCAGCTAAAATGCCCGTTAATACCAGCATAAATAACACAGGCAGCAGATAAAATATGTAATAATTCAGATACACGTAAGGCATTAGATTTACCTAAAGCAGCTGGTATTGAATGTAACTGATGTTCTTTATCAAAAGCTTCATCTTGCAAGGCATAAATAATATCAAAGCCACTCACCCAAAATAAAACTGTGAAGGAAAATAATACCGGCAATATATCAAAGTGTCCGGTTACAGCAATATATGCACCAATTGGAGCAAGACTTAAACCAACGCCTAATACTAAATGACACAAAGCCGTAAAACGTTTGGTGTAACTGTAAAATAAAATAACAAATAATGCAACCGGCGACAATGCCATACACAATGGATTAATAAAAAAACAAGTGATAACAAATAAAACAGCAGAGCCAATTGTAAACAACAATGCATTTTTACTGGTAATAATACCTGCTGGTATTTCTCTGATAGCTGTACGAGGATTTAATGCATCATACTTCGCGTCTAACCAGCGGTTGAAAGCCATAGCTGCACTACGCGCTGTGATCATGCATATCAATACTAAAATAAATTTTATCATCAATTCATTGATTGACTGAGGTGTTGTTAAAGCAAATCTTCCCAAAAAGAAACCGATCATTGCAAAGGGTAAGGCAAAAATAGTATGACTAAATTTTACAAGCGATAAATAATTTTTTATAGTATTGGCTGCCATCATTTTAATTTAAGCAATTAATTAATTTTATTTCTAACGATCTCCCACAAAACAATTCCTGCAGCTACTGAAATATTTAAGGAATGTTTCATTCCTAACTGCGGTATCTCTATACATCCATCACATAATGCAATAACTTCCTGATCAACTCCATCTACTTCGTTGCCAAAAACGACAGCTGTTTTTTCATCAGCATCAATATTGAACTTTTCTAAAGAGATGCTGCTTTCAACTTGTTCAATAGCATATACTTTATAGCCATTTTTCTGCAACTCTTTCACAGCTTCTACTGTTGTTGCGTAATGTCGCCAGGTAACCGTTTCTGTCGCGCCTAAAGCCGTTTTATTAATATCTCTGTGTGGTGGCTGAGCCGTGTAACCACATAAATAAATAGCTTTTAACAAAAAAGCATCAGCTGTACGAAAAACGCTACCTACATTATGCATACTGCGGATATTATCCATCACCACCACTACAGGTACTTTATCCGACCTTTTAAATTCGTCAACCGACTTACGTTTTAGTTCATCCATGCTCAATTTTCGCATCTACCAAAATTATAGGCAAAAGTAATTCACATTGGGGAGAAATGGGGTTTATTTAGGCGGTGAAAGACCTTATTTTTGTAATTAATAATTAGTAATTAACAATTAATAATTCCTTCAATTTCAAGGAATAAACGTATGAATAATAAACTTAATCATATCGGATAAAAAATTCTTAATTATTAATTTGTAATTATTAATTCAGAATATGGCCAAGGCAACCGGAGAAACTCCATTAATGCAACAACATAGCGCTATCAAGGCACGCTATCCTGACGCTATTTTATTATTCAGGGTAGGAGATTTTTATGAAACATTCGGACAAGATGCCGTTAATGCATCGGCTGTGTTAGGGATTACTTTAACTAAAAGAAATAACGGTAATGCAGATTCTTCTCAGCTAGCAGGATTCCCGCATCATTCATTAGATACTTATTTACATAAATTAGTAAAAGCCGGCTATCGTGTAGCAATTTGCGATCAGTTAGAAAATCCTAAAGATGTAAAGGGAATTGTTAAGCGTGGCGTAACAGAATTAGTAACACCTGGTGTTGCAACCAGCGATAAATTGTTAGAGCATAACAAGAATAACTTTTTAGCAGGAATACATTTTAACGAGAATAAAATCGGTATTGCATTTTTAGACATCAGTACAGGAGAATTTTTTCTTGCAGAAGGCGACAAGGAATACGCAGATAAATTATTGCAGAGCTTACAACCTGCCGAAGTTATTTTTCAACGTAATCAACAGAAAAATTTCAAAGAATCTTTCGGCTCAAAGTTTTTTACTTACACATTAGATGAATGGATCTTTGCAGATGCGTATGCGACAGAAAGTTTATTAAAACATTTTGGTACGCATAGTCTGAAAGGGTTTGGTGTTGAAGGATTATTTGCAGGAATTATTGCAGCGGGCGCTATTCTTCATTACTTAAAAGATACAGAACACCCAAACTTAGGGCACATCACTTCTATTCAACGAATAGACAGGGAAGAACATTTATGGATGGATCGGTTTACGATCCGTAACCTTGAATTATTTGGCGGTGCAGAAGGAAGTAATACCTTATTAAAAGTGATAGACAATACAGTATCTCCAATGGGAGCCCGTATGTTGAAACGCTGGATGGTCTTGCCATTGAATAATATTATTAAGATCAATGAACGCTTAGATACGGTAGAATTTTTGATCAAAGAAGTTGAGGTTAGAAATCAAATATCCCTACACATCAAACAAGCCGGCGATATTGAAAGGTTGGTGAGTAAAGTGCCGCTTAAAAAAGTTAACCCGCGTGAAGTATTGCAAATTGCTAAAGGCTTGCAGCAAGTAGACGCTATTAAAACTATTTGCGAATCAATAGATAATGGCTATTTAAAAAGATTAGGTGATTCATTAAATCCCTGCAAATTAATTTTAGAAAGGATTACAAAAGAGATCAACGAAAATCCACCTGCGTTAGCAAGCAAAGGAGGAATGATCGCTATGGGTATTAATGAAGAGTTGGATGAATTAAGAAAAATATCCAGCGGCGGCAAAGATTATTTATTAGAGCTACAGCAAAAAGAAGCGCAAGCAACAGGGATATCTTCTTTAAAAATAAGTTTCAACAATGTGTTTGGTTATTATTTAGAAGTAACCAATATGCATAAACCTAAGGTTCCTGAAACATGGATACGCAAGCAGACTTTAGCTAACGCCGAGCGTTATATCACCCCCGAACTAAAAGTGTATGAAGAAAAAATACTTGGTGCTGAAGATAAAATATTGCAGATCGAATTACAGCTTTTTGAAAAGTTGTTAAATGAATTGAAAGATTATATTGCACCAATGCAGGTCAACGGAAACGTATTGGCGATTTTAGACTGCCTTACTTGTTTCGCTAACAACGCACTTCATTTTAATTACAAAAAACCTTCGGTACATGAAGGGAATGCATTGGATTTGAAAGATAGCAGGCATCCTGTAATTGAAAGAAATCTACCGGTAGGCGAGTCATATATTTCAAACGATATTTTTTTAGATCCGGAAACACAGCAGATCATTATTTTGACCGGGCCGAACATGAGTGGTAAAAGTGCGATCCTTCGTCAGACTGCATTGATTACTTTAATGGCACATATGGGAAGTTTTGTTCCTGCAACAAGCGCTAAAATACCCTTAACGGATAAAATATTTACGAGGGTAGGGGCGTCAGATAATTTAAGTGGTGGTGAAAGTACATTCATGGTTGAGATGAATGAAACAGCCAGCATCATTAATAATATTACTTCTAGGAGTTTAATAATATTAGATGAGATTGGGAGAGGGACATCTACATATGATGGTATTTCTATTGCGTGGAGTATTGTTGAATATTTATACAAGAGTCAATACTCGCCTAAAACATTATTCGCTACGCACTATCATGAATTGAATGAATTAGAGAATAAATTCGAAGGTGTTAAAAATTACCATGTTACTAATAAAGAAGTAGGCAATAAAATCATATTTCTACGTAAACTAGCAGCAGGTGGCAGCACACATAGTTTCGGTATCCATGTAGCAAGAATGGCGGGCATGCCACCATCTTTGATTGACAGAGCAAATGAAATATTATTACAGCTAGAAGAGAAACATGTTGATAGTTCTATTGAAGAAACCGTTAAACAAATAACTGCGCCGAAAGTGCAGTTGAATATTTTTGATGCTCACTCTGCTACATTTGATGATATCAGAAAGCTACTGGAAAGTACTGATATAAACCGATTAACACCTGTTGAAGCTTTATTAAAGTTGCAGGAGATAAAGGGATTTCTGAAGTAATTCTATTAATTTCAGGATAAATTAATCATACTAAATAGTACTTTTATGAAACTAAAATTCATCATATTATTAATATGCTGTTCAATTGTACAGCTGTAAAAAAGATGATTACCCTATTTGCGGTTGAACATCTCCAACTTATTTAAATCTTTTTGTAAAAGATACGCTAGGTAATGTGGTGAGCGGAGCATCAGTTAAACTTTATTCTACACAAACTGACTGGATCAATCAAACCAATCAATTAGGTAATACTTTAATTAGTGATTCAGTAGGACAAGTAGATTACTATACTACATTAACTCCGGCTGTAAATTATTATTGGCTCGTTCAAAAAGGAGGACTAAGTAACCAAAATAACGTCATAACTAATACGACAGCAATTATTCCAAATTCTATCAATTCTTTTAATACAGTAATATCAAAATAACCCGACTTAAAAGAGAGTGATAGTTTCTATAAAGATAATTGAAAAATAAATCACTCTTGCCGTTCCTCTGTTTTCATATACAAATCTTTAAGTGATGAAAGAAATGGCTTTAATTCTTGAGGCCATTCATTTTCGTTAGTATCTATTGAAATATGCCGGGTTGATTTATCAGAGAAAATTATGACTAATTCATACCCTCCCTGATCAACAGAATATGGAGCCCCTATTTTTATATAATCTTTAGTTGTGCCGGCAAAAATAACAGACGCGGAATCGAGAATATTTTTTATTCTAGTTTCATTCGCATCTTTCACCAAATTTAATACAGGTGTGATTATGTGATTTTTATTTCTTTTTGTTTCAAAAAAGGCTTGTTTTTTTTTGGTAAGTATTAATACATTCGAATACACATCACTATTGTAAGTAAAATACAAGCTGTCAACTTTTGTTACTTCTTTTTGAGAACTTGCATTTTGAATTTGTTTATTATCATTGCTCTGCCCATTGCAAGAGTAAATAGCTGGAATAAAAACAAATAATAGTGCAATCTTAAATAATTTCAATTCCATATTTCAATAATTTAGTAATAAACTCCTATCGTTCCTCAATATATCCCATTGCCATTTAAAAAAAGACCGCATTTTATCTTTAGCATCATATGGATTTGCTGCATTAGTTACTACTTGCCAAGTATAATCCATTATATTATCAGTGTATCCGTGATAGAATGCATGGGGAGGAGGCTTGAGTCCATGAGAAACATCTCCATCTGAAAATGTATGTTGTAATCCCATCGAATGGCCTGCCTCATGCAGAATGGCTCTTCTATTAGTTAACCCATCTTTAAAAATAACATATGCGTTTCCCCATTGAAAAGAAGTCTTTATATCACCATTTATGCAGCTAGTTATTCCCCTTACACCACTAGCATTCATTTCTGTAAAGAATAAAAACGTTCGTTTAGTAGCGTTACTATCAATATCTCCATTAGGTTTAAATTTACCATATCTATTGTATAGTTTTACTATTTCTTTTTGTACTGCAGCTGAATAGACCGTGGCTTTACCAATAAAGTTCGTTTTGAAATTTGCTACGTCGATATCCATTGGCGGTAAAGATCCAATATCAAAGCTATCATACACAACAACTTCAGAACGTATTAAAGCTTGATTAAATCCTGCTTCTTTAAAATCGAATTCGTAAGTCTTGATTCTTTGATTTTGAATTGCATTTAAGCTATTTGGATTAGTAATTACATTGACCATTACTAGTTCCATTTTCGGAATAACATTGTTCTTGTAAATCATTAATTTACCAATTTCTGCTTTTTGTTTTTCTAAAGAGGCAAAAACTTTAATGTCTTGATGTTGTGCCAGGACACCACCCTCGCATTTTACAGTGATTGTATTTCTTAACAAGTAATAATTTTTCTTCTTTGCCGCACCTAGCGCTTTTGTTTGTTTGCCGGATTTTACAAATTGAGAAAGCCGTAGACTTTTAGGAGATATTTTCACAAAAGGACTGCTGCACTCAAAAGTTATGATCGTATCATCGCTGATCAGGGATTCAATTTCTTCGACTTCTATATCCAGGCTAATCCCCTCTTTATGCATTGAAGAGCCATGAGCGAATTGCGCTGTTGTGGTATGCGGAAAAATAGAAAGCCATGCAGGATAGTAATCTTTGCCATATGGCGAAATGATATTTGTAACGTCCTTTTTATACTCTTGTTTTAGCTTTATGATATCTAAACATAGAGGCGTGGGAGCATTAAGAGGTTTATTATTATTATCATTAGCGATAGTAACAATTGGATAAATGTATTCATCTCTTAGCCAGTCAAATCCATAAGTACCTTTGTAATCATCGGGCCTTTTGAAATTGATCAAAAACTTTTTAAGGATTTTATTTTTCACAGGAGGAGCATCAGCCGGAGAGCCAAATGACACACCACTATCTTCACCAACTTCATTAATACCTTTCTTTGCATTTGTTATAATACTCCCTTCGGCATAAACGGTATAATCATTCTGTACAATTTCAGATATGGAACCACCGGCTTGCTCTATATATTTTCCGCCCATAATTAGTTATGTTTTGTATTATCGCCGCTATTGTTTTGTAATTCCTTTTTAGCGTGTTTTGTTACATTTCCCTGAACACTGCTGATCGTTACATCTTTTTTTGCTTGTTTATCTATTGTATCAGATTGCGTAGAGATATTACCTGTAGCAACTTTGGTAATATTGGCTGCCTGCAAACTAAAATCTTTTGTAGCCGAATGTGTCATCATTCCTGCAGCTGTATGCATGATATCTGAACCTGCAGAATGTGCTATCATTGCGCCGGCATTGTCCATGATATCAGTACCGGCACTTGTCATAACACTCATGCCTGCATTGATCATTACATTTTCTCCGGCGCTTAGTATGATATTTTTTGGTGCGCTGACATTTACGTTTCCTTGTCCATCGAGATAAAAAGTATTACCGCTTGGATCGGTTACTGTTACGCTTCCCTGACTGTCGGTATCATCAAACTGAATCATACAGCCACTTCTGGTAACAATACTTTTGATATGATTATTACTTCCGCCGCCGGCACCGTTTTGTCCGTGGTACATGTTGTGTGCAACGAAAGGTTTGTCGGGGTTGCCATTTTCGAAGTCTACTAAAACCTGGTCGCCAACTTCAGGGATAAACATAAAACCTCTGTTAGTATTTACAGCATCGCTGTTGCCGGCATTAGAGCTGGCAACTCTTATCCAATCTGTTTGTTGTGATCCGTTATCTTGTTGCCATCCCATAAATTGTACTTGCACTCGTCCTTGTGAATCTTCGTTGCTCAATACCTTAGCGAGCATAGGGTGGGTGATAGGTTTGCTGTATGTGATTGCTGGCGCTGCTTCTGCAGATGACGGGATTGCTTTAAATGAGTTAGTGTATTGTCCGCCTGCTTGCAAATGATGTTGTACCGATATTATCCGCATTTGTCTGTGCGATCCACTTTTTCCTAAGCGTTTGAAAGATATATCTACTAATGCACCAACTTTTAAAGTGAATAAAGAGCTTTGTCCGCTGACAGTGTACATACCTGCTGCAATACTTGCTGAGCGTGTTTTACCAATTGTTTCTATTGAAGCACTTCCTGAAAGAGAATTATGTACAGTGTATGTTGGGGCTACTGAAAATAATTGATTGCTTCGTTTGAATGCTTCTTCAGCATAGGAGCCGGCATTACCGGTATAATTATTTGCTTCCTGATTTAATGGACTGTTTTGAGAGGCATCATAACCAAACACGCCTGATTGTGTTGGTTGTGCTTTGACATTCATTTGTAAATTATGGCAATTTTGACCGTAGACTAATTTTTGAGCGTTCCCTTTTTCTGCTTCCCCAAATATGAGGTCTTTACCATCAAAGTAAAGCCACTGACCTGTTTCTGCGGAAATGCGTTTTAAAAAATTCCAGCCGCTTTCGTTATAACGACAAACATATGGCAGCGTTTCTTTAAAGGAAGCATTAGCTTTTATATTTGTTCTTACAGAATTTAGTGGCTTGCTTATCGCGGTAGCAATATCATTTAAATTGCTTTGATAAAAACTTTCGAAATGCGCTGCGCCATCTAATAGCCATGTTGGACTAAGTGCCGTAATTTTCAACATTCCTTCGTTCAATCCTTCCTGATCGAGTTCTACATTGGTGGTGATAAATTTATTTTCTAAGGCTATACTGCCTTTGTCGTTACTGTTTTTTATGGTGATCTCTACTAAACGCCCGAGTAGTTTTTGTGCATCATCTAATACAAAACTTCCTTCCTGCTGTACTATTTCGTGTGGGAAACTAAACTCAACACTGTTATGTGTACCGTGATGTTGTGTTATAAAAATAGAATTGACCGGATTTATTACTGTACCATCAATATTTACTTCGTAAACAAGTTTTACAGGAAGCAAAGAGCTCGCTGTTGTAGCAGGAGCAGCTGTTAAAGACATAGGATAGGATTTAATTAATTAACGAGAAGATCAGAGAAAAAAGTAAAGGGCAATTCCAGCAAAAGCGCTATGGGTAGGTAAATAAATCACCTTCATAAGCATTACTTACAATTGAATTGCCCTAAACAATTTAACCAGAATTAGGTATTCTGATCAAATTCCAAGTGAGCATTTCCTTCTTTAGTACTCTTTGGAGAAATAACGATCGATAACGTGTACGGCGTTTCGTTATTTGAATTGAAAGTAGAAGAGTAGAATGTAATAGAACTGTCTTTGTAGTCAGTCTCTACTAATTTACCTTCATCGTGCGTGTTGTACAAAGTAAGCTTTGCATCAAAACGATTACGACTGTTTGCATACTTTTCGAAGATAGCAGTTGTATCATCTTTTCCTTCGATGGTGAAACGTGCGTCTGCATTAGTTGCATAAGCGGTTACTCTGTTGTAACTGTCTTTTGGTTTTGTAGATTCAAAAGATGCTTGAAGAACATTGTACTCCTTACCATCAATAGTAAGACGAGCCAATTTGCCTGCTGTTGTAGCCATAACAAAATTGTGTTTTAGGGTTTGATTAAATTAATTACTGCGCAATAGTAGATAGTATTTTATTATTAACCAAATATCTGTAGTTAAAATTATTTATCGTGTTTTTGGTAAGAGGCTTAATAAATGGAATGAAAATCTTCGCAGCGCTTGTAAAATCAAAGATCCCGGTTGTTTTTACAACCGGGATCTTTGATTAATATTTATTAGTTAATAGAATTAATTTCTATCTCTGCTATACGTTCTTTTTCTTCCTTCGCTGTTACCTCCACGATCTCCACCGCCGCGGTTATCACCGCCACCTGGTTTAAATCCGCCATCAGCTTCGTTCATACGTATTGCGCGCCCACTGTGTTTTTTGCCATCTAACGCGCTGATCATTTTTGCCGCAGATGCTTTATCAACTTCTATCCAGCTGTTCATTTCTTTCATATCAATTCTGCCAAGCACTTCTTTTTTAAGATTGCTTTCATCAAGGATGAATTGTAAGAAGTTTGCTTTGTAGAAACCGTCTTTAGTTCCAAGGTTAATAAACAATCTTGTGAAACCGTTATCACGTTGATTAGAATTGCTTCTCTCTCTTCTGCTATCGTTATCTCTTTCTCTTGGTGCAAAATTACCATCTCTGCTATCTCTTGCCGGAGCACGCATGTTTGTATTCAGGTCTTGCGCATTTTCATAATACTTCAAGAAATGATCGAATTCTAATGAAGCAACTCTTTGCAATATTTCTTCTTTAGTTACATCTTTGAATTTTTCCTGCAAATCAGGCATGTAAGTTTCGTAATCACCGTGAGATACATCAGCCTGCATTAATTTATCCATGAAATGGAAAAATTGTTTGCGACAAACTTCTTTACCACTTGGTACGTCTATTTTATGGAACTGAGAATTAACCATTCTTTCCAATTGCTTGATCTTGAATGTTTCTCTTGAATGACAGATTGATAAACAGATACCGGTTTTACCAGCACGTGCAGTACGTCCGCTTCTGTGTGTGTATACTTCAATATCATCGGGTAATTCGTAATTGATAACATGTGTGATACCATCAACATCAATACCACGGGCAGCAACATCTGTTGCGATCAATAACTGTAAATGTTTTTGACGGAAGCGGCCCATAACCTTATCACGTTGTTGTTGTGTAAGATCACCGTGTAATGCTTCGATTTCGTATCCCTCTCTTGTTAATTTTTCAGCGATATCCTGTGCATCTAATTTAGTACGTGTAAAAATGATACCGTACATACCAGGATTAAAGTCGATCACTCTTTTCAAAGCTTCGTAACGTTGGTGCGCCGCAACCGTCATAAACTGATGATCGATGTTCGCATTACCACTGTTCTTTTTACCAACTGTAACTTCTTTAGGATTTTCCATGAAGTTTTTAGCGATCGCTCTAACTTCAGGTGGCATTGTAGCACTGAATAACCAGATACTTTCTCTGTTGATTGTATTTTTCAATACAAAATCAATATCATCTCTAAAGCCCATGTTCAACATCTCATCGGCTTCATCTAATACTACATATTTAACTTTTTGAAGATCGATCGCTTTACGTTCGATCAGATCAATTAATCTTCCCGGAGTTGCGATAACGATGTGCACACCTCTTTTCAAATTTTTGATCTGCATCATGATCGATGTTCCACCATAGACTGCCTCTGTATAAACATTTTTAGAATGTTTTAAAAAGATGGCAAGGTCATTAGTTATTTGCAAACACAATTCTCTCGTCGGACAAACGATCAACGCTTGCGGATGTCTTTGTGCAGGGTCGATTAAATGTAATAACGGTAAACCAAATGCAGCAGTCTTACCTGTGCCGGTTTGAGCCAGACCAACAAAATCTGTTGTTCCTGATAATAAAACCGGGATAGCTTGTTCCTGAATGGGAGTGGGGGTTTCGAAACCTAGATCGGTTATCGCTTGTACTAATTGTTCGTTTAAGCCTAAGGCTTGAAATGCGTTCATGTAAAATGTTTTATGTTTACATGATATGCCACTTACCTGTTGTTAATTTGCTAAAACGCCCTTGTGTAAAGGAATGAAAATCAATACTAAATTCAACAGCCATTAAGGCAACTCATGCAATACTCGTAAATAAAGCGCAAAGGTACGCTATTTTTTTCGTATAACCCAATCTATATCAAAGTAAAGTAATTGTTACCGTTAGTCAGTTCGGCATTAATAGTATAAAAACTACAAGTAAATTAATTATTAAGAATCGCGTATCTTGATGTAAATAATAACCTGACTATGAAATTTCAACTTGCTTTGTTACTATGTTTATTATGTTGTTCAGTGTTTGCACAACAAGACGCTACTTACAAAGACTTTATCCAGCAGGATAATAAAATTCAATGGGTTGCAGAATATGATCAGTTAATAGAAATAACACCAGCAATAAAAAAGTTCGGGATCAGGGAACTGCTGTCGCAGCAAATTGCAAAGAAGGGATATATTGATAATTATCATATTCAAAATGAAAAGCTGGTAATGATTAAATCTTTTACTATTGATTCTTTTCGGTCAGCCCCAGATATTTATAAAGGATTTGATATTAATATAAATCAGCTCGATAGTCAAAATCCTTTTGTCATTAATGAACAAAAATGCTCTTGTGAAGGAGGAGTTCAAAAGAACAAATTTGACGTGTATAAGATAAAACAATTATTGTATTACGCCAATGCTAAGCTTTATATAAAAAATGTTTTGGTAACTCCTTTATGTTTAAAAAGAATAGGAGATGCAGATGCAAACGGGTACTCTCAATTAGTATGGCAGAGTGCTTATTCTAGTTGTTATAACGGAGGTAGCCCCGAAGCGCTAACACCACAATTGAAAAGGAAGTGTGTTGATCTGGGGAATTCAGAAGCGGAATATGATCTAAGGTATGATCCTATGGATAGTAGTTTTTCTGCAAATGTGCTTACCAAAAAGAAGCCATATTTCCCTCATCATCTATATCAGGATCTCATTGATGGGAAAATAACTGCTGTAAATCCTGTAGGGTATAAAGTAATACCTGCAAAAAAAGTAATAGGTTATGGCGTGCCAATTATAGAAGTTCCTGTTTACGACTCAGACGGTGTGCAGATAGGAGTACGTAAAACAAGCCCGGAAGTTAATATTGATAGTTTTTATAATTATGGTATTAATCAGCACTTCTATTTCGATAGCGTAAACGATAAATTGTATTCAGAAATCAATTATATAAACGTGTACGAAAATGTAGTGACCTCTCAGGGAATAAATCTCGGTTCTACTGTCATTTACCGGGTATATTTCATTTTGCCATCTTTGTTTAAAAAACCGGTAGCTAAAAGATTCTTAGACTAATAATATGTTTATGAAACGTTTATTTGTTATCGTTATTCTTTTGTTTTTTCATGGCGGTGTATTTGCACAATTCACTCCTAAGGATGTAAAAATATATCTAGATAATATTGCTAATTCGGATTCGACTTCGTCAGTTGATTTAACGAAAGAAGAATTAGTTCATGCGAAAGGAATTACAGCAAATTTTGCATGGGTTAATATAAGATCTTTAAAATTTTATATTAGCAACGCTTGTATTTTATCTGGACTTGATTCTTACAGAAATAGCGGAGGCGTCTTTAATCCCGAAACAAAAAAAATGTTGGAACAAACAATACATTCCGGCTCTACGGTTACTATTGAGGCAAATTGTTATACTAAGCAAAATGTGTTGCTTGGATATCCATATATTACTATTCACATTAGATAAAGTTAACTGCTATGAAGAAGATATGTTATACTGCTTTGCTATTGTTTCTTTTTTCGCAGAGTTTTGGGCAGTTAACTAAAAAGGATTTTAAATTATACTTAGATAATATTGCGACTTCTGATTCGGCTAATCATCTTACCAAAGAACAATTGCTAAGCGCTAAAGAGCTTTCCACTAATTTCCCTTGGCTAACAATAAAATCCTTTGTTATTACCATAAGTGCAAGCCCTCATAATATTTGCAATATGGCAAGATGTTATTTTGGTAAAGGCAATAACATTAAAACTGATGCAAAAACATTTCTTTCTTCGGTAGATTCCGGATGGATTGTAGTGATCGATATTCGTGGCTATAACAGACAAGGAGTAGAAATAGATTGGCCTGCAATTGGTATTGATATTAAATAATTACAGGCCAATCGAATTTTTAATTATTTTGCCCGGCTTAAAAGCTGTTTTCTTTTCTTTATAAGAATCCATACAAAAAACATCAGCACAAAAACAAACCAAACATTAGTTATTGCAGTGATAAAATCAAGACAAGTATCAAATCCATTTTCAACAGCATCTTTCAACCTGCTAAAAAAAGATGGCTTGTACAATGATTCGATATCAATGTTAGGCACAATAGTTTTTGCTATCATGGTATTTTGACTTAGAATAATATTTACCTGGCTGTATTTTACCCGATCGTTCATGTCGATATTTTCAACAACAGTCGCATTGCCTTTTGTATCATTCTCTAAAATATTTTGTTGAACAGCTTGCACCTGATTTAGTTTATGAGAATCATTGTCGGCATGTACCTGCATCTTTTCATTGAACTTGTTATTTGAAGCAATGTCCATTTGATTTTGTAACATTTTAAGACTTACATCTTCAACAGTTACTTCCCTACTGTTCAAAAAGCTAATTTTTTGTTGTACCAATTGCATAGCACTATCTAACATTTCGGCGGGGATGTAAATTGTTAGCGTATTGCTGGTATTGTAACTCGAAATTTCTACAAGAGAATCTTTTGTGTAAGGGAACTTTTGCGTGTTAAGGATATCACTTTTTAATAAGGAACCTGATGTATAACCTTTTAGTTGTTTTACAATATTATCAATTTCGTAAGCCGTTTTTTCTACGTTCGGCACTTTGAAATTGTAATTAATTGTTTTGATCAGTTTTCGTTGTATTTCTTTGTTGGCAATTAGTGATGGTACTTCCGTGTTGATACTGTCTGCTTCGGAAACAATTTTTGCTGAGTCGGCAGTAGCGTATTCAGTTCTTGAGGAACCTTTTGAACAAGAAGACATAAAAATAACAGCAGCTATAAAAGCTGTAATGGTAATGAGTTTCATACATAGCATTTTTAAATAGTGAGAGAAAGGGCGCGCGCTTCTATTGATGCCGAAAATGCCAATAGGTAACTATTTTAAAAGCATAAAAAAATGTGAAAGCTTTTTAATTTGTGAATAGTATTAAGCCAACTAAAAGACAACTTTAAATCTGGCAAAATTTTTGTTCACCATAACATTCAGGTAACGTAGTATTTTAGGAATTAAAACTTACTGCTGTATCTTAGAGTTATAAACTATAATAATATGAAACGCACCTTATTAGTACTCATCATTTCAGCTGCTGCTTTCTCTACAACGAATGCGCAGACATTTGCCTTAGGGATAAAAGCCGGCGCTAATATAGATAATGTATCCGGTCAGGCATTTACCAATGATTTTACATTTGGTTACCAGGCAGGAGCTTTTGCTATTGTAGGGTTGAGTAAACATTGGAATATTCAGCCAGAGGTGGTGTTCAGTCAAGGAAACGTTGATACGGCTAGTAATATTAGCGGGCTGTATACATTTGATAATACCAAATCTAAATCTCAATTGAGTTATCTTAATATTCCTATTTTGTTGGGATACAAGATTACGAAAAACTTTACATTACAGGTAGGTCCTCAATATAGTATACTTTTAAACCAGAGTAATAGTTTGGTTCAAAATGGTAAAGATGCATTTAAAAGCGGTAATTTTTCTTTAGTAGGAGGGCTGGAAGTAAAAGTTTCTTTTATCCGTATTTATGGCCGTTATGTGGGCGGCTTAACTAATATTAATAATTTAAATAGTCAGGATACCTGGAAGAGCCAGAGCGTTCAATTAGGATTAGGCATTACTATTTTGTAATAATTATGGCCTGATAACATCATGGCTTCCATCAGCGTTCCATCGTATAATGGCGGAAGGAGTAGCTACATTTGTATCATTTTGCCGGTAGTGAACTATGTAATCAACTCCATCTTTAATCAACACATCAATATCTGTAAATATCTGTGGTGGCGGGTAGCCGGAAATATTTGCTGATGTAGATACGATTGGTTTTCTAAAACGTTTGATTAGGTGTTTACAAAATACATCATCAACTATCCGTATGGCAATCGTTCCATTTTTATTTATAATATTTTCGGCCAATCCTATTGCATCATTATAAATAACGGTAGTTGGCTTTTCAACCTCACTTAAAAATTCAAAAACGCCAAAATCAGGTTGTGCCACATAGTGCAGCAAGTCTCTTTGTTCTGCTAATAAAACGATCATGCTTTTTTCATCGGATCGTTTTTTTAATGCGTATATTTTTTTAACCGCTTCTTCATTTGTTGCATCACAACCAATACCCCATATCGTATCAGTAGGATATAATATCAATCCGCCATTTTGTAATATGGTCAGACAAGCTTCTATATCTTTTGTAAAATCGGTCATAGTAGTTTTTGATAAACATTCATAACATTTTCGCCGCATTTTGCAGGCGAAAATTTTTCTGCCTGAGTAAATCCTTTATCGCGCATTGCTTTAATTAATGTGTCGTCTGTTGCGACATTGATCATCAGCTGAGCCAATGTGGCATGGTCATGTGGCGCAAAGTATAAAGCTGCATCGCCACCAACTTCGGGAAGACTTGATGTATTGCTACTTATAATAGGTAAGCCACTATACAATGCTTCTAACAAGGGCAAACCGAAGCCTTCAAATATTGATGGATAGATCAACGCCAAGGCTTGCTGATATATTGCCGGAAAATCTATTGCATCAACAAAATTACTTTCTTTTGATTGTGATAATTCGTTTAAAAATACCAAATTGTTAGCCATGTCATTTATCTGCATAAAATGTTTAGCTTCTTCTTTTTCTTTCTTGCCGTCACCGATAATAACTAGCGGTATGTTTATTTTATTTTTTGATAAAACCATGGCTTTGCAAATGGCAATCAGGTTTTTTCTACCGGTAATGGAACTGACAAAAAGAAAATATTTATGGGGCAGGTTATATCTTTCTTTTACAATATTCTTTTCCTGTTGATCTACTAATCTTTGAAATATTGGGTTACAGGTTTGGTAGCAAATTGAAATCTTATTTTCATCAACTTTGTAATAATTAACTAAATCATTTTTTGTCTGCTGACTAATGGCAATGATCGCATTCGAATTTTTGCAGGCAGCTTTAATTTTCCACCTGCTAATATATCGGACGTCGAGGGTATATGTTTCAGGGTAGCGTTCATAAATAAGGTCATGCACTGTTACGACCGTTTTTACGTTAGTTTTTTCTATCCCGCCAGGTAATTCATTACTAAGACCGTGATATACATCGATGTTGTTATGAAGAATATCTTTCAACATTTTTTTTCTGCGCCATAATGCAGGGAATTTTTTACCTAATGCAGTTTGAGGAAAAACAGCCTGTACATTTAAAAAAGTAACACTATTAAATAGCGTTGTAAACTTTGGAGCAAAAACAGTGTAGCTGTTTTGAGGATATTGCCGGCTTAGTATAGTAATTAATGAACGGCTGTAATTGCCTAAACCCATTTTGTTTTGGTAAGCTCTTTTGCCATCATAACCTATATTCATATGTATATCTTTTTTCTGCAATCTGCTGTTGATGTAAAGGTACGCCTGCTTTTTGAGAAGGGCAATGTGCGATGATGAATTATTATAATAAGTATTTGACAACCTTTCTATAATATCAGAATAACTTGATTTTTTCTTTTTATATTGCATTCCTTTAAAAGTCTCTGCTTAGATTTTACAGGATTACCGCTATTAATGGACAAAATATCAACTATAATTATAACTCATAATGAAGAGCATAATATTGCTGCTGCATTAGATGCTGCGTTGCAAGTGTCGGATGAGATAATTGTAGTAGATAGCGGAAGTACTGATAAAACAAAAGAAATATGCCTTGAATATGGCGTAACATTTATTACACAAAAATGGCTGGGCTTTAGCAAACAGCGCAATTTTGCCGCTACACTTGTTGAAAACGATTATATTTTAGCCTTAGATGCGGATGAAGTGTTAGATGATACTTTAATTAAAAGCATCAATCAATTAAAAGAAGAAGGGTTTACGGAACAAATCTATTTGCTGAACCGGTTGAATTTTTACTATGTAAAATTTATTCGTCATGGGATGGAGAATATGGATCTTAAAGCAAGGCTTTACCATAAATCTTTTGCAAAATGGAACGATAAGTTTGTACATGAAGATCTTGAATACGCTACTACATTTAAGACTGTATTGTTGAAAGGACATTTGTTGCATTATGCGTATGATAACATTTCACAACACATAATAAAAGCAGATAAATATACAACGCTTGCCGCAGAAGATTATTACAGAAACGGCAAAAAGAAACCAGGCTTTATCAAATTAGTGTTAAGCCCTGCTTTTACTTTTATTAAAGCTTTCTTTTTAAAACGTGGTTTTTTGGATGGCTGGCAGGGATGGATATTAGCAAAATTTCACGCTAACGGGGTATTGCTGAAATATGCAAAACTCAGAATGATGTACGAAGAGAAAAGTATTGCAAAAGATGTATCTCTTATTATCACAACATATAATTGGGTAGAAGCATTAAAATTGACATTGCTAAGTGTTGCCAGTCAGCAAGTATTACCAACAGAAGTAATTATTGCAGATGATGGCAGCAGGCCGGAAACAAAGCAGTTCATTGATAAAATAAGAAAAGTTTTTCCTGTTCCGATAGTACATGTGTGGCAAAAGGATAACGGGTATCAACGGACGCTTATTTTAAATGAAGCGGTGCGAAACAGCGCTTACGGTTATATCATACAAGTTGATGGTGATATTGTGCTACACGATAGTTTCATAAAGGATCATTTAAAAGTTGCCGAAAAAGGATTTTTTGTAAAAGGATCCAGGTGTTTGTTGAAAAATGATATCACTCAAAAATCTATCCTTACAAACAATATTAAATTCGGCATTTTTTCACCTGGAATTAATAACCGGTTTAATGCGTTGCGGATACCTTTTATAGCACCTTTTTTATATTATAGTACGCAGAATGATATTAGTGGCGTTATCGGCTGTAACATGGCTTTCTGGAAAAAGGATTTTATAAAAGTGAATGGGTACAATAATGATATTGTAGGCTGGGGTAGAGAAGATAGTGAAATAGCGGCAAGGCTTATAAATAATGGGTTAAAGAAAAAAAGAGCCAAGCTGATGGCTATTTGTTATCACTTGCATCATAGTTTTTTAAGTCGGGATAAAGATGAAAAAAACATTACGATGTTAAATGATACGATCAATGGAAAAGTTTTACAATGTGCTCATGGCTACAATGTAGAAAATGAATCTGTTGTATATAGATAATAACGCTTAATTATTTTTGCAATAAATACAAACAAATGGAACTGAAAAATTTAATAGAGTCAGCGTATGCTAATCGCGAGTTGTTAAAAGATACAAAATACAGCGACGCTGTAAGAGCGGTAATTGAAGAAGTAGATAAAGGAAGATTACGTACTGCAGAGCCAACAGCAAACGGCTGGCAGGTGAACGAATGGGTAAAGCAAGGGATATTGATGTATTTCGGTATTCAGCAAATGGAAACAATGGTATTGCCTCCATTTGAATTTTATGATAAAATGAAATTGAAAAGCGGCTACGCGGCACTGGGAGTAAGAGCTGTACCTCACGCTGTTGCAAGATACGGAGCTTACCTGGCAAAAAATGTTGTATTGATGCCAAGCTACGTTAACATCGGCGCTTATGTTGATGAAGGAACAATGGTAGATACATGGGCCACAGTGGGTAGTTGCGCACAAATAGGCAAAGGAGTTCATTTAAGTGGTGGTGTTGGTATTGGCGGTGTATTAGAACCTTTACAGGCAAGCCCGGTTATTATTGAAGATGGCTGTTTTATCGGTAGCCGTTGTATTGTAGTAGAAGGCGTTCGTGTTGAAAAAGAAGCAGTATTAGGAGCTAATGTGGTAATAACAAAATCTACTAAAATAATTGATGTTAGTGGTGCTGAACCGATCGAATACAAAGGTGTCGTACCTGCAAGAAGCGTTGTTATACCGGGTTCTTACACTAAAAAATTCCCTGCAGGTGAATATAGCGTTGGATGTGCATTGATCATCGGACAAAGAAAACCATCTACTGATCTAAAGACAAGTTTAAATGATGCGTTAAGAGATTTTAATGTAGCGGTTTAAAATTTAAGTCAAAAGTTAAAAGTGAACCCCCATAAGTTAATGCTTATGGGGGTTCGCTTTTGCTTACTCTTGCTTAAGTTTTTGGGTTTAACTTTTTATTGTTTTATAAACTTCACAATTTGCTGCGCAGCTTTTAAAAAGTATATCCCTTTTGGCAAGTTTGCAATATTTATTGTTTGTTTATTAGTTGTAATGTATCCTTGTTGAACAGTTGCTCCCAATGTATTTATCACTTCGTAATAAACAGGTGTTGTTACATTTTGATGTAGGTCTGTAATAAAAAAACCGGTTGCAGGATTTGGGTAAATGTCAATTGAAGAAGTACTTGCATCCCAATCAATAGGAATGACCTTGCTGTATTCTACTGTTCCGTCATTGTTGATTTGTTTTATGCAATAATAGTTTTCTCCATATACAGGTGCATTATCTACATAAGAGTAAGATGCCGCTTTTGAACTATTGCCTGTGGATGTAATTGTATTGATTACTTCCCAATTTTTTCCGTTCATACTGTGTTCTACAGCAAAAGAATCAATATTGTTTTCTTGCGCCAGCTGCCAGTTTAAAGCTATATTGTTTTCTTGTTTGTTAGCGGTAAAATTGGCTAATCCAATAGGTAGAACTATAGGTGCGCCAAACTGAAAGTTATCGATCGCAACATATATAAATGTAGTAGGTTCTATTATATCAAGCTCATCGATATCTATTAAAGAGTAACCGGCTGCACTAAAATCAAGGTAAGTAAATCCCTGATAAGTAGTATAGCTCGAAGGAAAAGTAAAAGAAGCAGAATTATATGTTTTTGTAAATTGTGTTGCGCCGCTTTTTTTTCCTGTAAAAGTTATTGAACCCGATGTTGTAACACCATGGGATGCTGAGGGATCATTGGATACGTAAAAGTATAAGCTTTTAACAGTAAAAGTGGCGCTATTAGTGGTTTTTATTGAAAACGGTTTATTGGTTCCAACAGCATTAAAATTATCTATGTATTGGTTAGACGAACCAGCGGTGCTGGCAGGCGTATGATTATCTACACCGGTACTGGCTAAAACGGAAACCTGTATGCCTCCGGTTAAAGTAAACGGTTGCGCGTTACTGGTAAAAGATGTTGCACCTGAAGTAAAGCTTTCAAAATATTCGGTAAATTGTGCTGTAGAAGAAATTGAGATCGATAAGAATAAAATAGAAAGCAAGATGCTTCCTTGTAGTTTCTTAGGTAGTTTTGGCGTCATAGTAAATTATTTTTGCATAAGTATATGCAAAAATATATAAATATTTTTAAAGAACCAATAGGCTGCAACCCCTAATATCACTATTGTCCAGCCTTCCTAATACTTCAAAGCTTTCATTACTGAATAATTTCCCGGCATCTTCGGTTGCAATGAATGCGCAGGAATAAATATTAGCAAGATCTATAACATTTATGGCACCGCTAAGTGTTTTGTTTTGGGCAGATGAATGAACAGTTAATGGATCATCTTCATCCCTTATCAATACCTTCATCCAAGGGGGACAATTAAAAATGCCTTCACCTTTTGAGTAGGCCTGACTTAATAATTCCGTCATGCCATATTCAGAGTGAATATTTTTTAGTTGAAAGCTATTTGATAAAATGGCATGAATTTCTTGCCGGGTCATTTCTTTTCTTCGGCCTTTCATACCGCCTGTTTCCATGATGGTCGTGTATTGCAAAGGCATGGGATACTGTTCCGCAAAATCCAGTAGGGCAAAAGTCACACCTATTAGTAATGTTTTTTGTCGTTTGTTTTCCAACGTTAGTAATGTTTCCCGCAAAGCTTTTGTGTCATGCAAATAAAAGCCACTTTGAGAATGATTACTTTGTTGTATGAGTTTTTCAGCCATCAATACCAGTGATGAATTATTTCTTTCAAGATAAGAAGGTAGTAATGCAATGATGCACCATTCTTCCGGCCGGCCGTAGAATAAATTAAAACATTTGGTAAAGCTTGTCTCGTATAGCCCTACATCTTTAATTAAATGCCTGCTATTAATCGTTTGAGTTGTTCCACTACTTTCAAATATAGTAGCAGCCTCAAATTCAGTAGTAGTGATAGGATGGGTTTTGAAGAAGTTGATAGACAAAAAAGGTATTTTTTCTACTTTATTAATTCTATCTCTATCAACTTTTAAGTTTTGACAATATTGGCGGTAGATGGCATTGTGCGCATATTGGTATTGAAAAACCTCTAGCGCAAGGTTGTCAAAGCTACCTGTTGTAGCGCCAAATATGCGTTCAGGAAGATCTATATTTTTAACAGCACTATTCAATTTCTATCATTAAATTTGATTAATAATACACAAAGATGCGGTACACAATTCTAATTGTTGCAATTGGTTTAATATTTCTTGGCTGCAAAAAAAATAGCAATACCAGACCGGTGTTAAGTTATAAGTCTGTGAACTCCACAACCATTGAAAATGGGGAATTGTTGATCTTTACACTTTCTTTTAAAGATATAGCGCCCAGCCAATATAATAACTTGGTTATAAAAGAAATTGTTCCTTGTCCGCTTAGTGCTTTTTCAGATACGGTCGCTTTGCCTGTATTTTCTGCACCTAGCAATCAGGGAGGAGACATAACAGTTAGTTTTATAAATAATACAATTGCAGGTTCGTATCCAATAATAGCTGCAAAGTGTGATAGCGATGATATAGCTAATTTCCAATTTACATTAATCGACAAAAATCAGCATAAGAGTGATAGCATACTTTCCCCTACGATAATCATCAAACAATAATCCTTATTTACATAGTTCAATAAATTCCAAACTAATATAATAAATGGCAAAAGCAGCAAAACCAGTAGCAAAAGCAAAAAAAAAAGCAAGCATACTTACAGAGAAATCATACTCTTTCTTAAAAAATTATATTAACAATCCTTCTCCAACAGGTTTTGAAAGTAGCGGACAAAAATTGTGGCTGGAATATGTAAAACCTTATACAGATACTTTTTTTACTGATCCATACGGAACTGCTGTAGGTGTGATTAATCCTACAGCTCCCTTCAAGGTGGTGATAGAAGCTCATGCTGATGAAATCAGCTGGTTTGTAAATTATATCTCTGCGGAAGGGTTGATATATTTAAAAAGAAACGGCGGTGTCGATCATCAGATAGCTCCGTCAATGCGCGTATTGATCCATGGAAAAAAAGGTGCTGTAAAAGCTGTATTTGGCTGGCCGGCTATTCATACAAGATTAAGTGCCGATAAAGAAACACAGCCCAAAGTAGATAATTTATTTTTGGATTGCGGTGCAAGAACAAAAAAAGAAGTAGAAGACCTGGGAATTCATATTGGTGCGGTAGCAACTTATGTTGACGGATATGAAGAATTAGGATATGATTATTTAATAGGCCGTGCATTTGATAACCGCATCGGAGGTTTTATGATTGCTGAAGTGGCAAGATTATTAAAAGAAAATAAAAAGAAATTACCTTTTGGTTTATACATTGTAAATGCGGTGCAGGAAGAAATTGGTTTACGCGGCGCAGAAATGATCGCCCGCAGAATTAAGCCGGACATCGCTATTATTACTGATGTAACGCATGATACCTCTACACCGATGATCAGTAAAATTATACAAGGAGATACTGTTTGCGGCAAAGGTCCTTCTTTAACATTCGGTCCTGCTGTACATAATAAATTATTGGATGTAGTACAGGATGTGGCTGCAAAAAATAAAATACCAACGCAATTACATACCGTAAGCAGAAGCACCGGCACTGATACCGATTCATTTGCCTATGCTAACGAAGGTTGTCCGAGTGTATTAATATCTATACCGTTGCGTTATATGCATACTACGGTAGAAATGTTGCATAAAGATGATGTGGAGAATACGATTAAATTAATGTATGAAACACTACTTACGCTAACACCTAAGACAAATCTTAGTTATTTTAAATAAGTTTGAATTAATTAATAAAAAGGGCCCTTCAAAAAAGGCCCTTTTTATATTTCTGGAATTTTGTCTTTATAGTATAAGAACAAATCTTTATGTGCCTACTTGCGATATGTAATAAATAATGATTATCATCGTTAAAGTATTCTGGTTACCAATACTATAATCAACCTTTTCTATGATCAAACTATTTATTGTTGCAGCTGGTTGTGCGTTGTTTTGTTTATCGGGTTATTCACAATCTTATATTGGCATTTCTACAGGCATTGGCAGAGATATAAATAATAATCACGAAGCATTTTATCATGTCCCTGTAACATTACGCTGGAAGCCTGGTTGGTCGAATTACAATCCTTTTGTAATGGAAGTTAATTATGACATTCCTTTTACCGGGAACAGAAATGTTAATGCATACACATTAAATCCCTTATTACCGCAAATGGTGCAATTGCAAGAGCAGGTTCGTCCCTATGTGTTCACCGGAAGTATAGGAATGGGATTAAGGGAAATTGTTGATAAAGAAAGAAATGATTTGTTTTATTTTAATTTTTTAATGGGTGTTTGTAATCAATATTTCCGCGTTAGATATGAGCATTACGATAGCAAAAATTACGAAGTACTGGATCCTGATGTGAATGTTAATTTAACATCCATGGTGTTTACAGGAGAAGCTATTTACAAGTTTCATAATAACATGATCGTTATGCTGCGAGCACAAACTCCACTTCTTTTTGGATATAATGGCAAATACCCATTGTCTTATACAAATGTTGCACCGTTACAATTATCCTTTGGATATAATTTTTATTACAATAAAGGTCATGATGATACTGGCAGAAGAAGGAGAAGAAAAATTAAAAATCACCGGAATGAAAAACCTTATGGGGAATAGCAAATATCTTATTACGGGCGTATTGTTGTTTTGTGTGTTAAGTTGTACAAAACCTCCAAGGAATTACTATCCCGATCAGGATGACCCGGGCTTAAGCCGGTTGACTGATTATGGCTATAATATCGCAACTAATTATTTGAATGGAGTAGCATATATAAATCCCTATAATGATAATTCAGGGAATGCTGTCCCTTCACTTGTAAGAATTTCTGGCAACACTATTGATACGCTCGCTCTGGCCTGGCCGGTTGAGCAAAATGTAGCTTATCCACTTGATGCATCGTATATTGATTTGCTGATCCCTGTTCCTAAAAATTTCACGTTAAATGATGTGGCTGCGATGAATGGAAAAAGATTTATCAATAATACCAGTGGTATTTCTTTATCACCTCGATATTATGATGGTCCGATTTATGGCTATGCTCAATCTTCAGGCACGGGGCCGGCTAATATTTATTTTGTAAGCATTAGTATTGGGTCTGAAGGAATTTCTATGACAGGGCTATTTAATGGAAGTATTGGTACAGATACTTTGATAACTGATGGGCGATTTGATTTTTATATGCCTTATAATTACGTGCATCTATAAAGATTAAAATTTTGCTATCAATTTCAAATTCAACAATCTCGGTGTTAAGCGGTTTGGAATCGCATAAGTAGCATTTGCATAATCTTTCACTAACTGATAAGAGATCGTATTCGCTCTATCTAACAAATTAAATATCTCCAGGCTTGCCCAAATAGTTTTGAAAGGATTGAATGGGCTATGACTTCTACGTTTTGATTCTGCACCCAATAATAATGCGCTGAATCCTATATCAACTCTAATGTACGGGTCGATCGTTAATGCATCACGAAATTGTACGCTGTTAGGAATACTGTAAGGCATATTACTACCGTAGATCATATTCACATGTACACGGATATTTTTATTGGTAGATAAGTAATCCTGCAAGTACATGCCGAATGTTATTAAACGATCTGTTGGCCTGCGCATCCAGCCACGTGTTTGTTTTGTGCTGTCTGTAATTGTTTGGTCGGGCGTAGCAGATGAAACTATTTGTCCTTCTGCGTTTTTGTATTGGTAATAATAGTAGTTGTCAATATTTTCCATTGTTCGGCCAATACCTAAGCTGATCCAGCTTTCGGCATCTTTTACCAGTTCCCCGTATAATCTTGTTTCAACACCAACAGCATAAGCTTTAGCATCATTTTGCGCAAAATATTGCAGGTGTAAATTATCAAGGTCGTAAGGATTTACATCCCACATTCTTTTATAATAAGCTTCGGTAGTTAAGCGAAATGGTTTGTTGTGGTATTTGAAATCATATTCTAACCCGGCAACAAGCTGGTAACTTTTTTGAGCTTTAACCGCAGGATTAGCAGTACCATCAGGTGCTCGCAATTCTCTGTAAAACGGGGGCTGATCGTAAATACCTGCGGCTAATTTGTATATGAGATTTTGTTTTGTTTTTAAACTGAGCTGGGCTCTTGGACTAACCAAAAATTCGTGATTAAGTGAATTGTAATTATAACGAGCACCAACTTGTAATATCATATCTTTTTTTGCATGGGTAAGATTAATATTGTCTTGTAAAAAGCCACTATAAGATTGAATAGAAAGGTTAGCAGTAGAATTAATATAGCTTGAAAGATTATTACCGTTCTGCGGAATAGAATAACCGGCACTATCCTGATAATTAAATTCGTACAATTTATCGTTGATATTTCTTTGTTCAAACGTAACGCCCCATTGTATTAAATGAATGCCTATATCATAACTTCCTTTGTGCGATAAGTTCCACATGCCTATGTTCAGTTTATTACGTCCGTAGTTTTGGTAATAGCCGGACCCTAAAGGATTTATGATCTGGCCGTATGTGCTGCTGTTCTTATCGAGATCTCTTTCTCCAAATAAATAAGTGCCACCGATATCAAAATTTTCGGTTTCCTTATCCTGATAATGGCTCAGCATGTACTTTAGCTGTAGCTTTTTTGTTGGTTGATTGATTGCCGTTAAGCCGACAAAATTTGTTTGATAAGCATCATTTTCATGTCCATCAAAAAATACATTTAAACCAATATTGCTAGAGAAAAAAGGCGAAATAACAGAAGATGTTTTTTCTACATATTCCGGAATAAAAAAGAATTTAGTAGAAGAGAGTGTTCCCAATAATTCGAGCTGCCATTTTTCTGCCAATGCATAGGTAAGGTAACCCTGGATGTCTGCGGAACTTGGCACGTACACGCCTTGCAGTTCCTGCGAACTTAATAAATTTTTGGTATTGCGGTTACGTGCTCCAAATATGTAAGTGAGGCGTTGTTTTTTAGAAGCTCCTTCGATATGAAGCCCTTGTTCTAATAAACCAAGATCAACAGAACCGCCAAATTGTTTGGGTTGTTTGTATTGGATGTCGAGTACACTACTCATTTTATCTCCATACTTCGCCTGAAAACCGCCATTATAAAAAGTGATATTTTTTGTGAGTTCAGGATTGATAAAACTCAAGCCTTCCTGCTGGCCACTACGCACTAAATACGGACGAAAGATCTCAAAATCATTTACATAAATCAGGTTCTCATCATAGTTGCCACCACGAACACTGTACTGATTAGTTAACTCATTATTACTACCCACTAATATCTTTATTAATCCTTCAACACCACCTGTTGTGGTAGGTAGCGTACTGGCGCTAGATGCACTAAGTTTAGTAATGCCGACATCTCTAAGCTGATTGTCTGAAGAAGCAATAGTAACGGTATCGAGTGCCTGTGAATTTTTTTCCAGCCGAACGGTTTTTATTTCCTGTTCATTTTCATTCAGGTAAAATCTAAGTTTGGTTTCTCTGTAACCTGTGTAAGAAAAAACGATTGCCAGTTCTTTTTCGGCTGACACTTTTATTTTAAAAAAGCCGCTATCATTTGTAGCGACACCACTCGTTTTGCCTAAAATGATCACCGATACATTCGCCATCGGCCGTTCATTTTCATCAACAACACGACCACTCACAAACGCCGATTTCTTTTGCGCCGTTGCGTGTAAAAATAACAGCGATAGTAGCAGGGCTGTAAGTAGTCTCATGGCATGAAGATAATAATAAAACAGCATCCGCTGTCTGGCTATGCCCGCGTTCTTATAATAGCAAAGCGCTCTTTTAATAATAGAAATCTGGATTCAAAATAAACATAACTCAACTTGCTTATCGCCAAAGTGAAAATAAAACCAACTATCCCTATGGTAAACAAATGTAAAAAACCTGTTTTCGTAATATGCAGAAAGCGTACAGCGACATCAACTATAGTGATCACTATAGGATGCAATAAATAAATGCCATACGTGTACTTGCCCCATTTGCTGGCAAATGTGAGGTTACCTAAATTTAATTTTGATACGGATGTAGTTAAAGCTTGCGCCGCTATTATCAAAGCGAAAGAGACAGATATAAAAATGGGAGCCAACGCAAGGCCATATTTTAACGCATATATTTTATCGCTCCAAAAAAGCAAACAAAATAAAAGGGCAAATAAAACAAAATGTGTGGTTGTATTACATTTTTCAAAAAAAGCCCTGATTCGGTCATTCTCTTTTATAAAGTATGCCATCAAACCACCGATGGCCAGATCGACCAAGACAGCGATTGTGTTAAAGTATAAAACAATGCCATCATTGCAGTGCCATAATCTGAATGTAATAGAACAGGCTATTACCAAAACGATAGCATAAACCCAGACACGCTTCGGCAGTAAAAACAATAGGGGCCAAAATAAATAAAATTGTTCTTCGATAGAAACAGACCAGGTTATGTTTTGCATTAGCGCAGCTCTATCTGCACAATATTTTTCCATATGTATCACATCAAGATTGCTAAGAAAAGTCAGGTGGTAAAATATGTTTGAGCCTAATGGGTGGTTCATGCCTATCATTGATTTCAAATAGGGATAAATTAAAAACGAAAATGCTACCACTAAAAAATACAAAGGCCAAATTCTTAATATTCTTCTGATATAAAAACTCTTGACAGATATTTTGTTATTAAATTCATACTCCGTGATGAGTAAATAAGTAATTAAAAAACCGCTTAACACAAAAAATATGTTAACACCGTAACCTCCATTACAGATTAGGTTCAACAGTTTTTCCCAAATAGTATTTTTAATAGGAAGGTAGGTAAAAGATTCGCTGATGCCATGTTGAAGAAAAACCATTAAGCAAGCGATGAACCTTATGGAATCTAAATTTTTGAAATATATTTTGCCGTTGTTCATGGAGCTTTTTTCTTGATCGGTCCAAAATTATGGTAAGAAAGCCCATTTTCAAAACCGGTTCTTTTTGTGAGGAAATCAGTCTTAACTTTAACCAATGAAAATCCAAGACATTACTTCTTATCTGGAAACAATAGCCCCGCTTAATTTGCAGGAGAGTTATGATAATGCAGGCCTCATAAGCGGTAATGCGCAATGGGAGTGTACGGGAATCATTACAGCTTTAGATGCTATTGAAGATGTGGTAAAAGAGGCGATTGCAAAGAAATGTAACCTTATAGTAGCGCATCATCCGATAATTTTTGGCGGATTGAAAAAGATAACCGGGAAGAATTATGTAGAGCAGACAATCATTACAGCTATCAAAAATGATATTGCTATATACGCTATCCATACCAATTTAGATAATGTATTGCATGGTGTTAATGGAAGAATAGCGGACAAGTTAGGCTTGATCAATAGAAAAATATTACAACCTAAAAAAGATCTTTTAAAAAAGCTGGTAACATTTGTGCCTACAAACAAGCTGGAAGAACTACGCAATGCTGTTTTTTCTGCCGGAGGCGGACAAGTAGGTAATTACGGCGAATGCAGTTTTACCGTAGCCGGCGAAGGAACTTTTAAAGGCAATGAAAACACTACGCCTTATGTTGGTAAGCCGGGTGAAAGACATACCGAGAAAGAAACGAGGGTAGAAATCATTTTTCCCGGTTATATCGAAAATGCTGTTTTAAAGGCAATGGTAGCAGCTCATCCGTATGAAGAAGTGGCGTATGATGTCATTTCTTTGGATAATGTGCAGCCCAATATCGGCAGCGGGTTAGTGGGAGAGCTAAAAAATCCGGTTTCGGAGGGTGATTTTCTGCAATTACTTAAAAAGGCTTTCGGGCTTTCTGTTATTCGCTATACTCCTTTAACGGGAAAAAAGGTACAAAAAGTAGCTCTTTGCGGAGGTTCAGGAAGCTTTTTAACCGGCGCTGCGATTGCGGCTGGCGCTGATTTTTATGTAACAGGAGATGTAAAATACCACGAATTTTTCGATGCCAACGGAAAGCTGGTTATAGCCGATATCGGGCACTATGAAAGTGAACAATTCACAATAGACCTATTATTTGACATTTTGAGCGAAAAATACCTTAACTTTGCCATCCTTAAAACAGGTGTTATAACCAATCCTGTTCAATATTTTTAAAGAGATAAAGAGCTGACTGGTTATAAAAACTACTTGCACAAATTAAAAACTACAAATAAATATGGCAGCCGTAAAAGATTTCTCTGTTGAAGAAAAATTAAATGCACTGGTTTTGTTACAGAAAGTTGATAGCAAATTGGATGAAATTTCAATTCTAAAAGGTGAATTGCCAATTGAAGTGAAAGACCTTGAAGATGAAATTGAAGGTTTACATGCTCGTCAAACTCGTGTAGAAGAAGAAATTAATGGTATGCAGGAGTTCATTAACCAAAAGAAAGAAGCGATCAAAGAATCTGACGCATTGGTTAAGAAATACGAAAAGCAATCAGACAACGTAAAAAATAACCGTGAGTTTGAAGCGATCAACAAAGAAATTGAAATGCAAACGCTTGAGATCAAATTAAGCGAAAAACATATTAAAGATGCAACTGATGATATTGCTGAAAAAGCAAAGCAATTAGAATCTGCTAAAAAAGCAGTTGCAACTAAAGAAGCTAATCTTACAGGTAAAAAAGGTGAATTGGAAAAGATCATCGCTGAAACTGAAAAAGAAGAAAAGCAATATAACAAGGAAGCAAAAGAAGCGCGAGCTCATGTTGACGAAAGATTATTAATGAGCTACGATCGTATCCGTAAAAACTATCGTAATGGTTTAGCGGTGGTTCCTGTAGAAAGAGATAGCTGTGGCGGATGTTTCCATGCTATTCCTCCTCAAAAACAAAGTGAGATCAAATTGCGTAAAAAAGTGATCGTTTGCGAAAACTGCGGACGTATCCTTGTTGATACAGATTTGAACGACACTATCGAAGTAAAATAATCCCTAAAAATACGTTCCCGAAGCCCGCCATTAGCGGGCTTTTTTTATTTTACCACCCACTAAAAAAATTAGTTACAATAAGCTATGAATTTGCTAATTTGCTAACGGTTAATAGTAACATATGCTGCAGAAATTACACATTCAGAATTACGCGATCATAGACGAAATAAGTATTGATTTTTCATCCAGGCTCAATATCATTACAGGAGAAACGGGTGCCGGTAAAAGTATACTGGTAGGTGCGTTGAGTCTTGTTTTGGGCGAAAGAGCTGATACTGCTGTATTATCTTCTAAAGATAAAAAATGTGTTGTAGAAGCATTTTTCGGTTCGATAAAAGGAAAAGAAATAAAAGCTTTTTTCACAGCAAATGATCTTGAAGCAGATAGTGATGTAATTGTACGCAGAGAGATTGCAGCGAACGGTAAATCACGCGCTTTTATAAATGACACACCGGTTAATCTAAATCAGCTAAAAGAACTAAGCTCAATGCTGGTTGACTTACATCAGCAATTTGATACAGTAGAGTTAGGCGATAATGATTTTCAAAGAGAAGTATTGGATGCATTGGCTGGCAACGGAGAGTTATTGCAAGAGTACAGCAGTATTTTTAGTAAATACAGTAAAACAAAAAAAGAATTAGAATCGTTACAACTTGAGCAGTCAAATGCCAATAAAGAACTTGATTACAATAAGTTTCAGTTTGATGAATTAGAAGAAGCAGGATTAAAAGAAAATGAGCTGGAAGAACTGGATGCCGAATTGAAATTATTAAGCAATGCAGAAAGTGTAAAGCAAGATCTTGGTAGTATTTACGGAGAGTTGAAAGAAACGGAGCAACCGATAGTTCAGCAATTAAAAGTATTAAGCAATAAGCTTCGCACATTAGAGCAGTATCATACTGATCTTCCTGAATTATCAAAACGATTATTGAGCTCACAGGTAGAGCTGCAGGATATTGCAGATGAACTGGAAAGAATAAATGACACGGTGCAATACAGTCCTGATCGTATTCAGATAGTGAATGATAAAATGGCGGTGGGCTATAAATTATTAAAGAAACACGGTGTTTTAACAACGAATGAATTATTAGGGATCAAAGATTCATTACAGGAAAAGTTAACCGCAATATTTAATATCACTGAAACGATTGCTAAAAAAGAAAAAGATGTCGCTCAATTATTACAACAGGCCGAAAAGTTAGCTGCGACAATATCAACCAATAGAAAAAAAGCAACAGAACCATTTGCCAAACAGGTAAATGTTTTATTAGCACAAGTCGGTATGCCAAATGCACAAATAAAAATACAGGTAACAGTAAGTACTCTAAATATTTACGGGGCCGATACAATTGAGTTTCTATTCGATGCGAATAAAAGCAATCGCTTTGAACCATTGCGTAAAGTAGCGAGTGGTGGAGAGTTAAGCAGGTTAATGCTTTGCATCAAATCTTTAGTAGCAAAAAAATTACAACTTCCAACATTGATATTTGATGAGATAGATAGCGGTATCAGCGGTGAAGCGGCTAAACAAGTAGGGTTGATCATGAAAGAATTATCAGCCTCACATCAATTAATATCAATTACACATCAGCCGCAAATTGCAGCCAAAGCTGATGCGCATTATTTTGTCTATAAAGAAATTAAAGGCGATAAAATCGCGACATCAATTCGTCAGCTTTCCGGCGATGAAAGAATTACAGCTATTGCGCATATGTTAAGTGGTGAAAAGCCTACTGCTGCTGCGTTAGCAAATGCCAGAGAAATGGTAGGTAATTAATGGTAAATGGTTAATTATAAATGGTAAATGTGAAAAGTTTTTTCGATTCAGAGATTAAGCAATAATATATTAATAAAAAAATCTTGATCATTACAATCAGGATTTTTTTTATTGAACTTATTTGGGTGTAACAATAAACGTAACTGTTATACATTTACCATTTATAATTAACCATTTATCATTAGTTCAATGCAATCTCCAACACCTGTTGCATCGTTTTTACATAATGAAATTTAATGCCTTTAATATATTGCTGGTTAATCTCATCTACATCTTTTTCATTTTGCCAGCACATGATAATTTCTTTTAAGCCGGCACGTTTTGCTGCCAATACTTTTTCTTTAATTCCGCCAACCGGTAATACTTGTCCGCGTAAAGTCATTTCGCCGGTCATCGCTAAATAAGGTTTTAGTTTTCTTCCGCTGAAAGCACTTGCCAGTGCGGTTGTCATCGTGATACCTGCACTTGGCCCGTCTTTCGGCGTTGCTCCTTCAGGAATGTGTATGTGCACATTTTTCTTATTGAATAACTCCGGATCAATGTTTAGTTTCTTTGCATTGGCTTGTAACCAGGTGAATCCTGTGATGGCACTTTCTTTCATCACGTTACCTAAGTTGCCGGTTAGTTTTAGTTCGCCTTTGCCATCGCTTAGTAAACTTTCAATAAATAAAATATCACCACCAACGTATGTCCATGCTAAACCAACAGCAACGCCCGCCATGTTTGCGATCTTGTACATTTCGTTACTGTATCGCGGTTTGCCTAATATCTTTTGAATATCCGCTTGTGTTACGGTTGGTTTCAATTTGCCTTTCAATGCATATTGTTTAGCGAGGTTACGCATCACACCTGCAAGCTGTCTGTCTAATTCTCTAACACCACTTTCTCTTGTAAAATCTTCAATTATCTTTTCAATAACCGTATCACTTATTTTTAACGTTACATCTTTTAAACCGTGCGCTTCTTTTTGCTTGGGCAATAAATGTTGTTTAGCGATCTCTACTTTTTCTTCAATCGCATAACCGCTTAGATCAATTATTTCTAAACGATCACGGAGTGCAGGTTGTATGTTATTAATATTATTTGCTGTCGCGATGAATAACACTTTACTCAAGTCATATTCAAGCTCTAAATAATTATCATAAAAATTATTATTCTGTTCAGGATCCAATACCTCTAACAAAGCAGAAGAAGGATCGCCACGCTGATCATTACCTACTTTATCAATTTCATCCAGTATCATTACAGGATTGCTTGATTTTATTTTCCGGATAGATTGTATGATCCTTCCCGGCATAGCACCGATATAGGTTTTGCGATGTCCGCGTATTTCGCTTTCATCATGCAAACCGCCAAGGCTTACACGTACATATTTTCTATTTACCGCATTCGCAATACTCTTACCTAAACTTGTTTTACCAATCCCCGGAGGGCCAACAAAACATAATATCGGACTTTTCATATCGCCTTTCAATTTCAATACGGCTAAATATTCCAGTATTCTTTCTTTTATTTTGTGCATGCCGTAATGGTCATGGTCCAATACTTTTTTTGCTTTTTTAAGGTCGTATTGATCAGCTGTAATTTCATCCCATGGAAGATCCAATAACAGATCAAGGTGATTGTACACCACAGAATAATCAGGTGTGCTCGGATGCATACGTTCTAATTTTTCTGCACCTTTCGTAAACATTTCTTTCGCGGCTTTAGGCCATTTTTTGCCTTCAGCTTTTTTTATCATTTCTTTTACTTCAGCTACATTATCACCACCCAATTCTTCCTTGATGGCTTTCATTTGCTGTTGCAAAAAATATTCACGTTGTTGTTTATCTAATTCGGCGCGTGTTTTATTGGTAACCTTATTTTTTAATTCGGTGTATTGCAATTCTGTTTGCATCAGGTTCATTAATAATTCGGCACGCGCTTTAATATTATTAATGACCAATAAACTTTGTTTTTCTTTTATATCACTATTCAAATTGCTACTAACAAAATGGATCAGGAAAGAAGGGTTTTCAATATTGCGTAAAATAATTGCCGCTTCGCTTGGGAGGTTTGGCGATAAAGTAATTATCTGCGAAGCAAGATCTTTAATGCTACCAACCATGGCGGCAAAATCTTTATCATCTTTTAAAACATCTTCTTCAAGCGTTTTAATTTTTGCTTTAAAATAAGGATCATCGCTCGTGATCTCTTCAACTTTAAAACGCTTTTTTCCCTGAATGATGATAGTTGTGCCTCCATCGGGCATCTTTATTAGTTTGGCAATTTTTGCCACCGTACCAATTTCTTCTAAATCGCTTATTGTGGGCTCTTCAACACTACTGTCTTTTTGCGCTATTACGCCTATCAATTTGTCAGCCTTATAGGCATCGCTAACGGCTTTTATGCTCTTATCTCTACCAACGGTAATAGGTAAAACTACTCCCGGGAAAAGCACTGTATTTCGTAATGGCAATAGGGGCAATTCGTCTGGAATTACCTGTGTATCGTTGTCTTCACCTGCATCTTCATTCAAGGGCATGATCGGCATAAACTCCATTTCTTCCTCAGTTCCATCTAAAAAAAACTTCTTATTCATAATTATCTCAATAATAGTCAAAATGTCAAAACCAGCAGCTAATTCCGGTGATTTTGATTGGCTGTGTATATTGACAAGATTAATGCCAATAAAATGGCGGATTGAGGATTTATGATTGCTGATTTGAATAGCGCTTTAGAATAATTACTACTTAAAAATCATAAATCAGCAATCATAAATCAGATATACGTAAGCTCATTTGTTTTGAAGGTGTTATTTTTGCACGATGTATATTAAGTGTTCCGATAAAGAACTGTTTATTTTAAAAAAGATAGCGAATGCTGCGGAAGAGTTGCAAGTGCCTTGCTATTTGATCGGAGGTTTTGTGCGTGATAAGATCATCGGAAGAAATACAAAGGATATCGATATTGTTTGCATTGGAGATGGTATTGCATTGGCGCATAAAGTAGCGGAAAAATTTAGTCCTGTTTCTGCAGTAAGTTTCTTTAAAAATTTTGGTACGGCACAAATTGTTATTGAAGATATTGAGATAGAATTTGTGGGGGCAAGAAAAGAAAGTTACAGTCAGGATAGTCGTAAGCCCGAAGTTGAAACCGGTACTTTGGAAGATGATCAGAACAGGAGAGACTTTACGATCAATGCTTTAGCAATCAGTTTAAATAAAGATAGCTTTGGTGATTTGGCAGATCCGTTTGGTGGTGTAAGAGATATTGAATTGAAAAATATTCAAACGCCATTAGCTCCATCACAAACTTTTAGTGATGATCCTTTGCGCATGATGCGTGGTATTCGTTTTGCGGCGCAATTGAACTTTACGATTGAAGCAAAAACTTTAGCTGCTATCAGCGAGAATGCCAACAGAATAAAGATCGTTAGCAAAGAACGTATTGCAGATGAATTGAATAAAATATTGTTATGTAAAAAACCTTCTATTGGTTTTGATCTTTTATATAAAACCGGCCTGCTGAAAATTATTTTTCCGCAAATGGTTGATCTGGCCGGCGCAGAATATATTGATGGCAAAGGACACAAAGATAATTTTTACCACACGTTGCAAGTAGTAGATAATATTTGCGAAAAAACGGATGACCTATGGCTACGTTGGGCCGCAGTGTTGCATGATATTGCTAAACCGGCTACAAAGAAGTTTGAGGAAGGCCATGGCTGGACGTTTCACGGGCATGAAGCAGTGGGGGGCCGCATGGTGCCGAAAATATTTACGCAACTAAAACTGCCGCAAAATGAGAAGATGAAGTTTGTGCGCAAGATGGTCGAGTTGCATTTGCGTCCTATTAGCTTAACAAAGGATAATATAACGGATGCGGCTATTCGCAGATTATTGTTCGATGCCGGAGATGATATCGATTCATTAATGACTTTATGCGAAGCCGATATCACCTCAAAAAACAAGCAAAAAGTACAACGTTTTTTAGACAATTTCGAAATGGTGCGCAAGCGCTGTGCAGAAGTGGAAGAAAGCGATAAACTCAGAAACTGGCAGCCACCGATAACGGGTGAATTAATAATGGAAACATTCAAATTGCCACCGGGAAGAATTGTGGGGGATATTAAAACGGCTATTCGTGAAGCGATTTTAGATGGAGCTATACCTAACGATTATGATGCTGCGTATGCTTTTATGCTAAAAAAGGCAGAAGAATTGGGTGTAACAAGCTTATAAGTTAATATATAAAATATTTTGCCGGTAAGTCGGGAAGGCGCCTTTCCGACTTACCGGCAAAATTCCTTTGCATAAGACATATAACCGACTTGTTTTTTATAAGTTAAAAAAGTATTTTTGAGCCATGGCAATATTACGTTTCAGGATTTATTGGGAAGAAGACGATAGCGTTTACAGAGATATCGTGATTCGACATAAACAAACTTTTGCAGATCTGCACGCCAGCATTTTAAAAGCATACGAGTTTGATACAAAGCATCAGGCTACATTTTATCGTAGCAATGATAACTGGCTACGCGGCAGAGAGATATCTGTAGAAAAATATGCTGATAAAGATTACAAGGCTGAACCATTGATCATGGCAGAAACGGCCCTTGGCACAGAAATAAAAGATCCTAATCAGAAATTTATTTATGTCTATGATTTTATTAAAAACTGGACATTCAATATAGAATTGATCAACGTAGATAAAGAAGAAGATAAAAAGATCGATTACCCTAAAAATGTGCGTTCGGAAGGTATCGGCCCTTCTCAATACGGAACAAAAGGTTTAATAGATAAGCGTTTGGCAGAAGTGGAAGAAAAGTATGACCTGAATGCTGCAGCAATGTTAGAGGGATTTAGTGAACAGGATGAAGACGGAGAACAAACAACCAGTGAAGAAGATCATGGGGAAGAAAGTGGTAACGAAGAATTTTAAAATAAGTAATATTTAAGATTGAATATGTAATATTTTGTTCGATGCTTACTTTATAATATTCAATATTAAATCAACAATATTACATGAAAAAGACCTGCATTGTTATTGTTGGACCAACTGCTGTTGGCAAAACAAATATCGCGATACAACTCGCACAACATTTTTCTACAGATATAATTTCAGCGGATAGTCGCCAGTGCTTTAAAGAATTGGGCATTGGTGTTGCTAAACCTACGCCTGAGGAATTGAAATTAGTAAAACATTATTTTATTAATTCTCATTCTATTCAGGAAGAAATGAATACGGCTATTTTTGAGCAGTATGCATTAAAAAGTATCAATGAAATTTTTAAGACAAAGGATATAGCCATCATGGTTGGTGGCACAGGGTTGTATGTAAAAACATTTTGTCATGGTATTGATGAAGTGCCAAAGGTTTCACCGGAAATAAAAGAACAGGTTATTGCAGATTATGAGTGGGAGGGATTGGAGTGGTTGCAAAAAGAAGTGCAAAAGCATGATCCATTGTATTACGAAAAAGGTGAAAATAAAAATCCTACGCGGTTAATGCGCGCTTTAGAAGTAAAACTATCTACAGGAAAATCAATTCTCGATTTCCAAACCCATAATAAAAAGGTGCGTGATTTTGATATTATAAAAATAGGATTGGATATGCCACGCGAAGCCTTGTACGAAAGAATTAATACACGCGTAAATGTGATGATGCAGGATGGACTAGAAGAAGAAGCAAAAGCTTTAATACCTTTTCAAAAGCTGAATGCATTGCAAACTGTTGGTTACAGAGAATTATTTAGTTATTTGGAAGATGATATTTCTTTAGAATACGCGGTGCAAATGATCAAACAAAACACCCGAAATTATGCTAAGCGCCAGCTTACATGGTTTAAAGCAGATGAACAGGTACAATGGTGTGATGTCGATCTGCAGCAGGTGCTGGAGAAAATAAAATTATAAAAAAAGTCCCGGTTTAACCGGGACTTTTTTTATAGCCTACCGTGGTTTGTAAATGTAACTATTATGTCGGCTATCTAACTGTAACGGATACCTGATTTTGATTGCTTAGGTGTAGTTTTACTTCGATAAAATATAATTTCTTTAATTATTAATATACCGTATCGAATTTTTCAATATTTTTGTGCCCGAAGCATAGATTAATCCCCAACCTCATATATCCAAAGTTAAATAGTAAAAATAGTAATATTTGATGCTATTAAATTATTGGTGTTCACTTGTAGAATAATTCCTCACGTTAGAAAGCTACCTAAAATTTTTTCCGTCTCTATTGTTGTCTTATAATCTAACTAACTAATCTAACTAACATGAGTAGGTACTACTATCATGCAATAGCATTGCTATGTTTATTGTTGTTTGCATACAACAAAACATACGCTCAGGTTTACTATCCTGCAGGAATGAGCAACACCAACTTATCAACCTGGCTGGATGCTTCAGATGCTTCAACAATTACACTAACACAAGCTAACACCGGGGCACAGACGACAGTTAACACACTCGCCAGAGTTTTTGCACCTACCAGTATGCCTACTTCAAAAGATATTACCGGTATTGTTCCTGTAGGATCAGAGATACAGGTAGGCTCTGATGTGTATACTGTAACTGCTACATCTGCAAGTGCGTTAACTGTTACACCTAATCTTGCAAGAAATTATACAAACCAAACAATTAACCGATTGGGCGTAAGTAAATGGACAGATAAAAGCGGCGTTTCAGGAAGGGATTTGATCAGCCCTGTGTCGCTGGTTAATTTTACAAGTACAGAAACAACTTCCGCTAATGAACCATCTTATATAGCTTCAGGTACGACAAGCCCTGCTATAAGTTTTATGAATGGGGGAACTAATGCAACTGCTCAATATTTGCAGGGAACCGGTACTGCTCCTTATGGAATTACAGCAAACAGGTCCTTAGCATTTGTTACACAGATCAATTCTTATAATAATTCAGGAACAGGAAGTGATGGGCAAGGTACTTATCTGTTTGATAGAAACCCTGATCCTGCAGGTGGAACGTCGTTATTTTCTATCAAGTTTGAATCGAATACAATAACAGAACAAATCAGGGATGATGCAGGTAATCTTGCTAATAATCCATCAACAATCAGCAGTCCTGCTTCGGGTGCAATGTTGAACATGTCGCTAATCCGTTCGGGAGCAACCGATCAGTTTTATAACAATGGAAGTACTGCAGGCAGTGGATCAGTCTCAACGGGGATATCTACCATGCAGCCATTATGCATTACGTATCATGCAGGTGATAATAATAATGCTGCACAGCCGCATAACCTTACTATGTATGAAATCATATTGACGAATAATACACTTTCTACAACTTATCGTCAGTTAGAAGAAGGTTACCTGGCATGGAAATGGGGTACAGCAGGAAGTCTGGGAAGTACACATCCTTACAAAAATGCAGGGAAAACAGGATTTACAAATGACCTTGTAGGTATTGGGCGTGTAAGCGCTACCGATAGTGTAGCCGCAACACGCAGTACGGACGGCTTAGGATTCTTCGGAGGTTCCGGATTTTTGCAGGATAATGGAGATTACTTAACAGCAATTGATAATAATGCTGATGGTAGCGAAGATGGATCTTTTGTAACATCAGCTAACATAACCCGTTTAAACAGGGTGTGGTATATTCAAAAAACTGACGCAGCTACCCATACCGGTGGTTCCGTAACATTATATTTCGATTATTCAATGTTAGGTAATGGGGTATTACCTGGTAGTAATACCGGTAGTTATTCACTTATATATCATGCTACTGATCCTACGTTTTCTTCAGCTACTACAATAGCGGCTACAGCTTCAGCTATCGTAGGTACGCAAATACAGTTTACCCTGGATGCTTCTTTATTAAGCAGTGGATATTATACATTAGAATCCTGCAGTAAAAGTTCAGTTTTTGATTATTCGGGTTCACCTTATTGTACAAGCGGCTCGGCATCTGTTACCTTGCTAACCGGAGGTGGCATTGATGCAACTGCCGGTACTTTTTCTATTTCACCAAGTGTAGGAGATTTTAATACAAACAATGGTAAAATAAATGATTTAAGCTCCGTAACGCCCGGTATATATACGGTAACAAATACCGTAAGTGTAAAAGTAAGAGGAGTGATAAGCTGTATTTCAAGTTCTACTTCTCCACTAGTAATTGCACCTGTCGGGCAATGGGTAGGAGGAGTAAGCTCAGACTGGAACACAGCGGGTAACTGGCCGTGTGGATCTATTCCTGTTTCAAGTAGTAATATTACAATACCTGCAGGTGCAACAAATCATCCTGTTATAGGCACAGGTGCAGCTTTTGTTAATAATATAACTATTCAGAGCGGAGCGATGTTAACTATTAACAATGAGACATTAAGCGTGTTCGGTACTATCACCAGCAATAGTGCTATTGATGCAACTAATGGAACAATACAAATGCGGGGTAATGCAGCTCAAAGTATTGGCGGCAGCCAGCTTTTTTCTAAAACAATAAATAACCTGATAGACAGTAATACGACTAGCAGCGGTTTAACAATATCTGATTCATTATACATAACCGGTCTTTTAGGATTTGCAACAACTCCTACAACTAAACTGGCAACAGGTAATGTATTGGTGCTTATATCAAATGCATCAACTACTGCCAGTATAGGGCAAATCGCAGAAACAGGAGGAGGCACTCCTAAAGCGACCATCACAGGTAACGTAACGGTACAACGCTATTTCCCTGCACATAGGAGATGGCGCTTAATTACTTCACCTCTGGCATCATCGCAAACAATAAATGCTGCATGGCAGGAAGGTGCGGTGAGTGTAACGGGAGTATCAAACCCCAATCCTCATCCCGGTTATGGTATACATATCAGTGGCCCGACCGTAGGGGCTTATCATAGTGGTTTAGGGTATGATCAAACACCTTCAAACAGTGCTTCCATAGCGTATATTACAGCACCTTCTTCCTGGTATAGTTTACCGAATACGAATGCAACAACTGTAACCACTTATCCCGGATATATACTATTTGTACGCGGAGGAAGAGATTATAATATAGCTACTTCTGCACAATCTACGGTCGCTTCTAATGCGACACTACGTACAGTCGGCACCGTTAGAACGGGGTTGCAAAATACAACAACCGTTACAGGCTTTAATGTAATAGGGAATCCATATCCTGCTACTATCAATTTTAATACTATTTATAATAATGTCGGAACAAAAAAAACAGCCAATACATTTTATCTATGGGATCCTAATATTGCATCGGCAGTAAATGTTGCCAGCGGAACGGGAGGCTGGGTTACATTAACCTCTAACGGAAGCGGTGGTTATCTCGCGACCATACCAAGCGCAACAGCGAATGGAGGATTCGATATAAACGGTAATATTCAATCCGGTGCAGCTTTTTTAATTAATGCTACCGGAACCGGAAATATTGCTATAGATGAATCGGCTAAAGTAATATCATCAGGCACTCCCGGAGAAACTTATTTATTCAGGCCCGGAGGTGATAGCGTTGTAACATCTTCTGCTTCGGAAGCGTCTTTATTAAGTACGACTTTGTATGCTGTTACAGCAGATAGTACGCACGCTCCCATATATGTAGCAGATGGGCTGATAAATTTGTTTAGCAATGAATTTTCAAATGATGTAAGCTGGGATGAGGATGCACAAAAAGCAGCGAATACAAATGAGAATATTTCTATTGCAAAAGGCGGCCAATTAATATCGATCGAAAAAAGTGCTCCTGCAAATTTTGGTGATACTATAGCTTTAAAAATGTCGGGTATGAAATCATCTCCGTATCAATTTAGTTTTACAGCTCTGCACTTTAACAGGCCCGACCTTACTGCGGTATTAGTTGATAGCACAACCAACACAAGCACACCAATCAAATTGGGAGACAGTGCAACAACCAGCATAAATTTTGCTGTAACAAGTGCGCCCGCAACTTCTGCAGCGAATCGTTTTTATATATTATTCAAACCTGCGCCGGGCTCGGTGAAATATAGCAGTGTTACTGCAACTCAACAAGCTAAAAATATTGTTGTACAATGGATTGTAACAGACCAGTTAAATATTAATAAATATGTTGTAGAAAAATCAATTAACGGCGTTGATTTTTATCCGGTAGATACAACAATTGCAACCAATTCTTCTTCATACAACTGGCTGGATGTAAATGCGGTTGTTGGTGATAACTATTATCGCATACGCAGCATAGATAATACAGGATCTATTGCATATAGTCAAAAAGCCGAAGCTGTTATTGGGAAAGGAATTATTTCGGGTATGGCAATTTATCCCAACCCTGTAATTAACGGAACATTGCAATTACAGTTGAATAATATGCCTGCAGGGGAATATGTAGCAAATATAATATCGACTACCGGGCAAATATTATTAACTGAAACAATTGATCACGGTCCGGCAAGTGAAACAAAATCTATTAATATAAATAAAGGGTTAGCGGCAGGTGTTTATATATTGGAAATAATACAGCCGGATAAAACAATCACTAATATCAATTTCGAAAATCAGCATTAGTACAATACTGTCAGTAAAATTAAAAGCCTTGAAGTTTAATACTATCAAGGCTTTTTTATTATTGCGCTTACCGTTATATTATCAATTAAATATCTTTTAAATAAAACGGGATAAATAATTTCAACCGTTAAATAAATATTTTGAAAAGCATGTGTAAAATTTTCTGTTTGCACATCTTACTCTTAAATAAGCTATATGAAAAAGAAATATTTATCACTGCTAGCCTGCTTGGGTTCATTATGTTGTTTTGGCCAGATACCGTCTATCACTTTATCCGGACAAGAAAATAATTCCGTAAAGCTCCGGCATTTAAAAGTAACCGTACAAGTATTGGGAAATATTGCACAGGTAAAAACTACGATGACATTTTTTAATAGTTCATCCCGGCCTTTGGAAGGAGAACTTAATTTCCCTATGCCCGATGGTGTTAGTGTTTCTCATTACGCGCTCGATTTTAACGGCGTATTAAGAGATGCGGTAGTTGTAGAAAATCAAAAAGCCAAACAGGTATTTGAAAGTATTGAACGCAGACGTGTTGATCCCGGGTTGCTGGAAAAAACAGAAGGTAACAATTATAAAACCCGTATCTATCCAATACCTGCAAATGGGGCACGTACAGTTGAAATTGGTTACAATGAAGTATTGAAGCCTGATGCGAACAATAATTTCGCTTTTCAATTGCCACTACAATACACAGATAAATTACAATCCCTGGAATTAATCGTTGATGTTATTGGTGCAACGGAAGCGCCAATAGTTAATTCAGAGGAAAGCCAGCATTTGGTATTTCAACTCAACCAACAAATATGGCATTCAACTTTAAAACTGACGGATACCGATATAAAAAAAGGAATAGCATTTGTTATGCCTAACAGATCTGCTGTAACACAATCCATAATGCAAGATAATGACGGGTATAAATACTTTTTGATCAATCCTTCGTTGAACGATTCTCTAAAAAATAAAACAAAGCCCACTAAAATAACTGTGCTTTGGGACGTAAGCTTAAGTGCGTTAAACAGAAATAAGGTTGCGGAAATAAGCCTGTTACAAAAATATTTAAGCTGGATAGGTAATACCGATGTGCAATTGATAACTTTTAACCAGGGAATAAAAACAAATACGGATTTTAAAATAATCAATGGTAATAGTAATGATCTGTTAACAACCATAAAAAACGAAATTATTGACGGAGGTACAAGTTATGATGGGATAGAGAAGGCGGTAAATGATAATGCTAATGAAGTATTGTTGTTTTCAGATGGACAAAATGGACTCGGGGTAAATAAAAAATTCTTTACAAAAAAGATTCCGTTTTATGCGATTATAAGTGCACCGTCCAGTAATCTAGAATCATTGAAACCTGTATGTTTTGCTAATGGAGGCGATATAATACAATTACTGACAGACTCTGTTAATGCATTAAATTCTTTAACGCACAATAAATTATATTATTTAGGGTATAAGAATAATAGTGATGTGACTAATGTTTACCCAAGTATTATCAGGCCTGTAAATGCTGATGGATTTAAAATAACAGGTGTGTCAACGGCAGATAAAACATCGCTGGTATTATTATTTGGATATGGAAATAAAGCAACAATTGAAATGCCGGTTACGTTAGAGTCGTTACCAAAAAAAGCACCTGATTATGGATTAGATAAAATATGGGCACAGGAAAAAATTGCGGAGCTTGAAACAGAATATCCTGTTGATAATGCGCTGATAACATCTTTAGGGAAAAAGTACACGATCGTCACACATGGCACATCATTGATGGTGCTTGAAACTGCAAATGATTATGTACGGTATAATATTGATCCTCCGGCATCATTAAAAGACCAATGTGCCGTAATCAGAAAGCAGCAGGGAGCGGGTGTAACTACTATACCTGTTGTAGATTTTACCAAACAATGGCAAAATTTTTTAAGCTGGTATGATAAAGATTACAATGTAAAAAGCGTATTTGATAAAAGTGCTAACAAAAGTCCAAAAGCTGTAACAAGAACTGGCAATAGCAATACTGTAATAAATAATTCAGCGACAGGATCATCATTAATTCAGGAAACGAATAGTGTTTCGCCTATCGCTTCATCTCCATCGATGCGACAAGAAAACAGCAGCGTTCAGGCTGCGACTGTTGTAACAAGAGATACTGCCTCGTTTGCCAATAATACACTTGATCAGGTTGTTGTAGTTGGATATGGAACACAAAAAAGAAAAGATATGACCGGCTCGATCAGCACTGTAAGCGGGAAAGAGATCAAAGACCTTCCATCAACAGATGTAGGAGTAATGCTCCAGGGGCGTGTGCCAGGGGTAGAAGTGATCAATGCATCTGGTGAACCGGGAAGCCAGGCTCAATTAACAATAAGAGGAGTGGGCTCACTTAATCAACCGCCCCCTTTGTATGTTATTGATGGTGTGATTCAGCAAACTAATCCTATTAATACAAATGGGCCACAAGTTAGTATAAATATTAATCCTGCAGATATAGAAAGCATTAGTGTATTAAAAGATGCGGCCGCCACTGCTATTTATGGAGCGTCTGCATCGGGAGGTGTTATTCTTATTACTACTAAAAAAGGAACAGCCGGAGAGTTATACCAATTTGAAGATGGAAGCGCAGATGATTCTATAGTTACGATAGATGATTGCATTAGGGTATTATCAAAAACACCTATGAAATCTAAGTATAAAAAATACCTTTCGTTAAGAGAGCAATTTGTTGATAATGCTGACTTTTATTTCCAGGTAAGTCAATATTTTGAATCTCAAAAAATGAATGATATCGCATTTACGATCATGTGTAATGTGGCTGAATTGTCTTTGCAAAATGCAGATCTATACAAAGCTTTAGGGTATAGTCTTTGGAAAATGGATAAACAAAAAGAAGCGTTAACCGTATTTGAAAAAGTGGCGGAATGGCGTTCTTTTGAACCTCAAAGCTTCAGAGACCTTGGGTTGGCGCTACAAGCTAATCAACAATACCAGCTGGCGGCAGATACATTGCAATATGCGTTACAAGTACTGGCGAATACCGATAGAGGTACAGCTTTTGATGGAATGGAAACAACTTTATTATTGGAATTGAACCATTTACAAAAAGAACATCCGGAAGTAGTACTCAAAAGTTTTAACGCTTACAAAAAAGATGTCCCACTCGGATTGTCAATAATTTTAAACTGGAACAGAAATGATACTGACAATGATATTTATATAACAGACCCTAATGGAGAAATTTGTTGGTACGGACATGCACAAACGGCTGCCGGTGCATGGCTAATTAACGATCAGACAAATGGATATGGCCCTGAACAGGTTGTTATAAAAAAAGCAATAAAAGGTAAATATAAAATCAGTGTTCATTTTTATGGCTCTAGTAATTTTAAAGATTTTAATACCAGTAGTATTTTTATTCAGGCTACAACGAATGCAGGAGAAAGCGATGAAATAAATACCTATTACTGTAAACAATTATTAGCTCAGGTAAATGCTACCATTGAATTAGGAACGATCGAAATAAAATAAATATAAAATACATCCCTGAAAACTTATTAGTTACAGAAGCGATCTGATTGGATCGCTTCTGTTTTAGTTATTGTGATGGCCTGAGCAAGGCTAAACTGTTTGGCTTTTTTAAATTAATTGATCTGCTTTTTAAAAATATTAATCAATACATCTCCATAACTAATAACTTTTTTATTTCCGATTTCTCCCGGGATCCATTTGCCAATTGTCTTGAGTGTCTTAATAATACTAACTTTTATAAGGTCAATACAAGTATATTTTGAATAACCTGTCTTGTAAATCTCAAAATGAGAAACGCGCCCATTTAAATCAACAATAAACTGAACCCTGAAATCGCAACTTGAACAATTTCTTAAAAAATCACAAGAGTCCGGCAAATGAAAAGCTGAAAAGAAATCACTCGTTAGCGTTTCATTGCCTTTGTAATAAGAGGGACTTTTGTCGCAATAGTAGGCAGGAATTGTATCCTTAATAACCCTATGTTTAAATATGCTGTCGGCCTCATTTATCAAATTGGTTTTAAAGTTTATTCCGTGTTCTTTATAAAGCATGCTGTCCATAAAATTTGAATAACAAGTATAAGGGTCAATGCCAACGTCATGTTCAGTGAATGGGTAAGGGGCTAACATTATTTTTTTAGAAGTACAGATGGAATCTAAGATGTCATACATTCTGGAAAATGGATAATCCCACGTTGCATTAACGCAAAATTTATGCTGGCCTGATTCATAATCTTTTTCTGCCTGAACTAAATTCTGGCGGCACGAAGAATCAGTCGAAAGTATTTGACCGTAGCTGTTTGTCTGCAGAAGGATGATGAATGTAAGAAATGTAATTGCTTTCATTAGTAGTTAAAATTGGCTTATAAAGATATATGAGTCATTTATATTGTTCCACATCTGATACTTTATTATTTTGAAATTCTATTTCCAAATAGCTTGGATCAATGTTAAATAATCCGGGCCGGTAGCCAAGGCCATAATACCAGGTATTCACTGAATCCTGATTCTTTGTTTCGTTACCAAGTAATTGTCTGACTTCATTTTTTGTTTTACCAATTAGCATTTTGCTTTTGATCAAATCATCAGAAAGCTCATAACGATTATCCTCATCTGTATGCCACCTTTGTTTATCAAAATCATGTGTTGGATAATATGAGACGCTGAAAATATACAATATTCCTATTCCTACATATAATAATGGAGTTGAAATAATTGTAGCCGCCCATACCGCAATCTTTCTTATTTTATCAGCCTGAATATATTTTTTAAAAAGCCAGCGCCAAAAGAAGAATGTGGGGATACCAAGGAGGATGAGAATAAAATAAACCTCAATGCCTAATCCCATAAAATCTGATATGTAGAGTAGTTGTATTGTCAAAACGTTTTTTAGATAAGTTATTTATATTACCAAAATTTCCACCAAGGGGTAAGTGATATTGCTTTTTCATTTCGTTGGTCAGCTATTTTAAGCATTTCTGCAATTCGCTTTTCAGCTTCGATTTTTGTAATACCATTATAATAGTCATCAACAAAGGGATGGTTAAAATCTTTGTGTGGTACGATTTCGGGTCGGCTGTTTCCTGGTTTTGTAAAGATGGTTGTTGGAATATGAATTTCATTAAAATTGTAATCAGGTAAATCATTACATAACCAACCAAAGTATTTTGTTTCATGATGATCATTATTAAAATTATCGGAATAATCTTGAAAACTTTTCTCGCTCAATGAAACCCAAAGCCCGTATTCGAGATCTTTACATTGCCCAATAACTTTTTGTCCTAAGGTACAGCGGATAAATCTGTCGGTTTGATTAGGATGAGAAATGATACAAAAGTCTGTGTCAAGTTGCCCTATATTTCGTTTATCTTCTTCAGATAATACCTCGTAATTTGTTGGAGATACATAAGCTAATGCCGGCCACTCTTCATATTCTTTTCCGCAACAGTTACAAGTATATTTTATAAGTTTCATTATTTGTATTTTATAAAAAATGGAATATAAATATTTCGCCGCTAAATAACCTATTCTGCTATATTTAATACATCATTTTTTGAAAGAGCATTCTTTTTCGATGTAGTCAAAAATTTTGCAAAGATCACAACTAATACAAGTCCTATGATGCCCTGGCCAAGTACAGTTGTGGGCGCGCCTATATGTTCTGATACCGCTCCAATTAATAAACTACCAAGCGGCATCATACCAAATATAGCCATCAATAGAACACTAATAGCACGCCCTCGCATATGCGGCGCAGATTCTGATTGTACAATGATATTGCAAATAGTAAACTGTGCAATAGAACCGAAACCGGTTAAAGCTGCAAAGAACATAGCTATAGGGAATTGTTTTATTTGTGAAAAGCAGATCAATCCTATGCTTAGTACAATGGTGCTGCCAAGCAATATCTTTTTTAACGGTGCGCCGGGTTTGCGCGAAGCTAAAAAGATAGTTCCTGTAACGGCACCTATTCCTATAAAACTGGTGATATAACCGAAGGTAGCTGCGTTACCTTTAAAGATAACTTTGGCAAAAACAGGCAAGACTGTATTATATGGAAGCACGAGTAGACTAACAAGTGCTAACAACAATATAACTAAGCCGATACCTGGAGTTTGTTTAAGATAGCTGAACCCTTCTGCAAATTCAGTCATAACATTTTTTGTTGATTTTTTAATTTCATGTGCCGGCAGTTTCATTAAAAGCAATGAAATAATAACGCCACCAAAACTTACCGCGTTGATTAAGAAACATACTGCTGCACCAAATACACTTAACACGATGCCGGATAAAGCAGGGCCGAGTAATTGTGCAAGGCTGGCCATAGCTGTCGTAAGCGCCAATGCATTAGGAAGATCAGTTTGATCTGCAACAACTTCGTGGACAAGCGCCTGGCGTGCGGGGAGATCAAACGCGTTGATAATTCCTAAGATCGCACTCAGCACAAGTAATGCCCATATGGAAGTATGCCTGGTAAGCACCAAAACGGCAAGCAATATAGCTTGTATCATTGAAGCCATCTGGCAGATCCGGATGATCTTATACCGGTCATAACGATCGGAAGCAACACCGCCGGCTACTGAAAAAAGAAAAGAAGGAAACTGTTCTGCAAAGATGGTAACGCCTAATAAAAATGCAGAGTGTGTTATCGTATAAACAACCCATACAACGGCGGTGCGTTGCATCCAGGTGCCAAACTGAGAAACTGATCTGCCAATAAAATAAAGTGTATAATTTCTACTTCTAAATGCGCGAAACACATTCAACTCACTGATACTTTTCATTGCGGCAATTTATTGTAGAAAAATGAAAAGAAGAAAAGTTAGTAATGTTTGAATGTGATAATATTTGTCATAAACTTAATATTCAGATAATTCCAATACTTTAAAAGTTACTTATTTTTGAAGCACCTAAATTTAATCTACATTGCGTATAGTCCTCACACTCTTCTTTTGTCTCTTTTGTAATTTTATTTTCGCACAGACTATCGAAAAATTTTACGATTCAAATTGGAAGCCATCTGACATATCTAATGCCAGCTTTTACAGTAACATACGAAAAACGGATAGCGGCTGGTACCGGATAGATGCTTATCTATTCATAAAAAAAATACAGATGGTCGGGTTGTATGAAGATAGTGCCTGCACAATAAAAAATGGTACGTTTTGCTATTACTATGCAAATGGAACTCCTTCATCGTATGGGAGATATGAACGTAATATTCGCCAGGGTATTTTTGCCAGTTATTATTCAAATGGCATGAGAAAAGATTGTGCAGAATACAATAATGGCTATCTGCAAGGCCCATCTTTAAGTTGGCATATTAATGGTTTTTTAGCGGATTCTATTTATGAAGATGAGAACAATGTGTGCAGAGAGAAATCATGGTTTGATAATGGGAACATTGCATCTATCGGTATTTTATTAAAAGATGAAATGCAAGGTCCATGGAAATTTTTTGATATAAATGGAAAGCTAACTTCGATAGAAGAATATGATGCAGGGCATATTATAAGCAGGCAATATTTTGATACAAGTGGAAAAGTATTAGGAGATACAGCTAATACAGATGCAGTGGCGAATTTTAAAAAAGGGAAGAAAGATTTACAGAAATTTGTAGACAAGCACTTACAGTGGCCATATTATTACCATATTTCTCAAAGCGACCATGCAACGTTAGTTATTAATATGCTGATAAATGAAAAAGGGGAAGTAGAATATGTAGAAGTCGCTTCACCTATTCATCCTGCCTTTGATTCATTAGCTCTTAAAGCTTTTAGAAAAATTCCCAATTTTAATCCGGCAAGACAACACAATAGATCAATAGCCTCGTGGGTAAGAGAATCTATAACTTATTACCAGGATTCTCCGTACTTAATATTTAATCCAAATAATTAATCTTACCATTATCAGTTAAGAAACTGGCATAAAAGGCGCGATTCATCTTTCAGAAAGCTTGTGTCAGTGAGGATTATCTGGAAATTTCGAATAAATCTTTTATTAATTTATTGAATCCTGTCCAGCTGCATCCTGAATCATTATATTTCTTAATTGAGTGATTAAGTATAAACTCATACGTGTCTTTCGTTGTGCATCCACAGTTTGTCTCACAATTATATATTTTAGCTTCTTGCTCGAAAAGCCTTAGCCTATTAAGTTGTTTTGAATTAAGAATAATTTCCCTGGTACCTTCTTTTTTAGCCGCTAGTTTTTTACCTTCAAAAAGTACATATCCCTTTTCGGGATAAAGAGTCAATTTGTAAGATTTATTTTGTTTAATAATCTTTAATTTTCTAGACAGATGGTGAAAGCATCCGATCGAAGAGAAGTATATATATAAAGTATTGTTAGAAGTTAGACTGTCTATGTAATTGTATGAATTTATTAAAGTAACGAAAGAAGAGCTATCAGATTTGGGAGTCTGCGCAGCCGTATTAAAAACAGCCAAAAAATATGTTGCTATAAATAATAAAAAATATTTCATAAAAGTAGAGTACAATGTTCGTGCATTGGTATCTACGGCAGGATTTGAAAAATGTCTGCCAACACCATGCTAAATAAAATTACAAAAGCTTATAATGAGAACTCCATAAAACTAGTTTAGGTATTTTTGAATTTCAGAAAGCTTAAAGGAAATTATTGTCCCATCTACTGCTCTGCAGCCGCCTGTTAAGCCCCAGTTAACTTCAAACCAAATTTCGTTGTTCTGAAAAGATATTTTTAAATCATCTATTTTATATGTAGGGATTACGGCAAGGTCGATAAAGCATTCCTTAACTGTAGAATCAGATAGATCTTTTTTAAAATCCTCTTTAATTCGCTTATTTATTATTGATACTAATTCGTTCTGATTTTTGTTGAAAATTTTTGAGTTAAGGGTTTTAATATACTTCTTATTGACTAAGACATACACTTCGTAATCAGAATCAAAATATCGTCCAACATAATCAGGATAAGCTGTTTCTTTAAATTTAAAATTTTTAATGAAGCATGTCCTTACGATGGTAGGATATTCCTCGTCTGGGTTCTTGCTTTCTTTTTCAACACATTTAACTGTTAAAGACTGTCCTGATAGACTATTGAAAATTAACAAAAGCGTAATAACAAGAAAGGGAAATCGCATCTTTATTTTGATTGAATTATGTAAATAACCTCATTCGTACATCTTGCTACAAAATAATCATTTTTATGAAAATAAAGTGTTTAATAGTAGCAGTTTGCCTTTGTATGCTAAGTTTTAAGCAAATGCCGAATAAGGTAATAAATAAAAATGAAGTTTTGGATAGTTTGCCTGTACCAAATACCGGTATGATCCAACAACAAACCCCGGTTGTAAAAAATACAAATCCTCCCGGCTGTATGGATTGTGAGGGACCAATTTTTCGTTTGATAGATCCGAATTATGTTGAGCCTTTATATGTAATAGACGGAATAATACAATCCGATACAAGCTCATATAAAAACAATATGAACCCCAATGATATAGAGAGCATTAATGTAGTAAAAGATTCTGCACCTATAGCAAAATATGGAACTTCTGCAAAAGGTGGAGTTATAATTATTAAAATGAAACCGTTAAAAGTTAGAGAGGCGAAAGCTATTTATGATTCTTTAAAAGCATCACGAAATATGCTGCGGCAAAAAAATGATAAAGGTGATAGTAGCGATAAAATATTAAATATAAGGTAGTGGAAATCTGTATTTGAGTTTTGTTATTGAGATTTTCTATTTATCCTTGCATTCCGAATAGCGACGTTGCTGCTAAATAGTTTTTTTTATAAGACAGGATAGTTATTTTTGGAATATGCACGAATCATTACCATTTGTTTTAGCGCTTATAGCCATTATTGTTTTAATAGAGATGCTGGCTAATAAAATAAAGATCGCTTACCCGATCTTACTAGTGATAGCCGGGTTAGGTATTAGCTTTATTCCAGGTTTGCCGGCTATTCATATCGACCCGAACATGATATTTTTTATTTTTCTGCCTCCTCTTTTGTTTGAAGCAGCGTGGTCCATCTCGTTAAAAGATCTGAAGAAGTGGTACAGGATAATTGGAAGCTTTTCTTTTCTGGTTGTATTTTTTACCGCGGTTTCCGTTGCCATTTTTACAAATTATTTTATTCCGGGGTTTTCACTGGCACTCGGTTTTTTATTGGGAGGAATAGTATCACCTCCTGATGCCGTAAGTACGGGCGCTATTTTAAAATTTGTGAAAGTACAAAAGAGTACATCTTCAATATTAGAAGGAGAAAGTTTATTGAATGATGCCTCTTCATTGATCATCTTTCGTTTTGCATTGGTTGCTGTAGCTACCGGCCAGTTTTTCTGGAAGGATGCTGTTTTCAGTTTCAGTTGGATGGTATTTGGAGGTGCCGTAATTGGGTTGGTGCTAGGTTGGATCTTTATGCAAGCGCATAAAAAATTGCCTACTGATGCTCCATCTGATATTGCCTTTACACTGATAGAACCATATATTTTGTACTGGGTTGGTGAGCACCTGCATAGCTCCGGTGTGCTGGCAGTTGTATTTGGCGGACTTTATTTATCTAATCATCGGTTAGTTTTTCTAAACAGCACCAGTAGAATAAGAGGATACAGCGTATGGGAAAGTTTTGTGTTTATCCTGAACGGATTGGTGTTTATGTTAATAGGCTTAGATATGCCCGAGATATTATCCGGTTTACATGAAAAAGGAATTCCGCTTTCTACGGCTATTCAATATGGAGTTTGGGTTACCATTCTTTTGATTGTAGTAAGAATTATTTCTTCTTTCTTCGCACTTTTTGCTACTTATTTATTCAGGCGCGAAACTTTTTATCATATGAACAGCACCGGTATGTGGAAGCGCCCATTTGTACTTGGCTGGACAGGAATGAGGGGCGTTGTTTCACTCGCTGCCGCATTGGCTATCCCTGTAACATTAAGTAACGGCCAGGACTTTCCGCAGCGAAACCTGATCTTGTTCATCACCTTTGTTGTCATTGTATTGACATTATTTGTACAAGGATTAACGTTGCCTTATATTTTAAAACGGACTGCTGTATTTATGAATTCCGAAGAGGAAGAGGATGTGGTTTCGAAAAGAATTAGAAAAGAATTATATGCGCATTCGGTTAATGTGCTAAAGGATAAATACGCAGAACATATAATCAGTAGCCCTTTACTGGCAGATACGCTCAAACACTGGGAAGACAAAATGAAAATAGATGATGACGATATAAGCAACACTGAACACAGAAGGATATATCTTGAATTATTAGAGCACCAGCGTGATTTTTTAATTGATAGAAATAAGGATCCTGATTTGAATGAAGAAGTTATCAGGGCCCAATTGTATTTAATTGACCTGGAAGAAGAGAAGATCAAAAGTATGTAATATATTCTTTTTGTAAAACTAATGCAATCGGTACTTCGCAACCCCGATTTGATTGTGAGTAATCGAGAGCTTCTTCATATGTCTCAAACGCATAATAATAGTCATCTCCATTTTCTGTGTCAATTGCTTCTTCATGTGGATGACACCAAACTCTATATTCTAATACATCGTCCCAAACATATCCGCCTCCCGATTTTACAAGTCCGGGATATTCTCCGATTAAATTAGGATTTTTAACTTTTGGATAATTTGTCATTTGTTATATCGTTTTAATCGGACGAATGGTTCATGGGAGCATAAATCGAGGGGGTGAATTCTTCCTCATAATTATTGTTAACTATTAAATTGTTGCAGGTGATGATCAATATGTTTATAAACCATGTAACCGGTATTTTCTTTCGTCATCGCTCCAAAAAAAGGGTGAATAAAACCTTCGTTTGAAAAATCTTTATATTCTTCAAGCGATTTGATCCATTTGCTTTTTTCTTCTGCAAGATCAACGTCTCCTGCTATTTTAAAAGAAGGAACCGTAGGCATATTTCTTTTAACAGGCTCATCCTTCATCATATCTTTTAAAGCGATCTTACCAAATAATTTGCCTATAAATGATTGCTTGTATTTCTTTCTACCTAACGCCATCTCATCCCATTGTGCGCAATGTTTTACCATTTGCGCAACAGTCATTTTACCCCATTGCGCTTTGCTATTTTCATTCAATGAATTAATCCTGTTGATCAATTCATCTCTGGTTGTTTTATCAAATATTGATTTCATGTTTGTTATTATTGTTCCTTAACAGCGGGTATTTATGATGAGGTTAAAAGTACAAAAAAGCTTTGTTATGCAACATGTTCATTTAGCAAATGAAGGAAGCAATTATTTTTTTATCACCTTCTAAATTTTTATTTATTAAAAAAACAATTCTAAGGCAGTGGCTATTTTGCATTAGCTGCGGCTTTCAATGCCGCAATATCCAACTTGATCATTTTCATCATGGCCTGCATAACACGGCCAGCTTTTGCACTATCGGAATCACTAAGCAACTCAGGTAACATGATTGGCGTTACCTGCCAAAAAAGGCCAAACTTATCTTTCAGCCAACCGCAGGCGATCTCCTTGCCGCCGCCCTCAAGGAGTTTGTACCAATAGTGATCGACCTCTTCCTGGGAGCTGCAATTGATCGTGAGTGAGATAGCTTCAGTGAGTGGATGGCCAGGGCCGCCATTCATCAAAGTAATTTCCTGCCCTTCCAGTTGGATGGTTGCCACAAGGAATTCACCTACAGGACCGGGCGCACCTGGTGGATTTCGCGTAGATCTTATAACTTTTGAATTTTTAAAAATAGGGAGATAAAAATTTATGGCTTCTTCAGCATTGCTGTCGAACCAAATGAAAGGGCTGATCTTTTGCATAAAATGAATTTTTAGGTTTATTGTTAGCAATAGCAAACTTCATTCCTAAAGTTTATTTTTAAGCGTCGCTTTTTAGCAAATGGCTCGTGTGCCACGAATCAAGGCAGAGGTTATTTATTTTTGCACAGCTCGTCAATTTTCTTTCTTATCATATGTTTTTCTGCCTGCGTTTTGGCTAATGAAAATGCTTTTTCAAAATGTCCTTTAGCTTTTATATTATCAGCATCTTTGTAAAGTTCTCCAAGTAAAATATAATAGAAATGATTGTCTGATAAATTTAATTTTTCAGCTTCAACTAATGCTATTTGTTTATTTTTCGCTTTCGATAATGCAAATGTCCTGTTAAGTGCTGCAATTGGGGAATACTCCAATTGCAGCAAATGATTATATAGTTGCAAAATATTTTCCCATTTCTCTTTTGTATCCTCTTTAATAGTATGCCAATAAGCAATACTAGCCTCCAGGTAATACTTTGAAACGATATTCCAATTTGAAGCTTGTTTGAGAAAGTAGTTACCTTTTAAAATTAATTCATTGTTCCAAAGATTTTTGTCTTGGTCCTCATATAAAATGATTTCTCCTTTTTCGGTTGTTCTTGCATCTAAACGTGAAGAATGAAAGCACATTAAAGAGAGTAAGGCGTTTGTAGAGTGCTGATTTGTCTGTTCATTTTCAATAAGCAAATAAGTCAACCTCATAGCTTCTAAGCAAAGGTCTTTACGAATAACAGTATTTTGACTTTCTGAATAATAACCTTCACTGAACAATAAATACAACGTAGTTAAAACAGTTTCTAATCGGTTATCAATTTCTATTTTGTCCGGAAACTGAATTTGTACTTTTTCAAGTCTTAATTTTTCTTTCGCTCTAAATAGGCGTTTATTAATAGTTTCTTTGTTAGTTAAAAAGGCATCAGCAATTTCATCAATGCCAAAACCGCATAAAATACGAAGCGATAAGGCTATTTGGGCTTCTGCTGAAATAGAAGGCTGACAAATAGCAAATAGCATTTGCAATTGGCTATCTGTTATATTTTTTTCTGATAAATCTATTTCTATTTCTATTTCATCATTTTTAGCACTTGAATATTGAAATTGTTTTGCAATCTTTTCGGCAAATATCCTGTTGCGTATAAAATAATTTTTCGCTTTATTTTTTGCTACTACATAAAGCCATGCCGTTGGATTTGAAGGTATTCCTTTGTAATTCCAGGTTTCAAATGCTGATAAAAAAGTTTCGCTGGCTATATCTTCAGCAATTTCAACATGCTCAATGCCAAATAGTTTACAAAGTACAGCAGTTATTTTGCTGTATTCAGTCCTGAATAAATGTGGAATTAATTCTTGTTGTTCCATAGAATAAAAAAAGGCCCCTGTTTTTTGAGGCCTTTTAAATTAATTAGTGTTTTGAAATTTGTCTAACTTCAACAGTATTGCCTTCTCCTTGCAAAACTGGAGAACCTTTTGCAAATTCAACAGCCTCTTCAACATTTTTTGCTTTTACCATAATGTAACCACCAAGCGTTTCTTTGATTTCACCGAATGGTCCATTAGTGACAACACCATTATGCCCTACTACTTTTGCATCGTCAAAGAGTAAGCCTGTACCACTAATAAACTTGTTTTGAGCAGCAATACTCCCAACCCAATCCATTTGTTGCTTCATCCAAATTTGCATTTGTTCTGGTGAAACCTTTGCTGTTGGATTCTCGTGTCTGAAGATTAAAATAAATTCTTTCATTTTGTCTAAATTTTAAAGTGTTATTAAGTTATATATCAATAACAAATGAGATTTTCCAAATTGGACACAAAAGGTCAAATTTTAGCCTTGGTTCGCGTTATATACCTGATACCTGTTATACCATGTTGTAATTTATTAAGAGGCGTTGCTGAGAAATTATTTTGATAAAGTTGCCAATAAATTTTCCAGGTAATTCAATGTCATAGTAAATCCTCCCTGGAAGCCCATTTCAATCATTTGCTCCATACGGGCGAGAGATTCATTTTTAATAATGATACTGACTTTTGTCGTTCCGTTTTGTTCGCTGAAATTCAAATCCCAATCAGAACCCGGCAATTCAGGTTTTTCATCTTTGTCTGCAAAAGCATTCAACATTTTGAAATTGCTTTTTGGACTAATAGAAGTATATTTTTCGATTGACCAATGCTCTTGTCCTTCCGGTCCAACCATTGCATAAAATCTTTGTCCACCAACTTCAAAGTCCATATGCTTTGTTACGGAACGCCAGGGTTTAGGTGCCCACCATTGGTCAAGAATTTCTTGTTTGGTAAAAGCATCCCATACCAGCGAAAGGTCTGCATCAAATTCTCTGTTTACGAATACCATTTTTGATGCTTTGTCAACGGTAAAATCAAATAACAAATTGTTTTTCATTTTTTCTGTTTTTTAATTGTTGATAATACTTGATCAAGTTGATTGAATCGTGTCTCCCAAATTTTTCTGAATTGGTTAAGCCATTTATCAATTTCTTTCATTTTGTTAATTTCAAGTGAGTAATAAATTTCCCTGCCTTGTTGTTCCTGTTTAACCAGTTCGCATTCTGTGAGTATGCGAAGATGTTTAGAAACAGATTGCCTGGTCGTGTTAAAGTTGTCAGCAATTGCGTTCGGTGTCATTGCCTGTAATGCGATCAAGGTAATAATTGCCCGTCTTGTCGGGTCGGCTATTGCCTGAAAAATATCTCTTCTCATGTTCTCTTAATTTATATTGCGCAACTGTTCAGTTGCAAATATATGTGCAACTATTCGGTTTCGCAAATTTTATTTTCAGGTTGAAAGAAAGTTAGCTGGAATTGTTGGCTTAAGGGGGGGATAAAATTGTAGCTAACGGGGTATATTATTATTAATTAATTAATAATTTTAGCAGTCGAATCTGCTTTGATATTCGCCAATCTTTCTCGCCATTTTTGGAGTTCCTCAGGTGTTTGTCTTACCCAATCTGTTACTTCGCCAACGATTTTTAATGGAGCCTGACTGCGATAGGAGCGCGTCGGGTTGCCAGGGAATTTTTTGTCTGTAACATTCGGATCATTTTCAAAACTACCTGTTGGTTCAACGATATAAACACGTTCGCTTCCATCACCCTGAGCAAGAGCTGCGGCAAGTCCTGCACCATTAGTAAGAGCTGTAAAGTAAATATGATTCATTATGATCTCTGGCCTGTAATTCGACTTGAAGCCAGCTGTTAGTAAATCGCCGATTTTTAAATCTGCTTTTGTTCCGTGATAAAATGGGCCGTTGTCTAAAACGTCAGTCATACAATGCGATAATTTTCCTTTAATTCTTTATTAAATATGAAAGGCCATCGATAACCCGGTTTCCATCAGGGCCTAAAACTTTAATATCATCTATAGTTATAGATTGATTTTCTTTTAAACTCATAATTAGATTCAAAGCTTCTTTTGGAATTTCAGTTCCTGTTACTTTGAATACAGGAAAACTATTGTTGTGCTGAACATATAAACTATAGCTGGTTATTACCATTTTAAGAGAATCAATATTTGTACATAATATCATTCTGTGAAGTTGAGGCAGCTGATTTCTACTTATGGTTGAGCTGCAAATTCCTTCAAGGCATGCTCGTAGCCATGGTTTCGTAATTTGTAAAAAATGTATAAAGTGAATCGAATCTCGAGTCGTGTATTCCCCGATGAAAATTGTCTTTGGTATGCATGGGTTCTCTTTAAGTTGTATATAAAGTGAATCATTTTGAAAGCCCTTTATAAAGTAGTCAGAATTGGATATGCACTTTGAATAAGCTGAGCTATCAATGGGGCATATACTTTGCCAATAATTGCTGGTAAAATTATGAATACAAATACTATCTCTTACTTGTCCGGAACAAATAGTTACTGCATTACATATTAAGAAAAGCGATATGCAAATAATGATCTTCATAAAACGGAATTAATCTATTACAAAATCACAACTTGCGCCAGTGAAGCTTTTATTGACAATCATTTATTTACAATCTCCCATAATGAAGCGCAATTACACCACCCGGAAAAGTTTTAGACTCTATAAAATTCAATTTAGTAGTACCTGTTATATCTTTAAATAGCGGCATGCCTTTCCCTAATATTATCGGATTAACAAAAAGCCAAAACTCGTCAATTAATCCTTCATTTAATAATGATTGTGAAGCACGGGGACTTCCAAATATTAAAATATTTTTTCCTTCCTGATTCTTTAATTTATTAATATTTTCTGAAAGGTGGTCGCCAATAACTTTGGTATTGTGTAATCCGGCTTCATGCATAGTTGTAGATAATACAACTTTTGAAACTTTGTTGTACCAATTTGAATGCTCTATGTCGTGTTTTGATGCGCCAGGTTCATCGCCAGCAGTTGGCCAGTAGCCTTGCATCATTTCGTATGTTACCCGTCCGTAGAGAGCGGTGTCTGCTTCTGCTGTCATTGTCGCAACAAAATCAAACAATGTGTCATTCACATTTATAAAATTCATTTCTCCGTTAGGCCCTGCTACAAAACTGTCGAGTGACGTGTGCATAAAGAAAATTAATTTTCTCATTTTAATATATTGATTGGTTAATAATTTTTGTTCGCCAAAGTTTTTTAAGGTGTCGAATTTACTTCATAGCAACGTCTCTCAAAGAGGACGTTGCGCTCATTGGTAATAATTAACATCTACCTATCTTTAAAACTACAAAAAAACTTCGAGTATTTTACCGGGTAGCAATCAACGCAACGTCCTCTTTGAGAGACGTTGCAGGGAAAGAGGCTTATATTACTAGATGCAAGTCTAAATTCTCGGGGATAATTCTGTACTCATTTATCTATTTTTTTGCCTTAGTTTGTCTTCCACGAACCGAGGCGGCGGAAATTATTGAGTAATTTTATAACTCTTTATTTATCTTGCAAATTAAAATCAAACTATGAAAATAACTTTTTTAAATATTACTATTCTATTAATCATATCTATTGCCATTTTATCTTGTAAAAAAGACAAGTCAAATAGCCCGAATAATTATTCAACAGGAACTATAACTGCAACTATTAATGATACTAATGTAGCATTCAATTTTAATAATTACGCATTTAGATACACAGCACCTGGTTATTATTATTCAATAACAATTTCTGGTGTTAACTTAGTTAATAAAAACGAAAGCTTAACGTTGAAGGTTAATAGCAATAATAAAATTGGAGATAGTCTTTATACCGAAAATTCGTATATAAATAATGCCGCAGGAGTTTATCAGCTAGGATCTTTTCAAATACCCGGTAGTATTGTCTCTACATACTATAATTTTAATGGGTATCAACAAATTGGCTATGGTAGTCAACATGCCGTTATGCCTAATCCTTTAAATATTATTGTTACATCAATTGACACTACTTCAATACAAGGGACTTTCCAAGGAGAGTTATTTTTAAACGGCGATTCTACAGTACAACCAATTAGAATCACGAATGGTAATTTTAATGTTAAGTACTTGAATTAAATTATATTAGTTTAACGAACAGAGGTGAAGAAAAACAAATCCCTAGAAAAAACAAATGAACTTCTTTTACAAAATACTACTAGCAATATTATTGCCTATCCTTGGTTTTACATTAGCATGTATAGCATGGGCGGTTCCTATTATCAGTCCGCTTAATACTATACTATTTACTGGAGGACTAATGTTAGTTCCAGTTGGAGCAATTGCACCTTTTTTTATTCCGAAAAAGAAAAAATGATTTTTATAATATACTCGGCACAGATACGCCATGCGCAATATCATTGCTGCATATCTGCGCCAGTGCGAAGCTTTATTTAAAGGCTGCTATTATGCAGCCTTTTTTATTACATTTGATTTATGAAACTAACGCCTACTGAAACGATATTAACAGAAACATGGGTATTAAATAATGGAATGGTTGAAAGTGATGAAGTCGGGAAAAGAATACAATGGCTTATATCAGAGTGTCTAAAAAAAATCACAACTCATGAAAACGGTTGGAATGTGTTATATCAAGATTCCGATGATAAACGTTATTGGGAATTAACATATCCTAATAGTGGATGGCATGGAGGCGGCAATCGCCAATTAATACATATATCCAATGAAGAAGTTAAAAATAAATACAATTTTTTTAATCAACATGATCTAGCAGGGATATAGTTACCTGGGGACACGAACCGAGGCGAGAGATGATAACGGAAATAATATTACTGCTGATTATTAACCTATTATATTTTTTTCATCTCCATGGTCTAACACGTATATAGTTACCTGGGGACACGAACTAAGGCGAACGAATAATGTGTGAAGTCAACTAATGTCTGAAAATGCTTTTAAATAGTCCTGTCTGTCAAACTCAATTGGGTCTACTTTTATTTCTTCACCAATTTCGTAAGGATCACTTTGATTAGCAAAATGTGTCCAAATGATTTTGTCGCCCTCGTCTATAATTTTTACTGTTATTGCTCCACAACCAATATCCCCGCAACATTCGCATACATACAATTCGATTCTGTCTTCTATAAGTTGTGTCTTTTTTTAAAACTTGAATTCTTTTAAAATTCTTTTCTGCTCTTCTTTGCCTGAAAAAAATCCAAAAGGTGTTACACTTGATTTATTGTTTATTCCTAAATATTCTCGAAGAGATTGTTCCGAAATTATGTAATCTAAATATTGTCTGTCCGAATATTTTTTGCTGGGATGTTTTGTCCAAATAAGTTGTAAGTCTTTGATCATATTTATTGTCTTCGCCTTGTTTTGTGTCCCCAAGAAGCATTCTTAAATTTCATTTCCGATAGTAATTTATTGAATTCTTTTTATTATATCATTTTGATCGGAGCGAACGTTTCGTGGGACACGAACCGAGGCGAAGAGAATACGGGCTATAAGAAAGGCTAAAGGCATTCTTTGCGTGACTTAGTTGTTATAACCGGAATGCACAAAAGTGCTTTATCCGAAATAGAAAACGGTAAACGTAATAGTTATTTGCTTACTCTTAAAAAGATAGCTGACAAACTCAATGTCGATGTAAAGGACTTTATTTAAAGGCTGCATAAATAGCAGCCTTTTTTATTACATTTGACGTATGTTAAATAAGTTATTAATCATCTTGACAATTTTGATATCAAATGTTTCGATATCAATTGGGCAATCTACAGATAGTGTAAACAAGCTTTCTTTATGTAGAGAAGATTGGCAATATTTAAACCTTACAAAGCAATTAGAAGGTAAAATCATATTTTTTCAGCAACCTGATTTTGGTTGCGGAACACTATCAAATGCTTCTAATGCTATTATCTTAACTGATAAAGGAGATACTATTCGGGTTTTAACAAGTTGTGACGTAAAGCCAATTCATTCATCACCGAGATTTATACTAAATGATTATGTTGTTGTTGCAACGACCTCTTTCGATTTTGCAAAATATAGAATAGATTTTATACCGTCAGACCCTTTTAGTTGTGTATTAAAAGTTGCTTATTTTGGAGAAATTAAGAAAAAGGTAATGATTAATTGATTTTTTTACCATCCATGGTCTAACAGGTATATAGTTACCTGGGGACACGAACCAAGGCGAAGTTATTCCATCAAGCGATACCAATCACGAACACTTAATTGTAAACGCACTTCTTCGTCTTCCGCTAATTTTGTACAATGGGCAATTGGGGCTCTTAGTGTATTTAAATTTCCCATAACTCTATCTATACCGTTTGGATTGGTGAAAATATCACCAAAGGCTTCTGCATTTGATTTAATGATAATACTTAATTCTCCAAAAGTGGTATATTCAATTTCTTCATCTGATCGAATTGTGACACCTGCATCACCTTCATGTTTTTTCCTTTTTTTTACCTCATCTTTTATATGTTGTGGAACCTTAGTTTCCCACCAATTTTCTCCATTAGCATCGATCATTTTATCACTAACCAATTTTCTTATTGACTTTTCTAAACAATAAAACAATTCGTAGTTCTTTGCCATTTGAGATGCTTCATTTCTGACCGCTAAATCAAATTGTGGATAGTAGACGTTATCTTTCCGAACTACTTTTTTGTTTCTACCTAAATCAATTTTATACTTTTCCTCAATTCGCTTTAAATCTAGTTCTGCAATTTGATTTGTAACTCCGAAAAGCTTTACAATATTTTCTTTGCTAAACATAATATTATTTTTTAAGAAGGTTTTCTTTTAAACTTTTAAAAATTGCATCAAAGACAGCAATGTCAGAAGTTTCAGGAAGATTAAGGTTAATTGTATATGATAAATTAATACCTAAATCGTCTTTTGTTTTTTTTGTATGATTAATTATTTCTGATTCAATTGCCTTTAGTGGAGTCTCTTTTTCCTCAACTTGTTCATTTAGATCTTCAACTCCGTCAAACTTTGCATATTGTTTTAAAACATTAATACTACCTAAAATTGCTTGAAGCGTTGAAGAATTGGGAGCTGTGCCAGTTGCTTCGATGACTAAACCTGATAAATCTTTTTTGTCAAGGTTATGCCAATATTCATTTCTTGAATAGAAATCTTTGAAGCCTATTTTCATCCCATCTGCAACAGCATATCCTGCTTTGCTTGGGTTGCGAAATCTGCTGTATAATTCTGTTGGCATTCCATCTGAACCTAAAAATCCGATTCGCTTTAAAAAAGGGATAACAGCATTTGCGCTACCTTTTTTAAAACCAAGTTTGGCCGTTAAAAAATCTTGAGTGAACCTTGGAGGAGGAGGTGCTTGAATTATTTTTTGTAAAACAGAATTTAAAATTCCTGTTGATTGAACATAGGGTGGAAATTCTACTGCCATAGTTTTATTTTTGGGTTTATAATAATATTCCGGATTAATTGTTTCTTTTAAAAAAGGCATCACAATCAAGTAATGCCTTTTCTATTCTATAAAAAATCTTCTACGATTTATCTTTATTTTCTTTTGGTTTTTTCTGACTCTTAGGAGCAAACATTACCAGCATTCTTTTACCTTCCATTTTGGGCATGCCTTCCAATGCGCCTACATCTTTTAATCTGTCGGCAAATTTTAATAGCAATAGTTCACCTCTTTCTTTGAACATGATAGCACGTCCTTTAAATTGTACGTGTGCTTTTACTTTATCGCCGTCCAGTAAGAATTTTTCTGCGTGTTTGCATTTGAATTCAAAATCATGATCATCGGTATTGGGAGTAAAACGAACTTCTTTAACCTCGCTGGTTTTAGATTTCGCTTTCATCTCTTTTTCCTTCTTCTTCTTATCGTATAAAAATTTATTGTAGTCAATAATTTTACAAACGGGTGGAACTGCAGCAGGAGAAATTTCTACAAGATCTAATTCTTGTGCCTGTGCCATTTTTAATGCCTCGGCTGTCGGGTAAACACCGGGTTCAATATTTTCACCTACAAGTCGTACTTCTACAACTCTTATCATGTGATTGGTACGGTGTTCTTGTTGTTGTTCTTTTTTAAAACGCGGGTTAAAAGTGCCCCGGGGTGGTCTTGGTGGAAATGCCATTAATTGATTTTATGTTTAAGATTTATAGCTTTTGGCGCTGCCTTGGGCTATTTTTTTGTTTTAAAGTTACTAAATATTTTTTATTCTGCCGTTGTTTTACTCATTACCTCTTCATTAACCATGTTAATAAAGTCGGTAATTGTTTGAACGCCAATGTCGCCTTTGCCTTGTCTGCGTACAGCAACTGTGCCATTATTGGTTTCCTGTTCGCCCAAAACAACCATTAAAGGTGTTTTTTCTAACTCAGTATCACGGATCTTTTTACCGATCTTTTCGTTCCTGTCGTCAATCTCAGCGCGAATATCCGCCTTTTTAAGTTGTTGCAAAACAATTTCTGCATACGGCATAAATTTATCGCTGATCGGTAGTATTTTAACCTGAGTAGGAGTTAACCATAAAGGGAATTTACCCGCACAGTGTTCGATCAATACAGCAATAAAGCGTTCCATACTACCAAAAGGAGCGCGGTGAAGCATTACAGGCCTGTGTTTCGCGTTATCTTCCCCAATGTAGGTCAGGTCAAAACGTTCCGGTAAATTGTAATCTACCTGGATAGTACCCAACTGCCATTTACGTCCGATCGCATCACGCACCATGAAATCCAGTTTCGGTCCGTAGAACGCCGCTTCGCCATATTCTATTACGGTTTTCAATCCCTTTTCTGCAGAAGCTTCGATGATCGCTTGTTCCGCCAGTTCCCAATTTTCATCGGTGCCGATGTATTTGCTTCTGTCGTCTTTATCTCTCAAAGAAATTTGTGCGGTATAATTTTCAAATCCAAGTGATTTAAAAACATACAAAACAAGATCGATCACTTTTTTAAATTCTTCTTTTACCTGGTTAGGCATACAAAATAAATGCGCATCATCCTGGGTAAAGCCACGTACTCTTGTTAGGCCGTGCAACTCGCCATGTTGTTCGTAACGGTATACGGTGCCGAATTCGGCTAAGCGTAACGGTAAGTCTTTGTAAGAACGTGGTGATGTTTTATAAATTTCGCAATGATGCGGACAGTTCATTGGTTTTAAGAAAAACTCTTCGCCCTCTTGTGGTGTCTTGATCGGTTGAAAACTATCCTTACCATATTTTTCGTAGTGACCCGAAGTAACATATAAATCTTTATGACCGATATGCGGCGTGATTACCGGTAAGTAACCCGATTCCATTTGTGCTTTTTGTAAAAACTGCTGTAGTCTTTCTCTCAACATCGCGCCTTTTGGTAACCACATCGGAAGGCCCATCCCAACTTTTTCAGAGAAGGCGAACAATTGTAATTCTTTACCTAATTTTCTATGGTCGCGTTTTTTTGCTTCTTCCAATAAAACTAAATATTCATCCAGTTCTTTTGTAGAAGGAAAGGTTACACCATAAATACGGGTAAGCATTTTATTTTTTTCATCACCTTTCCAGTAAGCGCCGGCAATACTTGTTAGCTTAATTCCTTTCACAAATCCTGTGTTAGGAATATGTGGCCCGCGACATAGATCTGTAAAATTCCCTTGTGTGTACAAAGTGATCTCGCCATCTTTTAAATTGCTTAAAAGATCTAATTTATATTCATCACCTTTTTCAGTAAAATAATTTACTGCATCTGTTTTAGAAATTTCTTTACGGTTGAATGTCTCGCCTTTTTTTACAAGTTCAGCCATTTTAACTTCCAGTCTGCGTAGATCATCTTCGTTGATGGTATTGCCGCCAAGATCGATATCGTAATAAAAACCTGTTTCCAATGGTGGTCCAACCCAAAATTTTACGCCGGGAAATAATGATTCAATCGCCTCCGCCATTAAATGTGCCGAAGAATGCCAGAAAGTAGATTTACCCTGAAGATCGTTCCAGGTCAGTAATTGCAAGCTTGCATCTGCCGTTATTGGTCTTGATGCATCCCAGGTTTGTCCGTTAATATTAGCTGCCAATACTTTTCTAGCCAATCCTTCGCTGATAGATTTGGCCACATCCATTGCAGTAACGCCTTGTTCGTATTCTCTTACTGCGCCATCCGGTAATGTAATCTTTATCATATTTTCCTTGTGTTCGTCTGCTTTTTTAGAATTGCAAATTTAACGAAGTATTAGCTATGGATCGAACATATCTAAAATATCTTTACAAGAGTTTTTTTACTATATAAAACGCTATTTTAGATAGAGAAAAGGGTTTTAAATTATGAAGAGATGTTTAATCTTATTTACCTGGTTTTTAATAACTACCGCAGCCAACGCTCAAAAAATTGACGGGCAGTGGCGGGGTTATTTTAATTCAAAGGGAGACATCGTAACCTCTTCGGCAGACAATACAGAATACGTGCTGGAACTCGATATTGATGGCGAAAACATTTCAGGTTATTCCTATTCTTATTTTCACGACAGACAATATTTTGTTATCTGCTCTTTAAAAGGCTCTTTTAATAAATCCGATAAAACAATGCTGGTTACAGAGACAGCCCGCATAAAAGGATCAACTCCTCCGGGATGGTCGGATTGTTTACAAACGCATTTTTTAAAATACGAAAAAATTAAAGGGCAAGAGCAATTAGTAGGCAGATGGAAATCGGCACTAGGACAGGGCGATTGTGGTAGCGGTTCAACCACGCTGGTAAGAAAAACGTTAAGTAAAAACCTGGCAGGATATAATAAAGGACATACACGCGCAACTGTTATTAAAGGTGGCGTAATTACGGAGACGGCAAAAGCTGTAGGTAAAAAGAAATCGGAAACTATTGTCAGAAGGGTAGTGCCAGCCGATTTGCAGGAGATCGATACATCTGCCGTTGATAAAGACCTGGAAGAAAATGATTCGGTAGTGCAGGAAATGCCGATGGAACCTAAGCGTATAACGCAACCGGTATTATTGCCGGAAATGACCTACGAAAAAAGAAGTAACACCTTACTTAAAACGATAGAAGTAGCCAGCGACTCTTTCCAGGTTGATCTATATGACAGCGGAGATATTGACGGAGACAGCGTTTCGTTATTTTATAATGGCAAACTATTATTGTATCACCAGCGATTAGAAATAAAACCAATTACATTAACACTGGATGCAAACACAAATGATGGAGTAAACGAGCTGGTAATGTATGCCGAAACATTAGGCACCATACCACCGAATACCGCATTGATGGTAGTAAGAGATGGAGCCAACCGATACGAGGTTTATATGACATCGGATCTGCAAAGGAGCGGAGCGGTAAGGTTTGTGCACAAGCCATCGGGTAATGGTAAATGATAAATTGTAAATGGTAAATGAAAAGCCGATAAAGTTTTTAAACTATATCGGCTCTTTTTATTTATGAAGGATTATCAAAACGATTTTTTAAATATTGCTAAATTAAAAGTTGCATAAAATTAAAGACTGCAATACATTTACCATTTACAATGAACCATTACCTCCATCCTCCGCCAAGCGCGCTGTACAACTGCACTGTAGCATTTAACTGAGATCTTTTAATACTTGCCAGGTCTAATTCACTTTGTAATACGCTTTGTTGTGCGGTAATTACTTCAAGGTAATTTGCCATACCGGTTCTGAATAACATATCGGCATTGGTAATTGCTTTTTGTAAAGTATTGGTACGGTTGGTTGCTATCGCTTGTTGCGCTTTCAATTTATCGATCGTTACTAAAGCGTTCGATACTTCGCCTACTGCATTCAATACAGATTGTCTGAATTGAATAACAGCTTTTTCGCGTTGAACCTCTGCTACCTTGTATTGTGTTTTCAATTGTTTCTGTTCAAACAATGGTTGAATAACACTTCCGGCAACTATACCAAACAATGAAGCTGGGATATTGAACCAGTTATTAATCTGATAAGAATTTAATCCGCCTGAAGCAGAGATGCTTAACGTTGGATACATTTGAGCTTTTGTAATACCTACCTGCGCATTCGCTATTTTTAAAGCCAGCTCATAACTTTTTACATCAGGTCTGTAACTCACCATATCAGCAGGTACACCGGTTGATAATTTATCAGATAGAATTGTTGTTTCCAACGTGCTGTTTCTTGCGATCGAATCTGGAAGAGAGCCGGCTAAAATGCTTAACGCGTTTTCCTGAATAGCGATCTGCTGTTCAAATTGCGGAACCAATTGTTGTATCGCTAAATTTTGTGCTTCGGTTTGTTGTACTGCTAAATAAGTAGCCTGACCTGCATTGAATTGAAAATTAATAATACGCAATGCACTATCATTCAACAGTACATTTTTTTTCGCGATAGCTAATTGTTCATCTAACATTAACAGGTTATAATAACCTTGTGCAACGTTTGATACGATGTAGGTCTGTACTGCTTTTTCAGCTTCTTCTGTTTGAAGGTAAGCATCCAGCGCTTTATTTTTTCTATTGCGGATCTTGCCCCAGATATCTGCTTCCCACGATATGCCGATGCTTGCATTGTAATCTTCAATATGCGGATCGGTTATACCCGGGTAAGGTGCCAGTGCTGACAAACTGTTATCGGAATAACGATTTGAATTTGCTGTAACCTGCGCATACACTTGCGGTATATTGCCCAGCTTAGATTGTTTGTAAATAAGATGAGCCTGTTCGATATTTTTAAGTGCCAGCTGCATATCATAATTTTTTATGATAGCGCTATCGATCAGTTTTTGTAAAGAACTGTCCTTAAAAAAATCTTTCCATTGAATGGTAGCGATGCTGGCACCACTGTCTGTTGTGGCCGTACTTCTGAAAGCTGCAGGTGTTGCAGACTTTGGCGTTGCCACATCTTTTGATACCCTACAAGCATTGATAATGAGTGCGGCGACAAAGATGGTTGGTATTGATATGAATTTTTTCATTGTTATGCTTTGAGATTGTACTAGTTATTTATAGTCACTACTTTAGTGTCTGATGATTCTTCTTTGTGAAATTTACTGCTCACTAATTCTTGTAAATATTGGAAGATGACAAATAATATAGGAATTAATAGTAAGCCGAATAGTACACCACTCAACATACCACCTGCTGCACCAATACTAATTGAATGGTTACCCTGTGCTGATGGTCCTGTAGCGCGCATCATTGGTATCAAACCTGCTATGAAAGCGAGTGATGTCATGATGATCGGACGTAAGCGGAGCTTGGCACCTTCTAATGCTGCCGCTATTAATGTTTTACCTGCATGTCTTCTTTGCACCGCAAACTCAATAATTAAAATGGCATTTTTTGCGAGCAAGCCGATGAGCATTACTAAGGCAACCTGCACATAAATATTGTTTTCGATACCTGTTAAACCGATCGCTGCAAATACACCGAACACGCCACCGGGTATTGATAAAATAACTGCGAATGGAAGGATATAGCTTTCGTATTGTGCCGATAACAAGAAGTAAACAAACAACAAACACAACGTAAATATTAATGTCGATTGTCCGCTTGAAGAAAGTTCTTCTTTTGTTAAACCGGTAAACTCGTACGAGTAGCCTGTTGGTAAATTACTTTCCGCAACTTCCTGTACTGCTTTGATCGCATCACCTGAGCTGTAGCCCGGTTTAGGGAAAGCATTTACTTCTATCGAATTAAATAAATTGTAACGGGAAACTGTTTCCGGTCCGTACACGCGCGCTAATGTAACCAGTGTATTGATTGGCACCATGGCACCAGTTTTACTTTTTACAAAGATGCCGTTGATGTCTGCCGGTTCTGCTCTTGATGCAACATCAGCTTGTAATATCACGCGATAGTATTTACCAAAGCGATTAAAATCAGAAGCCTGTGTGCTACCAAAATATGCCTGCATTGTTTGTAAGATATCTTTTACATTCACGCCTAATTGTTCTGCTTTTTCATCATCCACTTCTAATTCGATCTGCGGATAATCAGCTTTAAAACCGGTGAAGGCAAAAGCTATTTCTTTACGTTGCATTAGTTGGCCGATAAAGTCTGATGATACTTTACTGAATTTATCCAGCTTACCACCATTTCTATCTTGTAATATAATATCCAGTCCATCAACGTTACTAAATCCGGGCACAGTAGGGAAGGTGAATACAAAGAAATCACCGCCTTTTATTTGCGCCAGTTTTTGTCTTGTATTGTTCATTAACACATTGATATCTTGTATAGCGCCTCTTTCTTTAACGGGCTTAAGACTTAGGAAAGCCACAGCTGCAGAAGGGTTTGAAGATTGTGTCAATATATTAAAACCAGACAATCCCATTACCGCACGTTTACCTTCTACTTCACTTAAAACCTGTTCGCCTTGTTTGATCACTTCTGTAGTGCGTTTTAAAGAAGAACCCGGAGGCATTGATAACGCAACAGCAAAAAAGTTCTGGTCTTCTGAAGGAATGAAACCTGTTTTTGTTTTGTGCATCATCCAGGCAGTAGAACCAATGATCAATACTAAAGCTGTCAACGCGATCCATTTGTAACGGATCAAAAATTGTAAACTCTTTACATATTTATTGGTCAGTTTATTAAAGCCTACATTAAATCCGAAGAAGAATTTTTCAGAAAAACTTAGTTTTTTCTCTTCGCCTTTTTTATCAGAATGAATATCTTTTAAAAACAATGCACACAAAGCGGGACTTAACGTTAATGCATTAACAGCAGAGATAACGATCGCAATAGCGAGTGTAAATGCAAACTGTCTGTAGAAAACTCCGGTAGAACCTGTCATAAAACCAACAGGTAAAAACACGGCACTCATTACCAATGTAATAGAAATGATCGCCCCGTTTATCTCGCCCATCGCTGCTTTGGTAGCGGCTTTTGGCGATAAATGTTTATGTTCCATTTTAGAATGCACGGCTTCTACTACCACAATGGCATCATCCACCACAATACCGATTGCGAGTACGAGGGCAAAGAGCGTTAGTAAATTAATAGAGAAACCAAATACCTGCATGAAGAAGAACGTACCAATGATGGCAACCGGAACCGCAATAGCCGGGATCAGGGTAGAACGGAAATCCTGCAAGAAAATAAACACCACGATGAACACTAAAATAAATGCTTCGATCAAGGTATGTTTTACTTGCTCAATTGATTCGTCCAATGGTATTTTAGTATCATACACATTGGTGTACTTGATACCTTTTGGAAATTCTTTTTCTGCCTTCTTCATAAAAGCAGCGATAGCAATTTGTATTTTATCAGAATTAGAACCGGCTAACTGAAATGAGGCAATGTTCACACCCGGTTTACCATTAGTAGAAGTATAGTTACCGTAAGTGTATGCACCAAATTCAACTCTTGCCACATCTTTCAAACGCAGCATTGATCCATCAGGATTAGCACGCACCACAATATTTTCATACGCACCCGGATCATTTAGTTTTCCTTTGTATTTGATCACGTATTCAAAAGCTTCATTACTGCTTTCACCAAATTTGCCGGGAGCTGCTTCTAAGTTTTTATCCTGAATAGCGCTCATTACTTCTTGCGGCGTTAAATGATAGCTAGCCATTTTGCTAGGGTTCAGCCAAACACGCATCGAGTAATCTTTGTTACCGCCGAAGATCATACATTGACCCACGCCTTCAATTCTTTTTATTTCCGGTATGATATTTATCTGCGCATAGTTGGCCAAAAATGTTTGATCATAAGCAGTATCTTCAGAATAGAGATCAACCACCATCAAAATACTATTTTGTTGTTTGGCTGTCGTAATGCCCGCCTGTACTACTTCTGCAGGTAGCTGACTGGTTGCCTGCGCTACCCTGTTTTGTACATTCACCGCAGCCTGATCAGCATTGGTGCCTAATTTAAAATATACAGTGATCACTAAAGATCCATCATTACTGGCGGTAGAACTCATGTAACTCATGTTCTCTACACCGTTGATAGATTCTTCTAATGAAGGCGCAACAGCACGTAAAACTGTTTCTGCGTTGGCGCCCGGATACAAAGCAATTACCTGTACTGCCGGCGGCGCAATGTCAGGGAATTGTTGCAGTGGTAAAGTGGTTAATCCCAGTATACCCAGTATCACCAATATGATGGAAATTACTGTGGCTAATACGGGCCGGTCTATAAATCTTTTAAACATAATATAGTTTTAGTATTTGATATTGTATGCGTACCGATAGCAGGTAGTAAGTTTTATCTTACTACAGTATCATTTACGCAAGTAATTTTTGTTGATTTTATTTAGCAGCGCTCACTACCGGAATAGCTTCAGGCTTGATCATCATGCCCGGCTGTAAATGGTCGATGCCACTGAAAACAATACGGTCGCCAGGTTTTATACCATCGCTTACTAAATAATCTGTTCCTGTTTTTCCGATAACAGTAATAGGTTGTTTGCCCACTTTATCGCTATCACCAACAGTAAATACAAATACTTTGTCTTGTATCTCTACTGTAGCAGATTGGGGAATAACGATTGCATCAGGATGAGTAAGGCTTAATCTTATTTTACCTGTATTGCCCGAGCGCAATAAACCTTGTGCGTTAGGGAAGCTTGCTCTTACTGTGATAGCGCCGGTGTTTTTATCAAACTCTCCGTCGATCATATCGATTCTTCCTGGTAAAGGATAAACAGAATTATCAGCAAGAACCAAAGCAACAGGTTGTAATTTTTTGATCTTATCATTGATCGTATTGCCGGCGTATTGCGCTTTAAAGTTGATGAAATCACCTTCACTTAAAGAGAAATAAACATGCACCTGGTGAACATCTGATAGCGTAGTTAAAGCTTCCGGTGCAGAGCGTGAAACAAGACTACCTTGCTTTTTAGGAAGCAAACCAATATAGCCACTAACCGGTGCCGTTATTAAAGTATAATTCAAATTTATTTGTGCAGTAGCAACCGAAGCTTTCGCCTGTTCCTGATTAGCAACGGCTATTTTGTAAGCAGCATTGGCAGCTTTTAACTGATAATCAGAAACAACTTTGTTTTGAACAAGTGGAGTGAACTTATCAATTTCTAATTGAGCATTTATAACGGCAGCTTCCTGTGCGTGTAAATTTGCCAATGCATTGTTCAGTTGTTCACGATAAGGCTGGTCGTTGATTTTAAATAACGGCTGGCCTGCATTAACATACGCACCTTCATCAACAAATAATTTATCTAAAAATCCATCCACCTGCGGACGAATTTCAACATTGGTAACACCTTCGATTGATGCAGGATATTCAGCTTGTGTGGTAGCATCTGTAGTGCTGATTTTTAAAACAGGTAAACTTTGTAGATCGTTGCCGCCTGCTTGTGCAGGGCTATCTGAGCAACTATATAAAAAGAGAACAATAAAACTTAGAGCGATCAACTTTTTCATAACTAATTAATTTTTTAAACGGTAAAATTCAATACAAAATGGTTTTTCAGATAGCAAGAAAGCGTTGATGGGCCTGACATATTAAAGAAAAATAATAGAGTTAAATAATCTATCACTGTTAAGTAATATGCAAAAAAATTATTCGGCAATAACGGTGATGATTCCGCCGATTGCATCTTTTAATATTTGCAGATTGAGTTCATCGGAAACTCCTTTACGAACGATATTGATAGAGATCAGGCCGTGCACAACAGACCAAAATGTATAATACCTTCTGCAGAGTTCATCTTCATCCGGATTTTTATTCCCCATTACCTTGGTAATAACTTCGCAGATAAGATCTGCGGGATGTTCCACTTCAGGGAATTTTTCCTGAAAAACACAACAACTCATTTCAACGCCAAACATAAGCTGGTAGTATTCTTTTTCTCTGAAAGCAAAGTGCCAATAGGCCATCCACATAGCTTCTAGCTGCTTTGCGGGTAAGGTGTGTTTGTTCTTTGCTTCCAGCAGATCGTTCGATAAAACGTTGAAACCGTTCTTGGTTAATTCTAATAATATTGCTTCTTTATTAGCGAAATATTCATAGATGATAGGTGCGGTGTATTCTATCTTATCGGCGATCTTACGCATACTTAGGGCCTGCCAACCTTCATCTTTAACGATGTGGCGTGCTGCGATAAGGATATTGGTCCTTGTCTCTTCCTTTAAACGTAGTATGCGATCTTTACTTGCCATTTTATTACAGGTTTAGATTTTCTAACACTGTTAAACAAAGGTAGAATCTTTTTTGTTATTGCCAATTTTATTTTCAAAAGAAAGTGAGAAATGGTGAATGATTAATTGTAAATGGTTAATGGACAGAGGATTATTATTTGTAGTTTTTGTATTCATTCATTCTCCATTATTAGTTATCGTAGCGTATTTAATGTTCAATGCTCAATATTCAACGCTCAATTCTCAAGGTCAGCAGTATGCTAAAATTGAACATTGATAATTGAGCATTGAACATTTTCTTGATTAGAAATAAGGCCTACGAGCCATATTAATTTATCCTTGAAATCAATCACTCCCAAACTCCTCCAGTTCCTACGGAAGCGCCTCTTTGGCTACGGTGCAAGCGAAGCGCAGCAGACAAAATCATGCGAAGCAGATTTTCGTCAGTGGCCAAAGTAGCGCTGGAGAAGGAACGCAGCCTAGCGGCTTGAGCGACTAAAACTAAAAAAATAAGAAACCGCCATGGTGGATAAAAAGAAAGGCCGGAACATGATCCGGCCTTTCAAACTAATATGTGTTAAGCTATTTATTTCGCAACTATACTATCCTTTGTCTCACCACAATGAACCATAGTGCCTTTAAACTCAGGATTCTTTTTACCTAAATAAGGATTTACTATCTCCGCTGTGTTACTGATCCAGTTAGCATCATTATTCTCACCGAAAGCCATCGGGCAATTTTGCAGGTAAAGTATCTTTCCTTCGTAGTGGATCATTTTTAATAAAGGGTACAAATTCTCTGTAACGCCCTGGAAGTCTTTACGCATCGATGTTATATTGTTTTCTGTACCAATGCTTAACGCGTTTGCTTTAACATTACCTACCTGCGCTAATGCTGTTGCATATAAACCGGTAGTATCTGTTTTAAATTCGTCGATCTTCACACTGTCAGTTAATTTAGCTAGTCTTGCAGCAGATGTTTTAGCTTTTACACTATCAGCTTCTACAAAATCGCTGGTAAGTGTAAAATAAGCACTCATCAGGCTATCAATACTATTATTAAATGCGGCAGAATGCGCACCAACTTTTATTGCCTTATCGCTGGAAATACTTTGCGGAACTTCCTGTGTAGCAGGTTTCCTTAAAAACAACCAGTACCCGGTAAAAAATACCAACAAAATAATTACTGTTAACCAAACTTGTCTCATACTTAATATTTTGCCTCAAAGTTATAGGATACTAATGAACTAAGTAAATAGTTTGCGGTTTAGCTTACTTTTGCAAAATATTTAACGGAAACAGGATAACACAATGCTTTTAGGATTACAGAATGTAACATTTGAATTTGGCGCCAGAGCGATAGTTGAGGATGCAACATGGCACATACAACCTAATGAAAGGATAGCCTTGATTGGGTACAACGGTACGGGTAAATCTACCCTGCTAAAAGTATTAACGCGCCAGTACTTACCAAATAAAGGAACGGTAGAACAAGGTAAAGAAACCACCATTGGTTTTTTGCACCAGGATCTGTTGAGTTTTGATACGGAAGATTCTATTTTAGAAGTAGCCATGGGCGCTTTTGAAAGAGTGAAAATTCTTGAAAAAGAAATTGAAGAAATTGGTATTGAGTTAGAAAGAACGGGTGATGAAAGTTTAGTAATTACATATTCTGAAAAACTACATGAGTTAGAAGTTTTAGGTGGTTACGATATTCACCACAAAACAGAAGAAGTTTTACAAGGGTTGGGTTTTACTAACGAGACTTTACATAAGCCATATAAATTATTCAGCGGAGGTTGGAGAATGCGTGTGTTACTGGCTAAAATGATCCTGATGGCGCCGGATGTATTGTTGCTGGATGAACCGACGAATCACCTTGATCTTCCAAGTATTGAATGGTTAGAAAAATATTTATTGCATTACCAGGGCGCAGTAGTAATGGTTAGTCATGATCGTTATTTTTTAGATAGAATGGTAAACAAAGTGGTAGAGTTATACCAACAGAAACTACATTTCTACACCGGTAACTATTCTTACTACGAAACAGAAAAAGCGTTGCGTGTTGAAATGCAGCAAAAAGCTTACGAAAATCAGCAGGATTATATCCGTCAGAACGAAAAATTTGTTGAAAGATTTAAAGCGAAAGCAAGTAAAGCCGCAGCTGCACAAAGTATCGTTAAGCGTTTGGAAAAATTAGATAGAATTGAAAATGTTGAAATTGAGAGGCCAAACATGCGCATCAACTTCTCTATTGATAAACAACCAGGAAGAGTATTATGTACATTGAAAAATGTATCTAAACGTTTTGGTGATCTAATCATCATGGAAGATACCGGCGCAGAGATCGACCGTGGCGATAAGATCGCGTTGATCGGTGCAAATGGTAAAGGTAAATCTACTTTGTTACGTGTGATCGTTGGTAGTGAAGAGCATACCGGCGAAAGAGTTTGGGGACATAACGTTGATGAATCTTTTTACGCCCAGCATCAGCTGGAAGCATTAAATATCAACAATACGGTGTTGAATGAAATGCAGGATAGTCGCAGTGGTAAAACAGATCTGGAGCTAAGAAGTTTATTAGGTTGTTTCTTATTTAGCGGAGATGATGTAGATAAAAAGATCAAAGTATTAAGCGGAGGAGAAAAAGCGAGAGTAGCATTAGCAAAAACGATTGTTAGTAAAGCCAATTTCTTAATGCTGGATGAACCGACGAATCACCTTGATATTCATTCTGTTGATCTGTTGATCGGAGCCTTGAATAATTATGAAGGCAGTTTGGTTTTTGTGAGCCATGACAGACATTTCGTAAGTAAGATCGCCAACAAAATTTGGGAGATCGAGGATCATAAAATTGTAGAATTTAAAGGTAGCTACGCAGAATGGGAAGACTGGAAAGCAAGAAGAGTAGCGGCAGATAATGCGAAAGCAAAAGCTGAAGTGAAAAAAATAGAAGCACCCCAACAAGATAAAAAAAAAGAGGAGCCTAAGCCTGTAACAAACAATGCTCCGGTTGATAAAGAATTAAAGAAAGAATACCAGAAAAACAAGAACCGTTTTCAGCAACTAGAAGAAAAAGTAGCGCAATTAAATAAAAGAAAAGGGGAATTAGAAGCGCTAATGGCAGACCCAAACAGTTATGCCGATAAGAATAAATTTCAGCAGACAGAAACCGAATATAAAAAACTAACGACCGATCTAACAGAAACAAATAAGGAATACGAAGTTGTTTTTGATAAGGTAATGGAGCTGGAAGACCAGCTGGGCGGTTAATTTTGATTTATTTTCCATTTCATTTCTTAATAAAAATGAAATGCTTTATATTTGCAAACTCTTAAAGACTTGGTAGCTCAGCTGGATAGAGCATCAGCCTTCTAAGCTGAGGGTCATTGGTTCGAATCCAATCCAGGTCACTAAACCACAAAGCATGCTTTGTGGTTTTTTTATGGGCGTACTTTCCTTTGTGTATCTAGTGAGCCTACTCATCGCCATTGTTGTGTATGTAGGAGGGTGAGTAACGCAAGCATACCAACAACATGTGCGGTTAGTATGAATGGTAATAAGAAATATTGGTTTTATGGAAGATTGACCGAAGCAAATGTTTCATGTGGACAGATAACTAAACTTGTTACGATAAAATAAATGATTAAATTGTTTTGCCGCTGGTCGGAGACACAGGCGGCGGCATCTGCGGGTTGTTGGTGCTGGTTTGCGAATTAATTAATGAACACCCACGGCTGCGGAAGAAATATATAGAACAGTAATAAACGATGATAAAATTAAACTTACATTTATTAACGATAAGGTTTTAATTTTGAAAAAAAATATTTTTAATTAATTAAGTATAAAAAAACGCTAAGACTGAGCAGCCTAAAATGTAGAAATGGGTAATGTATCAAATTAGTTGGTATTTGCCCTTGTTGGTATTCGTAAGCACACACATCGCCGTTGTTGTGTATGTAGGGTAGACAAGCAGCGTAAGCATACCAACAACATATGTGAAGTATATAATCAATTGCTCGTAACCGTTATACTAAAAAGGTGTAACGGTTTTTTTATGCCAGTTTTTCCGCCTTGGTTCGTGTCCCTACGAACCATTCGCTTCAATCAATTTCCATCAAATACGGCATACAAGTTATTTAAAAATCCTCCGCCTTAGTTCGTGTCCCCACGAACCATTCGCTTCAATCAATCTCCATCAAATACGACATATAAGTTATTTGAAAATCCAAAGTCATCAGTCCCTAATTCATAATATTTTGCTTCCCAGCAGGGCATACATACTTATGGAATTGGAAGATATAAACTTGAGTGAGTTTATATAATAGCAATGAACGCAACGTCCCTATTCAGGAGACGTTGCTGGGAAGCAAAATCAGTTGTTAATGTTAGTATTCAAAAAAAACGCAAAATAAATGCGGCAAAGGAGGCAAATTTTAGTCTCCTTTTCTTTTTACAGAATAAAAAAGTTTATGATATTGTATATCTTAGCAATAGTGAATATTTTGCCATTATTTTAGAAAACTATATGAAAACAAAATCAACTATTAACCGGATAAAAGATATTTCAATTTCAAGAAAGCTTTTCTTCATTGTTGGTACAATGGCTGTATTAATTGTAGTTGAATTATTAGTACTATGGTTTGCTGTTCATACTTTATCTTCTGTAAGGGCTTTTGTTGGCGCTGAAGGATTATGGTCCAAGGCAGAAAAAGATGCTGTTTATATGTTGAATAAATATGCACGTACCCATAATGAAAAAGATTATAACAATTTTGAAAGGTTTATGTCGGTCCCGCTGGGTGATCATAAAGCAAAAGCGGAATTATTAAAGCCAAACATGAACATAGATTCTGCACGTCAGGGATTTATTGAAGGGCGTATCCATCCTGATGATGTAGATGGTATGATAAAATTAATACGAAGGTTTCACAACATTTCATATTTGAGTAAGGCTATTTCATTATGGGGCCAGGGTGATTCTATTGTTGCAGAATTAGTTCCTATTGGCGAAAGCATACACAGGCAGGTGAATGCGCCAATTCCTTCTCAAAAAGTATTGGACAGTTTATTGCAGCGCGTAGATGTTATAAACGAAAATGTTACAACATTAGAGGATAGTTTTTCTTACACTTTGGGAGAAGGGTCTCGTTGGTTAGAACTTCTTGTAATGGAAATATTATTTTCCGTTGCGTTGACAGTAGAGATAAGCGGATTGCTTTTTTCTATTTTGCTGAGTAGAAATATTACGAGAGGATTAAATGAGATTATACAAGCATCCGATAAAATAAAAAGAGGCGATCTCTCTGCCAGGGCTACTGCTTTTTCGAATGATGAAATAGGGCAGGTTGCTCTATCTATTAATCAAATGGCAGAGCAGCTGATATTTTCAAATGAAGAGCTTTCTGAATTTGCCTACATTGCTTCACATGATCTTCAGGAACCATTACGGAAGATCAGTGTTTTTACAAATCTTCTTGAGATAGAATGTAAAGAGACGGCATCCGATAAAGGAAAGGTATATATGGAGAAGATCATAAATTCATCTTTACGGATGCAAAAATTAATTGAAAATATCCTGCAGTTATCTCATATAAACATGACGGGAGAAAAATTTACTGAAGTAGATCTGAACGCTATATCTGCGCAGGTAATCTCTGATCTGGAAATTAAGCTGGCTAAATTAGATGCATTAATTCATATAGATAAGTTACCTGTAATTGAAGCCAATGTTGTACAAATGGCACAATTGTTTCAGAATATAATTGGTAATGCTATAAAATTTAATAACAAGCGCCCCGAGATATCTGTTTCATGCGAAATAATAGACGGGAATCAATTGCCTGATAATTATTGGTCAGTTGTTCCTTATAAATTCAACAAGGGAACTATTGGTAATTCACATAAAGCACAGGAAAAATTTTGCAGGATATATTTTAAGGATAACGGGATCGGGTTTGAAGAAAAATATCTGGAACGTATTTTCATTATTTTTCAGCGATTAAATAGTAAAAGTTTATTCGAAGGATCAGGTATCGGGCTTGCTGTTTGCCAAAGAATAATAAATAATCATCACGGCCTTATATCTGCACAAAGTAGTGTAGATATCGGATCTGTCTTTATCGTGACATTGCCACTATCACAAGAAAATTTCCAGATAAGGTAACCGGCATCTTAATTAATATGTACTTATCCTACCGGTAAACCGATAACGAAGTTTGTGCCTTCATTTAATTTTGAAAATACATTCAACTCTCCGTTGTGTAGTTTAATAATATTATTGGTAGTTGATAGTCCAAGTCCAAGGCCATTCTTTTTGTCCGTATAATAAGCTTCGAAAAGCAGCGGTATATTTTCTTCAGCTATACCACATCCGTTATCCTGAATACTTATAATTGCTTTTGAATTTTCTTTTTTTAAGACTATGGTCAACTCTCCCTTTTCTGGCTGCATTGCCTCGATCGCATTAATTATAATATTCAAAAAAGCAATTTTAAGTTTATTAGAATCAGCTTTTATTGTAATTATTTCGTTCGCGTAATTTGTATCGAGTTTTATTTTTTTGAGTACTATTCTATCTTTCGCTAAAGTGAGACTTTCTTCAACTATTTGTTGCAGGTTTAAACTATTCTCGGTTAAGACAATATTAGGTGTGCCACTTAATAATTCTGTAATTAAAGCACCGATACGTTTACTATTGCGGCTGATTATATCTGTAAATGTATTTATGTTATTGGGTGCTCCCAAAGCTATTTGTTCTGCAGCCAGGTCTATATTATTAAGCGGGTTTCTTATTTCATGTGCCAGTGTTCTTGATATACGTTCAGCTATATCAAGTTTTTCCCGATATATTTTTTGTTTTTCTTCTTTTTTAAGATTGCTGATATCGTGCGCGATACCTTGTAAATACGGTTTGCCCAAACCGTCTATTTCTTTGGAAAAGGACAGCAGGCAATAACGAAGTTCTCCTGATTTAGTAATTAGTTCTACCTCTTCCTTTATGTTTTCATTTATAGCTAAATTTTTCTGAAATGCATCTTTATCAAATGTTGAAGATAAAAACGAATATAAGTTTGAGTTTACTAACTCTTCTCTGGAATAGTTAAGTAATGCTACTGTTGCGGGATTAATATCTAAAAAATCAAGTTGTTCATTGGTTAAAAAAATAGGGTTAAGCGAATTTTCAAATATATGCCTGTATTTTATTTCATTCGCCTTAAGCGCTTTCATTGCCTTACTCCTTTGCAAAGAATGCCGGATACTTCTTTCGAGTTTTTCGGCATCCAGTTCTCCTTTTATCAGGTAATCGATAGCCCCTGCCTGCATAGCTTCTATGTCGATTTTATGATTCCCTTTTCCGGTTAATAAAATGATGGGCGAGTCGGAATGTTTCCCTCTGGCCTTGATGAAATCTAATCCTGTTTTTGCGCCCAGGTAATAATCGACCATATAAAGGTCATATTCATCATTGTAAAGGAGTTTTAATGCTTCTTCATAACTATAGCACCAATCAATAATAAAGTTATAGCCGGGAATAAATTTAATATACTCGCTTGTTATAAAAAAATCATCCTCATCATCATCAATAATTAAAATTTTATACGGTGATGTATCGTTTATATTCATGTGCTTAATTTTATTATAAGACGTATAAAATGATTAAAAAGTGTGTTAACATATAATTAATCATATTTTTAAAATATTAATTGGTTTATTAATATCTTTCTAAAAAAATTGGATATGGCTGCGATGATATTATTAATTGATGATGATGTAGATGATATCTCGCTTTTGAAAGAGGCACTTCTTTCTATTAATAATAATTGCAATGTATTAACTGCGCTTGATGGCAATAAAGCATTAGCCGGATTAAAAGAAGCAAGAGATAAAAATGAAAGCTTACCTGATTTGGTAGTACTGGATATTAGCATGCCTATAATGGATGGAAGGCAACTGCTTGCTATTTTAAAGAATGAAGAAAAACTAAAGAACTTGCCTGTAGTTATTTTAACAACATCTTCCAACATATCAGATATTAATTATTGTAAACAATTTGGTATAGAACTTATTACAAAACCTTTCGAACTTTCTGAATTATATAAGATTGCGGACAAACTCTTGTCCTATTTATAATTTTAAATATAACAACATCTCAAATTAGTAATTGATCTTCTTTGTTATCTACATCAAATAATAAACCAATATTTTTTGTTAAATACTGATTGCATTTTTTAAAAAAAAGCATAGAAAGTTGGTATAAAAATGGTGGCTGTATAAACAACGTAGGCTAAATAGAAAAGTAGAATAAAACAATTAATTGAATTCCAGTTAATTGTAGCAACATTATTTATTGATTTTTTATATTAGTGGTAATTGTGCCACAGCTTGTAGAATAATTTACTCAACGAAAATTCCACATAGGAATAATTTCTAACTTTAATCCCTTAGTATGGGCATCCAGCCAAAAACCAAATCTGCTAAAAAAGTAATAGCGAAAGAGCTTTTAATTGCCGGGCATGAAAAAAATAAACCAAATGATCGAAAGATCTTAAATGGTGATTTTGATCATAATTTGTCAGATACTTTTCTGGACAATAAAACGCTATTGAATGTATTAACCAAAGTTAAGAATGGTGATTTTTCTGCCCGTATGCCAATTGATGAAGTTGGTATAAACGGAAAAATATGTGATACATTAAACAACATCATTTCGATGAACGAAAGGATGATGCTTCAATTTACCAAGGCAGGAAACATTATAGGCAAGCAAGGAAAATTAACGTTGAGGATTGATATCCCAAATGCAAAAGGAGAATGGGCAACAGGAGTAGATGCTTTGAATTCTTTGATATCAGATCTTGTACATCCTACTATCGAGATCGCTCACGTTATCAGTTCTGTGGCTAAAGGAAATCTTTCGCAAGAGATGCCACTTGAAATTGGCGGACACGTTTTAAAAGGAGAATTCTCGCGAATTGCTAAAGAGGTTAACGACATGGTAAAACAGTTAAACCTGTTTTCAATGGAGGTAACACGTGTGGCTCGTGAAGTAGGCTCGGAAGGAAAATTAGGCGGACAGGCAAAAGTAAAAGGTGTAGCAGGAGTATGGAAAGATCTAACTGACTCAGTGAATCAGATGGGTAGTAACCTGACGGCACAGGTAAGAAATATTGCTGAAGTAACAACGGCTGTGGCAAAGGGAGATTTGTCTAAAAAAATTACGGTGGATGTAAAAGGGGAGATCCTTGAATTGAAGAATACCATCAACACGATGGTGGATCAGTTGAACTCTTTTTCTTCTGAAGTAACGCGTGTGGCATTGGAAGTAGGTACGGAAGGGAAACTCGGCGGACAAGCACAAGTGAAAGGTGTTGCAGGAACATGGAAAGATTTGACGGATAGTGTAAACCAGATGGCGAGTAATTTAACTGGCCAGGTTCGAAATATTGCTGAGGTAACAACAGCTGTGGCAAAAGGAGATCTATCAAGACAAATTACAGTGGATGTTAAAGGAGAAATTCTTGAATTGAAAGATACCATCAACACGATGGTGGATCAGTTGAACTCTTTTTCTGCAGAGGTAACACGTGTTGCACGTGAAGTAGGTTCTGAAGGGAAACTCGGAGGCCAGGCAAAAGTAAAAGGTGTAGGTGGTGTATGGAAAGATTTGACGGATTCTGTAAATCAGATGGCAAGTAATCTTACTGGTCAGGTACGTAATATCGCAGAAGTAACAACAGCTGTGGCGAAAGGGGATTTGTCAAGAAAAATTACAGTGGATGTTAGAGGAGAAATTCTTGAATTAAAAAATACCATCAATACAATGGTGGATCAGTTGAACTCTTTTTCTTCTGAGGTAACGCGTGTGGCATTGGAAGTAGGTACGGAAGGAAAACTTGGCGGACAAGCACAAGTAAAAGGTGTTGCGGGAACATGGAAAGATCTGACTGACTCTGTGAATGGTATGGCGAGTAACTTAACAGGTCAGGTGCGTAATATTGCGGAAGTAACAACAGCAGTTGCGAAAGGAGATCTATCCAGAAAAATTACCGTGGATGTAAAAGGAGAAATTCTTGAATTAAAAAATACCATCAACACGATGGTGGATCAGTTAAACTCATTTGGATCTGAAGTAACGCGTGTTGCGCGTGAAGTAGGTTCTGAAGGGAAACTTGGTGGACAAGCAGATGTACCAGGGGTGGATGGTACATGGAAAGATCTGACAGATAGCGTTAATATCATGGCGGGTAATCTTACTTCACAGGTAAGAAATATTGCGGAAGTAACAACAGCTGTGGCAACAGGAGATCTATCAAGAAAAATTGACGTGGATGTAAAAGGAGAAATTCTTGAATTAAAAAATACCATCAATACAATGGTGGAACAGTTGAGAAGCTTTGCATCTGAAGTGACGCGTGTTGCGCGTGAAGTAGGATCGGAAGGAAAACTTGGTGGACAGGCTGCGGTAAAAGATGTGGGCGGTGTATGGAAAGATTTAACTGACTCTGTAAATGGTATGGCGAGTAACTTGACGGGGCAGGTGCGTAATATTGCGGAAGTAACAACAGCAGTTGCGAAAGGAGATCTATCAAGAAAAATCACGGTGGATGTAAAAGGAGAAATTCTTGAGTTGAAAAATACCATCAATACGATGGTGGATCAGTTAAATTCATTCGGATCTGAGGTAACACGCGTTGCGCGTGAAGTAGGATCGGAAGGAAAGCTTGGTGGACAGGCGGATGTACCGGGCGTTGCAGGTACATGGAAAGATCTTACTGACTCTGTAAATAAAATGGCAAGTAATCTTACATCACAGGTAAGAAATATCGCGGAGGTAACAACAGCCGTTGCGAATGGAGATTTATCGAGAAAGATTGGTGTGGATGTAAAAGGAGAAATTCTTGAATTAAAAAATACCATTAACACGATGGTGGATCAGTTGCGTGGTTTTGCATCTGAAGTAACACGTGTAGCGCGTGAGGTAGGTACAGAAGGTAAGCTTGGCGGACAAGCGAATGTGCCAGGGGTTGCGGGTACTTGGAAAGATTTGACGGATTCCGTGAATCAGATGGCGGGGAATCTTACAGCGCAGGTACGTAATATTGCTGAGGTGGCGATTGCGGTTGCGAATGGAGATATGTCCAAAAAAATTACGGTGGATGTACGTGGAGAAATTTTGCAATTGAAAGAAACATTGAACACGATGGTGGATCAGTTGCGTGCGTTTGCATCTGAAGTAACACGTGTGGCGCGTGAAGTGGGTACAGATGGAAAGCTTGGTGGACAAGCGTTCGTGCCGGGTGTTGCCGGTACATGGAAGGATTTGACGGATTCTGTGAATCAGATGACCGGTAACTTAACAGCGCAAGTAAGAAATATCGCAGAGGTAACAAAAGCCGTAGCGAGTGGTGACCTTTCTAAAACAGTTGCGATCGATGTGAAAGGAGAAATCCTTGATCTGAAAAATACCATCAATACAATGGTGGAACAGCTGAATTCATTTGCCTTTGAGGTAACGCGTGTGGCACGTGAAGTAGGTACAGAAGGTAAATTAGGTGGACAGGCAGAAGTAAGAGGTGTGGGTGGTACATGGAAAGATCTGACGGATAGTGTGAACATGATGGCGTCCAATCTTACTAATCAGGTACGTGGTATTGCGAAAGTGGTAACTGCCGTAGCAACAGGTAATCTTAAACAAAAACTGGCGATCGTTTCACGTGGTGAGGTTGCGCAATTGATTGATACGATCAATGAAATGATTGATACACTGGCTTTGTTTGCGGATCAGGTAACAACAGTAGCAAGAGAAGTGGGTGTAGATGGAAAATTGGGCGGTCAGGCAAGTGTACCGGGTGCTTCGGGTATTTGGAAAAATCTTACAGAGAATGTTAATCAGCTTGCACAAAATCTTACCACACAGGTTCGTTCGATTTCGGAAGTGGCATCCGCTGTAACAAAAGGAGATCTTACGCGTAACATTCGTGTGGAAGCAAAAGGAGAAGTGGAAGCATTGAAAGATACGATCAACCAGATGATCGCCAACCTAAGAGAAACAACTTTGCTGAACCAGGAACAGGATTGGTTGAAATCAAACCTTGCGAAATTTACCCAAATGTTGCAAGGACAAAAAGATCTGAAAACTGTAACACAAAGAATTTTATCAGAGTTAGCACAGGTTGTTACGGCACATTGGGGAGCTTTTTATATTTTAAATCAGGAAGAAGAAACACAGGAAGTAAAACTAAACTTATTCTCTTCTTATGGATACAAAGCCGATAAAGGGATACCAATTCAGTTCTCTATTGGTGAGGGTCTTGTAGGACAAGTGGCATACGAAAAGGAACGTATCATCTTATCCAATATTCCAAACAATTATATTAAAATTAATTCGGGACTTGGAAAAGCCAAACCTTCTAACCTTATTATTCTTCCCGTATTATTTGAAAATAAAGTGAAGGCTGTTATTGAGTTGGCTTCGTTGGATATTTTTAGTCAGACCCATTTGGATTTCTTAAGTCAGCTGACGGAAAGTATTGGTATTGTATTAAATACGATTGAAGCCAATTCCCGTACGGAAGAATTATTAACTCAATCGCAATCATTAGCGGGAGAATTAAAACAACAGCAGGAAGAATTAAGTAGAACGAATGACGAATTACAGGATAAAGCATTGTTGTTGGTGAAACAAAAAAATGAAGTAGAAGCAAAGAACAAAGAAGTAGAAGAAGCAAGAAGATCGTTGGAGGAAAAAGCTGAACAGCTTACACTTACCTCAAAATATAAATCTGAATTCTTGGCTAATATGTCGCATGAATTGAGAACGCCATTAAACAGTTTATTAATTCTTGCGCAACAATTATATGAAAATGCAGAAGGTAATTTGAATGATAAACAGATACGTTATGCAAAAACAATTCACTCATGCGGAGATGATCTTATTCAGTTGATCAATGATATTCTTGATCTTTCTAAAATTGAATCAGGATTTATTTCGGCAAATATATCAACGGTACGTATTTCTGAAATTGCCTATTTTGTAGAAACTACTTTTAAACCTATATCGGAAGCAAAACATCTTCGTTTCACTATTGAAATAGATCCCGAACTTCCGGCTTCAATGGAAACAGATATTCAAAGATTAAATCAGATCCTTAAAAATCTACTTTCCAATTCGTTCAAATTCACGGAAAAAGGTGAAGTGAAATTGAATATATATAATGCTAATAATAGCTGGAAACAAGCCAATGCTAATCTTACCGAAGCGAAAACAGTAGTGGCATTTGCTATCAGCGATACAGGTATCGGTATTCCACAGGAAAAACAAAATATTATATTCGAAGCATTCCAGCAAGCTGAAGGATCTACCAGTCGTAAATACGGCGGTACAGGATTAGGATTATCTATCAGTAGAGGATTGGCAGAATTGCTGGGCGGTACTATTGAATTAGAAAGTAGTTTGTCACTGGGAAGTACTTTTACTTTATTCCTGCCGATAGAAAATGCATCTGAGAATATAATAAAAGAAGTGAGTAGATTAGATACTCCTTATCAACAACAACTTCAAATAGGTGAGGATAAAGTATCTATAGATTCATTGCTGAATTCTATACGGGCAACCAATGGAGGAGCCGAATCTAAAAGCCTGGTAAATGAAATGATAAATGAAACAGGGGATGACAGAGCAAATATTTTACCTACTGACCTTGTGCTTTTAATTGTTGAAGATGATCTCCGCTTCGCTAAGATCATGATAGAAAAGGCACATAAGAATAATATCAAAGCTGTTGTAGCTATAAGTTACATTGAAGTGTTTGATTTTATTAATCGTTTAAATCCTGTCGCCATAACACTTGATGTAAAGTTACCTGACACCAGTGGATGGAAAGTACTTGATATGCTTAAGAACGATCTTAATTACAGGCATATTCCTATTCACCTTATTTCCGGAGAAGAAAACAAAGCATTGGCTTTAAAACGTGGCGCGCGAAGTTTTCTTTTAAAGCCATTAGGTAATGAAGTATTGGATGACCTGTTTGCAGATATATTATCAACCAGCAGAAGAGAGGCAAAGGAAATACTGGTTATAGAAGATAATGAAATTGATTCTTCACAAATTTCAAAAATGATCAAAAATGATAACGTTACTATAAGTATTGCCGATACAGGTAAAAAAGCGATAGAACAATTGGCAGAAAAAGATTTCGATTGCATTATTATGGACTATACGTTACCGGATATATCGGGTATTGATATGGTTAATAAAGTAAGTGATGCCAAGAAAAAATTAACGCCTGTTATAGTTTATTCTGCAAAAGATTTTGATAAAAAAGAATTAGTGCAGATCAATCAGATATCCAATACTGTTTTATTAAAAGGTGTGAACTCTTTAGAACATTTGCTGGAAGAAACTGTTATTCATCTTCATCAAAAACATAGAGACCTGCCGCCGGAAAAGCAGCGTATTATTGAAAATATGCGTATCAAGGATGATATACTAACCGGAAAAAATGTTTTAGTAGTTGATGATGATGTAAGAAATCTATTCGCCTTAACAACGGTATTTGAAAGGTTAAACGTAAATGCAATTACAGCCGAAAGTGGTAAGGAAGCCATTGAAATAATTAATAGTGGTAATCCCAAAATTGATATGGTTTTAATGGATATAATGATGCCTGAAATGGATGGTTATGAAACAACGCAAAAAATAAGAAGAGAGCATACTAATAATTTATTACCAATTATAGCGGTTACAGCCAAGGCTATGAAAGGGGATAGACAAAAATGTATTGAAGCCGGGGCATCTGATTACATTACTAAGCCGCTGAAAATAGATCAGTTGCTTTCTTTAATGCGTATTTGGTTTTATAAATAAATATAATTCATGAAGCAAAAGATTCTTTTAGTTGATGATCGGGAGGATAATCTTTTTTCGATGGAAACCATTTTGGAAGCTGATGGGTATGAATTGGTAAAGGCAAACTCAGGCAGGCAGGCGCTAAAAATATTATTGTCGGAGTTTAATTTTGCATTGATATTAATGGACGTGAAAATGCCCAATATGAATGGCTTTGAAACTGCTGCGTTGATTTACGAAAGAGAAAAATTAAAACATATCCCCATAATTTTTATAACGGCTAATAGTTATGGAGAGGATCATATATTTCAGGGATACCGTTTAGGTGCGGTTGATTATATATATAAGCCGATCAATCCGGAATTGCTGCGCATTAAAGTAGGTGTGTTCGTTGATCTCTATACAAAAAATCACCAGCTACAAGCTCATGAACAAAAATTAATAGTGATCAATAAGAGCCTTGAAAATGAAGTTCATGAAAGAAAGATATCAGAAGAAAAAGTTGTTGAACTGAATCGTCAGTTACTAGAAAGTGTTCAACGATTAGAAACAGTAAATAGAGAATTGGATCGCTTTGCGTTTATGTCGTCACATGATCTGCAAGAGCCATTAAGAAAGATCAGAATTTATAGTGATTTTCTTTTTGTAAAACGAAAAGAGATGCTTGATGAGGAAGCAATAAAATATGTTCAGCGAATTCAGAATTCGGCGGAGCGTATGCAAAATCTGATAAAAGACATACTCGAGTTTTCTAAAATATCTAATAGTCCGACCAGTTTGGTAAAAACCGATCTTAATGTATTAGTGCAGGAAGTTTTATTCGATATACAAGATACCATCAATGCAAAAAAAGCGCAGGTTATTGTAGAGCAACTGCCTGAATTGGAGGTTATACCAGGATTGTTCCGGCCACTTCTTTCTAACTTGATAGGAAATGCATTAAAGTATTCAAAAAAGGATATACCTCCTGTAATTAATATTTATGCTGAGGTTAGTACAAATACGGATAAGAGAGACAGCGCTGTTAATAATTTAACGACTACTCCTTTCTGTCGGATTTTTATTAAAGACAATGGTATAGGTTTCGATCAAAAATATGCAGAACAAATATTTGATATGTTCAAAAGATTACATGGTAATAGTGAATATGAAGGGACTGGTATTGGATTGGCTTTGTGCAAAAGAATAATGGAAAAGCATAATGGTTTTATATCTGCATTAAGCCAGGATGATCATGGTGCGATGTTTATTATTTCATTGCCTTTAAGAATAATAAATAATGTACGCTCAAACGAGCAGATTTATCAATTGTCAAAGAAATAAAACTGACTTACCCGATATAGGAAATTACTTTTCAAAATTGTAAATGATCATGGTGTCTCGGCCTTCTTTTATCATGCTGAGGAACGAAGCTTCTTGTTCTTACTATCGTAAAATGATTGATTCATGAGTAGGTCCTTCGTCCCTCAGGATGACAGGATTTTTCAATTTGCTACTTTACTATATCTGGCGGGTCTGTATATTAATGACATCCTCCGGTCGCTAATATTTTCAATAAAATAATGCCACCCCAGATTAGCCAACGATAATTACTTTTTTGTTGATTGGAATGATATATTTTATTGTTTTTTATAACCGTCTCCCGTAGGTTGGGGGTAAGGTATTTTAATTGTATTAAACCTTTGCTGATACTAATGCAATCTTTTTTGTTTGTTTTTTGGAGTTTTACAGTGAGATTAACCAGGTCAGTGGCAAAGTCGATTTTCTGTGAATAAAATTCATCCGGCAGATTATTTAAAAAATCTGCCCAACCTGTTATTATCCAATGTTGAATTTTTGGTCTGAAACTTTTGTAATTTTCTTTGCTAATGTTTTTTAAAAAACGCATATTTTTATTCAAAAAAATTCTTATTGATTTGAATGCTTCTTCTCGTTCGGCAGGTAATAAAAAATATCCATACGTCAATAAAGCCGACATGTCTTCTAATTTTTTTTCATTCAGAAGGTTACGGGAAATATAATTGAATGGCGCAGCAAAGTATGGCGATAAAAAAGAATCAAAATCCTTGTCGCTTAAAAAAGTACTGAAATCAATAGTAAGGGTTTCAAGATTTACAGTATTTTTTTCTAAAAAGCCAAGTATGTTTTTATTTGCCCATATTTTTTTATGGTATTGCAGGCGGTGCTGGAAATTATCTTTTTCTATTTCTTTTAAAACATCATTTTTATTATAGGTATAATCACGGGTTTCAATGAAACCATTTTTCGCGAAGTCAAATTCAGCAATTAACTGCTTCTTTATTCTTGCAATGTTAATTTCTCCATCATAAGAAATGGAGAAGTGTTCAAATAAACGTATGGGAGATATGTATTGAATGTTAGCCAATGCCGGTTCCTTTAAAATCTATATGAGTATCAAATTTTGTTTGTTTAAGAAGGCGCGAAATACTGAATACATGTAGTCTGAATTCAGGATATTTTTCTTTTTGCAAAGACTCTTCGGCCATCCTGATTATTGATCTTGCTGCATTATAATCTTTAAAATAACTTTCTGAATAGCCTTTGTATTCTATAAATAAAGTAATCAAAAAGCTAGTAGTATTCGATAAGGCTTTCCAGTGAAGGTCATCCAATTGCCGGAATTTATTTTCTATTACGGATACATTTTTTGAATGTATAAATGAACTTTCAGATTGCTGAATTTTTTGAAATTGTTTCTGCAGGTTGTCTTTTTCAAAATCTACCATGGTAATCGCTGCATTCACTTTATCTTTCGCATGAAAATAATTTTCAATCATGGTGGCAATTCTTTCATTGCCACCTAATTTGTCATATTCTTGCGAAACACGTGCTATTTTTGCTGCGATGATATATTTCTCATCGGATTTATCTTTATCACTTATTTTGAAGAGTGTGTTACTAATGGATTGAAGTTCTTCCAACAAAACATTCCCTTTTATTTCCCAGATTGTATCGTCGTTATATTGAAACTGCCTGATAGTATCGGTTAATGCTTCTTCTAATAAACCATATTGTTCTTTCAATCTCGCAATATTGATTTGTTTTTCCGATATAGAAAAAACATTTTTAAATTCCTGCTGTGTCATTACTAAATACACTGCAGTACTTAACACTCTTGAATCATTTAATTGAATTTGTATTTCGATATCAGAACCTTTAATTAAATCCGATTGCAGTTTCTTTCCTGAAATTTCTATACAGCCAATAGTAAGGTTCGATGACGCTCTCGCATTTTTATCACCTTCCACGATATTAATAATGATTGAATCATCACTTCCTTTTTTTATTGTTTTGGATATTTCCCGATACAAAGTGCGTTTCTGCGGCAAAAGAGAATTTCGTTCAAATACAGCTTCCAGTCTGGTTGTTTTATTTTCTATATCATCTACTTCAATACAAATGTCATGGGGTAAAGGTTGGCCGTCAATACTGTACATACCCTGTGTAATAACTATCTCTCTTTTCAGTTTTATTATTTCATTATTATGTTCATCATATATTGATAAATAAAACAGGTTATTCCTTCCCGTTAGTAATGGAAGAAACTCTGTTTTTTTTGTTTTCAGGTTTACAAAACCGGTATCAAAGCCACCATCAACTCTTGTGATCCGATAAGTTTTGTTGTCATAATCGCCGCTGCAGGCTATTAAGAGTATCTCTTCTTTATCCCTTGATGAACGGCTGTAATTAATGTCAATCTGAAGATTCAACGGATCAAAATCTATAGTTGATAATAATTCATCCGCTGTTTTTCTATTTGCATCTTTTATTGATACAACAGGCTCATAGTATTTATTGGCAGCATAATAAGCCGCACCAATAGCAACAGAGGTAGTAGGGTCAATAGAATAATTCAATGTAATACCCGTTTGTAATATCAGCTGTTCTCTTACCTGCGGCAAAAAAGTACTACCGCCAACTAAGATAATTTCGTTGATATCAGTTGCATTTAAGTGGTTATTGTGTAATACTTTATTTAAAAGATGTATGGTTTCATTTACCAGTGGTAAAAATATTTTATCAATGTCTTCTCTTGTTATTGGAATGTAAAAGTCATAGTTTTTCCCATCTAATGTTGCAGAAAATTCTATGGTTGTTGAATGAACTTGTGATAATTCTTTTTTTGCTTCTTCCGCATAAAACATTGTTTGATAATACAACATTTCATATCTGCCATGCTTTACCCGGAATTCTTCTTCAAAATTTTCAATACCTGTTTGTTTTATTATTTCAGGAACCACTAGTTTGTCAATAATGGCAAAATCAAAATCTAACCCGCCTAAAAAATTGTTGCCTTCGTGATCGACAATCTTTAATTCATCTTCGCTGGATTTTATTAATGCAATATCAAATGTGCCACCACCTAAATCATATACCAGCCAATAACCACTGTGCTTTTCTTTATCAGCGGTTTGGTTAAAAAATGCAAGGCATGCAGCAATCGGCTCCTGTAATAAAAATACTTCTGTAAAACCTGCTTCCTTACCGGACTTCAATGTAGCATTGCTTTGCATGCTGTCGAACGAGGCGGGTATAGTTACAATAGCGGCTTCAGGTTGATCTGACGGAGGTACAAATTTTTTAAGCTCTTTTAATACCAGTGTAGATAATTCAATTGGCGTTATATTTTCATCAATATTTACAACATAATATTTTTCATCGGTGCCCATTTTTCTTTTAAATCCGCCAAAAACATTTATTGCATCTTTTGTAAGATAATCCCTGGCTTTGTCGCCCACCAAAACTCTCTCTGGGCGATAGGCAACAACGGAGGCTAATGTTTCTTTTTGCCCAATAGGATTTTTATAAATATGCACCTTGCTGTTTTCGAATTTAGCTATTAAGGAGTTAGTAGTGCCGAGATCAATACCGAAGTTTACGGATTTCATGCCTTTAATTTTTTTCTACAAATACCACGGCCTTCTGTACTAACTGGATGGTATCGCCTGTTTTTTTATAAATAATGGGTTTAAGGACTTTGGAGATTTTCATTTTCCCCGATATACTGCCCACAATGCTGGCTTCACAATCGGTTCTTGAATCACTATATGTCTCATTGGTTGGGTCTTGTATGACAAAACCCTCTTCGTCGAATATGTTTGATAGCCGGTTAAAATTTCTTTCAAAGTTAGGTTCCTGTCCATTTTCCCTGAGTTTGTGCTGTATCTCAAAAAACTGGTTGATAAGCTGAAGCATAATATTACTCATTTGGCTATTTTGATTGATAAAAATAAAGCTTTTACAGGACATATTTTAACAGCATCATTGAGAAAGCATAGTATGTATTAATCGCTTTCATTTTCTACATTGCATACAATTTATTATCCTTTTTGATAATGCATTCAGAGCGTATCGACAATCTTCTAAGAGATTATTGGGAGTTAATAGATGAAGGGTCATGCCGTAATGCTGAAGATTATTATTCATCTGCAAAATATTATTACAATAGGATTAATAATCTTAGTATGTTAACACATTATTCAGGTAACTAAACTTTTATTGGATAAGATAAATAGATTAAATTGTTTACCGTTGGTCAGAGACCAGACAACGGCGTTCGCGGTTATTGCCGCTTGCTTTCCAATGTTTTCTTGAACACCTTACGACGGGAGGAAAACCCAACTATATGAATTTGAGTAAAGAATTAAATATCATTAATGATATTATGTATCCTTATGGCAAAGATCTTTGGATAAAAACATTGCATACTGAAAAGTTCGAATTAAAATATTATGCGGAGGATGAATTAAAAGTATTTAATGAAGTGATTAACCAATCAAGTTATGATCATATTGATGAAGTGTTGGTTAATAAATTTATTAAGATTATAGTAGATAACGAACTTTTGTTGCACTTGCCTGAAGATATTATGATCGACAATGTTTTTACCAGGAAGTTTTCTCCTTCAAATATCGAAACGGCAAAAAGGATTTTTTTAGATTTGAAAGAATTGGCATTGGCTGATTTTGAAAATATTTCAAAACAACACGATCAGAAGCAATACACAGATTTGTCTATGTATTCCAATATCGAAACAAGTTTTTTTGATACAAATGCTTTGAATGCTTTTACTTTTTTTTCTAATTGGACAGCATGCAATACTTAAAATAAAAGAGAATATTATTATACCACTAAAGATAGAGGCTTCCCTTGTGTAATGGCGATGTATAAAAAAGATTTTATCATTTTTTGGTCAAATCGTTGAGGCTCAGAAATTGTTCATTTCTACCTGTAACTTTTACTCCTCATCTTGGTTGTGTCCCCATGAACCATTCGCTTTACTGCAATTATAGCACTCATTTAAACCCTTAATCATGTAATTAGTATAATGAAAATCCTGTATTGATTACTTGTACCTGGCACAGCAAAAAGGCGGGTATCTATCTCAAAATCAAAGAAAACACAATTTTTTTTTAAGTCTGGGCAACTAAACACTTTGTAATGTTATCTGAAGGTTATATATATTAGCAGAATTATTATTTGTCAGTGAAACGACAAGTTTGTAATTTGGGGGCTTTATTTATTGTTTGACGATTCTGATTGCTATAAAATACTCCTCTTTTTGAGATTTTATTTCAATATGACAACTTTTTATAATTATTACTAATTACAGTTTTTTACTGTGATTAAACGGTTTTTTGTTTAAATTATTTTTCTATGTAATAGAAAAATAAAGAATTGAATACCGGAATGATGGATATGAAAAAACTATTTGCTTGTTATTAAATTCTATATGAAAAACACTTCTACTAAAAATTGCATTCTATTGCGTATGAAAAACTATAAAGTAATTTGTAAGGTTACCCTTGTATTATTAAGTGTTCTCTTATCTTTTTGTTCTACAAAAGTATATGCCCAGTTTACTATCGGCACGTGCAGTGGCAACAATCTTTGTCCTAATAATCTTGTAGGTCATGTTACATTTGCCAATACAGCAGGAACTACGGCTGGTCGTTGGAGTGTGAACAGCCTTGCGTACGGAGGACTTACTAACGAAAAATTTGCAATTACAGATACGGTATCTTACGCCTATCTTCCTGCTGGAAATTTAGTCTCAGGAGCGTTGGGGGGAACTTACACTATAGTAAATAACCCAAGTTCTGTAAGTGGGCCTGGAGGTCCTCTTTACAATTTGCCCGCAACAACTCCTACTGGAGGGGTATTACTTTTTAGACCGAATAACGGGAATACTTTTGCGACATATACTATTTCGGGCTTAACAGTTAAAGGGTGGTATTGCGTAAGAATTAAAATGCGGAATGCTGCTTCACATGCAGATTGTGGTCAGGGTTTTGCCCCATCGGTGACATTTGAAAGTCTTTTAGGTGCCAATATTTCTGGAGGAGGTGTTTCAGGAGGAGCGTATAAACAGCAATCGGGATATACACCGACTTGCGGCAATACAGATGGTAGCTGGGATGGTAACAATCAAACTTATGGCGTTAGATATGACCAAGAAGAATCTTGGTATGAATGTACTTTTCAATTAGGCCAAAACCCGAGTAATACTAATGATAATGGCTTTACAATTGCCTTTAATGCGGCTAATTATGATGCGAATGATGTTTTGGGAATTGAAGAAATACAAGTATATGGTTGTGTACCACAACAAATAACTTCTTCTAATGGAGCGAGTGTTTGTCAGGCAACGCCTACTACTTTAACAGCACAAGGTATTGGTTCAACTTCAGATACCTATAAATGGGAACAAAGTACAAACGGAGGTGGAACCTGGACTACAGTGGCATCTTCAACATCATATCAACTTACTATTACTCCTGCTGCTGCTACAATGTACAGAGCAACTTGTCTTAGAACCAGCGCTCAAGCCAGCACAACTATAACACCTGTTAACTGTTGCGGCCCGGGTGGTTTATTCACTATACCAAAAGTGTGTGATAATATTACGATTGATGGGAATGACAATGAACCTGTTTGGTATACAGCTCCATGGGAGACCGTTACCAAACCATTTACATTAGTTGGTCCCCAAGATTGTGCAACAATTAACGGGGGCTGTGCCGGTGTGCAGCAAACTACTGCCGGTCAATGGCGTGCCGTATATACCCCTACAGATATTTATTTTGATATCCAGGTAACTGACCCTACTCCTCAGAATGCTGCTGGTGTCTATTATCAGGATGCGGTAGAAATTTATATAGCAAATAACGTAGGTACGCCATTACAATTTGGATACACGTTTAACGCTGCAGGAAACCCTGTTTTTTATGCTAGTAACGGAGCCTCAAATGGAGCTGCTAAGATTATAAAAAATGCAGCTTATTGGGATTTGGAGGTTCGAATACCAATTGCGGCTAATAATATAAACATCACTCCTGGCTATATTAATATGGAAGTGGGTATAAATCAGGCGAATTCAGCCGGTGGATGTACCAATTGCCGTGCGGCACAGCTTTTTACATGGATTGCAGCAAACCATTATTCATCTTCAGCACAATATCATGCGGCTCCTTTGAGTGATTGTGCTAGTGTAAAAGCTTCTGATTCTACTGTTTGTAACGGTGGCTCATCAACGCTTAGTACTCAATTGATGACAGTTAATCCGGGGAAACCTTATTTTTGGGAACAAAGTACAGATAATGGCTCTACCTGGTCAGCTGTACCTGCTGCAGGAACAACGAATACGATAATAGTTTCTCCAGTTGTACAAACTCAATATAGAGCAACATATGATGGGGTTATTTCTTGCCCTGTTACTATTATGATAGGTGCCATTACATTAACTACACACAACCCCGCGCCAGTCTGTGCACCTACTACAGTAGATTTGACAGCTGTGGCTGTAACTGCAGGTTCTCAGGCTGGGCTAGCCTATAGTTATTTTACAGATGCCGGGGCTACTATTGCTTTACCTAGTCCTAATGCGGTAACTACTAGTAATACATATTATATTAAAGGGGCTAGTGCTGCTTGTTATGGTGTAAAACCCGTTACAGTAGTAGTTAATCCTTTACCAACAACATCAAATGCTGGTCCTGCGCAAACGATTTGTAGTACCGGCACAGCGACTTTAGCTGCGAATACAGCTACAGTAGGTACGGGCGCCTGGACAGTAACGAGCGGTCCAAGCACAT
>Ga0210406_10000170_pt1 | contig 101505 bp, 78 predicted proteins | sample IncBWC30MmetaG_FD_155454 | JGI IMG/M metagenome (GOLD analysis project Ga0210406, IMG submission 155454) | Forest soil microbial communities from Barre Woods Harvard Forest LTER site, Petersham, Massachusetts, United States - Inc-BW-C-30-M | ecosystem: Environmental > Terrestrial > Soil >... | reverse complement strand
GCAGGTCTCCATGTCGGTCATGTTCATGTTGGTCAGGGCGTTGGAAATCAGCGTCAGCACGGAGTTGCCCACGGAGTGCCAGAAATAAAGGACGCGATGCGGACCCGATCCCAGAAAACGCGATCCGTAGACGACGTCGGCCTTTCCCTCGATAAGAGGCACGAGCAAAGCAGGATAGTCGGACGGATCGTATTCGAGGTCGGCATCCTGAATGATGACGAAGTCTCCGGTTGCTTCCTGGATGCCGCGACGAAGCGCGGCACCCTTGCCCATGTTCTTGGGCTGGAACAGGATCCGGATCTGGGGATGGCTGGTCTGGAATTCGATCAGAATTTCTCGGGAGCCGTCGCTCGAGCCGTCGTCGACGCAGATCAGCTCAATCTCGAGCGGGACGGCCAGGACCCGCGCGATCACTTCCCGCAGGGTCGCCTGCTCATTATAAACGGGCATGACTACGGAGAGTTTCATGGGTCGCGTATCGACACACTAAAGGGCTGAGTGGGAGCCGTCAAGCCGCGGGAAAATCGCGCACTGGTCGTGATGCCAATGGAGTACCAGAATGTGCCAGTGGTACAGTGGGCGTGGCGTATGTGTGGGTGAGGTTTTCATCATACAGAATAATTCTTCGCATCCATCTGTCGGCTGCCCTGATGGCAGACTCGTTCATCTTCGTCCTGGGGCTCAGCGGCGCCGTTATGGCAGCGGAGATCATATCATACCCCAGATGATGATCTTCAAACAGGACGGGACCAAGCTGAATCGAGAATGGCAAGGTCGAAGGAGACCATTTGACGTTCGAGGTCACGAGCGCGTAAGCGTGCCCGTGACCAGCGGCAGAATGCCTGTCGCCATCTGAAACCTTAGAGAAAAGCGATAGCACCGACTTCGACAGTCGTAGGGCCACAGGGCTGAACTTCGATGTAAGAAATTTCATTGGACGGACGGGCTTGCCATCGTCGAATCGTGCCATTAGTGAATTCGGCCTGCGATCCCGTTACCGAAGCAACCACTCTAGGCCTCATCCTGTTGATAGGTGTCAATCAGACCGACCGCTACCTGGTTAGCGGCATCCAGATCTTGAATGCCTTCCACTTGCCATGCCTTGCGCGTCCATATTGCCCACATCAGTCCGATACCATAAACTACAGAGCCAGCAGCCAACTGAATTGCCAACTGAAAATAGTTGTGGGCTTCGAACCAGTGGCGCATGAGCAACAAAACGGCGATCATTGGCGCGCATAGCATTAGAGGCAACAAGAATGCTTGCCGAAGGTAGACGCCGATTCGCATGTTCAAAACACGGCAAAGATGCCGAGGCAGAAAGACCAGACTGGTACAGGCAAGTGGAATCGCTGTGCCGGCGGCATCGCCGAGGATGCCGAACGGCCTAACCAGAAAAATACTAAGAATCAGATTCGCAGCGCCTTCCAGCAAGAGCACTATGGCTAGAGTTCGGTGCTTTGCCATTCCGAAAAGAACCCGGCTGGAAGCCGATTGCGCCAACATCAGAGTGTACGGAATAACTAGTATAAGCAAGACAGGATAACTGGTCGCTATATAGCGGGTTCCCATCCATGCCTCAATCACCGACTTGCCTAGAATGATGAGGATTGCGGCCATAGGAAAGATGATTAAGGCGCAGGCGCGGTTTCCGGCAACAAAGATTTTCCTCAATCCCGACAAGTCGCCAGCAGCATCGGACCTGCTCGACATGGGCACAAAGAGCTGCGCCAATCCGCTTACCACTTCCCCGGCATAGTCCATCAAGCGTGATCCGATCGTGAAATAGGTGATTGCGGCTGAGGAGAGAAATGTTCCGATCACCATGGCATCCGTCTTAAATCGGAGCCGCGTGGCCACGATGATGATGAACGTCGCGCCGCTGTAGCTGGCAATGCGTTTCAAGCTCACGCTACTAAGATGTTTGAGACTGAAACGCAAGGGAAGAATGCGCAATACAACGGTTGCATTGACCAGGCTGGCTACTAATGGCAGCGATACTGTGATCAGGGTTACGGTCAACAACCCCCGGCCATGCCGAAGCGCAAGCACAATCAACAGTGCCCGGATTATGGTTGCGCTGACACTGGTCAGGTTCAGTACATAGAATCGTTGCAGCCCCTCCAGAATGCCGCCGAATACGCCCAAAGGAAAACTCAGAGCAACGGCTGATCCCACCATGAGGAAGAGCCAACGCGTAAGGTTAAGTGAACTCCCTGAGATCCGAAAGATCGAGCCCACGTAGAAGCTGACAGCGACTGTAACCAGAATCGCAATCGTGCCGATTCCGCTATACGTGAATAGTGCCGTATTAATCAAGCGATTCAGTTCGTCATTCCGGGCAATGGTGGAGTACTTGGCGACATAGCGAATGATGGACGACCGTATTCCCAGATCGAAGAGTCCGTAATAGCCGGTAATGGAAAAAACCAATATCCAGAGGCCGAAAGCATCGTCTCCCAAGTGATGAAGGATATAAGGTGAAAGGAAGATTCCGGCCAGGATGTTGACGCCCAGCGCGAACCAGCTTGAACCAACATTTTTGAAGAGCGCGACCTTGTCTAACTTCTTCATGGAAACAGTTCTGCGCTCTCGAGTGAGTTTCTCCGGCGCTATAGGGCGAACTGCATTTCGCTGCAGTCTGCCTTAATCATGCCGCCGGCGCCCGGGCTATAAGAATTAACGTTGGCCAGCGCGCCAAGAATCCCTCAAAAGATCTCGAATTTCATTCGATTGACTTGGCCGCTCCCGGGCGAGGTTCCGCTTCATTCGACTGAGACGCAGAGTGAATGCCGAAAATGACGTTCATGCCGTAATCTTCCAGAGCAAACTCCTGCAGGCATCTCTTTTCCGCGATGTCATAAAGGGTGATGTGCGTGGGCTGTTCTTTTTCCCTGAAAGCGTGCTTGATCCACATGACGTTCTCGGTGAATTTGGTCTTGCGAACCCGGGTGAATCCTACCCAAATCCTTCGTTCATCGACGGGCAATAACCCGCGACACCAGCCCAGCAAGACGTCCTGTTGAGACCGGTGAATTTCATTGAGATTGATAATTTGGTCGATCTCAAGCGAGTGGCGGTTGGCAATTACGATCCTGCCATCCACAGTCGTGAAGTAGATTCGGTCACCCCGAACCAGACCGTCATGAGGCCGCTGCACCTCAATGTTGATTCGCTTACCCTGCGTTGTCAGGCAAACGGCATCTTTCTGCGACAACCGCGTGACCCAGATATCGGGGCCCAGTTGAAAAACACAATTGGGATGAGACTGGTGCGGTTTCGTGCTTTCCACTTTACGATAATCAACATCCCGCGAGAAACGAGACCAAGGTTTTTCTCCCAACACGTCCCATTCCATCACCACTCGACCCTCGCGACTGACCATCACCACCATGTCGAGTCCGGTATTCGCTATCAGGAGGTTGCCTTCGGCCGTCGGGGTGACGTGGTGGAGATCATTAAAGCAAGGTAAGGATATGTAGCCGATGCGTTTGAAGCCCGGCACTTCAAAAATCAGAACTTCGGTAGAAGTGCACGCATACAGCGTGTTGCCGATCAGCGTGGCTGATTTGAAGGAATGGGACGATCCATCGCTGGCCCGCGCTTCGGGAGGAGTCTTGTATTCGACCTCGACCTTGGCCGTGCCGGCGGAAGTGTCCAGGAGAAGTATGATGGCTGCCTCATAGAGGCGCTGCTCCTCCTCGTGTTTAAACAGCAGTTTTCGCTGGCGCCCTCCGAGGAGGTAGAGGAGACTCATCGGGAGACTTGCCTTCCCACCAATTCTCGGCCGTGTTCACGCCCCCGCATCCCGCGGTAGCAGGATTTCCTCGCTCGAATGCAGATGTCTTGAAGAGCAAACAAACTCCTGGTGTTGGATTGCGTTCGGCCCATTTTCCCCCTCGGCACACAAGTATCGAGAATATCCGAGTACATGCGGTTTGACCAGTGCTGGCCGCGTTCCGCGGTGCGACACGATGCAGGTTCTGTTCCGATTTTCCTTCCAATTAGACGTGGCGCGAATTGGAGAAATAAGGATGATGAGTCGGCCTTTTTTGAAAACCGAAGGACGTCAAGAGCTTAGGAGCGTTCGGTCGGTCTGGCATTTTCCTATGGCAGCATTTGGAAACCAGACGTCATCGTAATCACTCAGAAAGATGATGTCACCCGTGGCAAGGCTGGTGGCGCGTTCAAAATTACCACAGCTACCTCGCTTCCGCTCATTTTGAATGATTCGGATCTTGTCTGGATACTAGCGTGCGATCTTCCTTGCGATGTCGATGGATCCGTCTGTCGATCCGTCATCGCAGAGGACGATCTCGTCAGGGGACCTCGACTGGAGTCAAGATGCTTTCGAGCTGGGCTTCGACGAAAGCCGGCCCGTTGAACGAGCACATTGCCACCGAGACTCTGAAATCGTCCTCTTTCACGGCCTTAACTTCCATGTCCGGGCCTGTGAGGATTATAGCTGCAAAATCGAGCGCACGCGGCGATCCGGCTTACCTTGCGAGTCGGGCCGCGAAGTGCCCATGACCAGGCTAGAGACTCATCCGGAAAGTCCCCTCTCCCACGGGAAGGATGTTGCAATCAGCCTGACGGCTTTACCAAGAAAAACCGGGGCGGTTGCGCGGGTTGCGCGAAAAAGTCTTGATAAAAATTGATATCTATGCGATTACATAGATATGCAAGATTTGGAAAATCACTACGTCACCCGCTTGCAAGGTATCCGGCGCCAGGGCGGAACGGTGCAAGTGTATGCCAACATCCCCCTGCCCTTGGCTTCCGCCTTGGATCTAGAGTCGGGCGAGACCGTGACCTGGAAAGTGCTCGACCGCACCCATTTGCTGTTAGTGCGTTTGCCGGAGCGGAAGCCACTGAAGGGCGAGGCTGTGCCCCAGCCCTCCTCCCGGAAGAGGGCGCGGCGGGCCCGGGAGCAGCGGCCATGATGGGCAAGCGATCTCCGCAAGACAAGCTGTTTGCCGCTGATCATGTCTATCTGGACTTTGTGGGCCGCGACACCCTGTACGGGTATCTGGCGCAGAACCGGGAGCGGCTGTTTCGCGATGAAGACTTACCTCAGCACCGAAACGCCGGTTTTCGGATGGATTTCTAGGGAGCGTCCTGGCAACTCGCGTTCACTACGCTGGAGAGGTCAGCGGAATCAAAAGTGGGACGATTTGGCGAATAGCCAGGTTTCGGTGCAAAGGAAACGGCGTCAGCCGGAACAAAGTCACCAATTCCTGAGCGCAGCAGTTGACCCATTGCCAGACAGCAGCCCATACACAACTACGCTGTTCTGCGTGCCCAGAAATACCTTGCCGTCAACCGCGATTGGCGTGGCAAAATGAGCCACCGGTGGTACGGTGTCGCGGCCATTCGCAGCCTGAGTGCTGATATAGAGTGTTTGCAACGTGACCGCGTCCAGCGCATATAGATTCGGCCCGCTGGTGAACCATAGTACTCCATCGGAGGTTCCGTCTGCCGTAATAATTGCGTGGCCGCCGCCACCCATGCTCTGGCGAGATTGAACGGAGGGTGGAACCACCAGGCTGCCGTTCTCAAGACTGTAGGCGGAGACCGGCAAGGCAGCGCCGGTGAAATATACCGTATTGTTCCAATAAACGGGAGAACCGCTGAATTTTTCGGCTTGTGGAATTTCCTGCACAATCTGAGTGTCCTGCGTGGTGCACGTGGAACACAAGTGACCCATACTGTCGCGGTTCAAAACGTAAATTGTGCCCTCCTTGCCAATCGCGATCAGTTCATGGGGATACGGGCCCGGCTGGTCCGGCAAAATCAAAACGCCGTCGGCCAGGTCCTTATCATTCGCCGAGAGATATGCATAATTGTAAGGAGTGAACCAATCCGTCAACGCGAGACTGGTGCCACTCTGAGTAAACTTCAACACGCTGATCGCCAGATTGGTACCTGCTGCATAGGGGCCTTCGCCAGTCTCCGCATAGATGTTGCCACTGCTGTCGGCAGGAATGCCGCCTCCTTGATGCCATATTGACGCGAGTGTTTTGCCGGGTTCGGTAGTAAATGCGCCTTCCTGCTGCAGCGTCGCCTCGCTGTAAGACATCATCCATCCCTGGCTGTAGTCGTTACAGCAATTCGATCCGAAGCCAAGGTAAATATGGCCATTGGCCAGCAGCAATCCCGGCCGCTGGAGCTGAAAAGCGTCGGCGAACTTGGTAGTCGTGGTCGTGCCACTCGGGGTATAGCTTGCAGCAATCGTCACCGGGCCGCCCAGCGTTTCCAGACCGCTGGTAACGTCGAGCGCGTGAAGTCGATGCACTACGCTGCCGTTCTCATAGGTTTCGGCAACCAGATAAAGCGTTCCCGTGGAAGGATCGATGACAGGAGTGGAAACGATTCCTACTTCAGACCATCCCGTAGTCGTCGCATTTTTCTGTACGGTTGACGGAACTGATGTCGCGCCTGCTGGGCTGTAATTCAAAATGCTTGTCATCCACAAGGGCGTAGTACTGCTACTGTCAGCGTCAAAGGCATAGACGCTGTCATGCATCGTCGTTACGTAGATGACGTTGTGCACACCTTGCGCCGAGATGTTGACGCCGGCCAGATATAGGGGCTGTCCAACGACGAAACCGTCGACTGGGAATGTGGCTATCTTTCCGAAATTGGTGCTGTTGACATTGGCAGGAGTCAACGTGGTTTCACCTACGTTCGCGCCCGTCCTAGCGATGTCGTAGTGCCAGGTGGTGACCGAGGAGAGAACTGTCAGGTCGAGAGGTACGGATTGGGTTGAAGATCCCGAATTTCCCGTCGCGGTGACAGCATAATCGCCACTGACGATATTCGCCGGCAGGGATAGTGTCACGGCCTGACTACCACCAGCGGCCACGTTGAATGGAGAGGCGGGAGAAGTTGTAACTCCGGCAGGCAACCCGTTGAGCGTTACCGTGAATGAACCGTTGAAAGCATTCTGAGCTGTAATCGAAACGGTGAAGGTAGAGTTGGATGTTCCCGCGTTGGTCGCGATAGCGTTGGGCGACAGAGCCATGCTGAACCCCGGCGCAGTACCGACCGTCAGGGTGAGCGCACTCGAGTGCGTTAAAGATCCGGAACTTCCAGTGGCGGTCACAGTGTAGTTGCCACTTGCTGCGGTCGCCGGCAAGGCTAGGGTCACCGTCTGGCTGCTCCCTGCCGGCACGCTAAAAGGAGATGCCGGCGAAGTCGTGGTCCCGGCAGGCAGGCCCGAGAGCGTAACCTGCGCCGAGCCGCTGAAGCCGTTCTGACCTGTTATCGAAGCGTTGAAGGTTGAGTTGGATGTTCCAGGGCTAGCCGTTATCGCAATGGGGGACAGTGCAATACTGAAATCCGGCATTGCGCTGATCTTCAATGTCAGCGCAGTCGAGTGCGTTAAAGAACCCGAACTCGCGCTCGCAGTGACCGTGTAGCTGCCATTCGAAACAGTGGCCGCCAGGGAGAGCGTCACCGTCTGACTGCTGCCCCCTGCGGTCACGCTGAACGGAGATGCCGGAGAGGTGGTGGCCCCGGCCGGCAGGCCCGAGAGCGTAACTACTGGTGACCCGCTGAACCCATTCTGACCCGTGGCCGATACGGTGAAGGTCGATGCGGAACTTCCCGCAACAGCCGTAACCGTGATGGGAGAAACGACAATGTCAAAGTCCTTGCCGGTTTGGATCGGTGCGCTTGAGCTATTGCCACATCCAGCCAGACCCCATAACCCCATGCACAGAATGAGCAAAGTGCCAAAGCCTGCGGATTTGGCTCCAGTTTGCGCGGGCACGAACACAGTACTCCCCTTTCCCTCGACGGGTTTCTTGGATTGACCTAGCATTGCGAACGCCAACCAGCCTCCTGTGCCTGATTTCTACTTTATCTTATATAAAAATAAGGGGATACGGTCCGTGGTTGACGTCCGGAGGGGTCAAGAGACCCCTGTTGGGGCAATCGAAAAGTTGCAATTGTTTGCGCTCCCGGTTAGAAAAGACATCAATGTTTGGGAACACGGTTTTTGCGCCCAAGTTGTGCTCAAGAGCGAAATTCATAGTTCTGTTTTCCATCCCGCAGGTTCTTTAACAAGTTCCGCGCCTCTTGATCCGAGAGCTTCTCCAATTGAACCAGCAAAGCTTGTTGGCTGGCATCTGCTGTTGCGGCATGCCGAGGGCCCTGCTGAAACGGGGTTCGTGCCTTCAGGCCCATGGCTACCGCCTTCTGGACTTCCATAGCTAATCCCGCAATCGTCAGTGCCTCAAACACGCTCCGCACCGGCAACTCCACTGCAAACATCTGCCGGATGCGCGCCGTCAGCTGCATTGCCAAAAGGGAATGCCCTCCGAGTTCGAAAAAGTTATCCTGCCGCCCCACCTGCCCTACTTTCAGCAGGTCCGCCCAAATCTCCACCAGTCTGGTCTCGATCTCACCATGCGGCGCTTCATATGCTCGCACGGCATACACATCCCCTTCCGGCAGCGGCAATGCCTTGCGGTCGAGCTTGCCGTTCGCCGTCAGCGGCACACGCTCCATCTGCACATACGCCGCGGGCAACATGTAACCCGGCAATTTGCTGGATAGATGAGAGCGAAACTCCGCCGGTCCATTGCGCTGTCCATTCGTATCCGCAGCTGTGTAATACGCCACCAGTCGCTTGTCGCCAGGGGTATCTTCCCGTGCGATCACCACCGCTTCTTGCACCCCAGCGTGCTCTGTCAGCCGAGCTTCAATCTCTCCCAACTCTATGCGGAATCCGCGAATCTTTACCTGAAAATCGTTGCGCCCAACAAACTCAATCGTCCCATCTGCGCGCCACCGCCCCAAATCTCCGGTCTTGTACATCCGCGCACCGTCGTCGGCTGCAAATGGATCCGCCAAAAAACGCTCCGCCGTCAGCTCCGGCCGGTTCAGATATCCTCGCGCTACCCCCGCCCCCCCGATATACATCTCTCCTGCCACTCCCACCGGCGCTGGTTCTCCACACTCGTCCAGAATGTAGATCCTAAGGTCGGGGATGCGGCAGCCAATCAGATTTCCCTCGCCTCCTTCCGTCTGGGTCCTCGGTAATGGCCGATAGGTCACATGCACTGTCGTCTCAGTAATACCGTACATATTGACGAGGTCAGTACATTGCCCCTCGTTCTGTTCGTACCAGGGTTTGAGCGTGGCCACCTCAAGCGCTTCTCCACCGAAAATCACATGCCGCAACTGATGTAGTTCCTTGCTTGCCTCCTGCGCCGTCACTAGCTGTCGAAACGCGCTGGGAGTCTGGTTCAGAATCGTTACTCCGGTCTGGCATAGCAACTTATAAAAATCCCCCGGCGAATGGACTACGCTTTTGGAAACCACAATCAGACGACCGCCATAAAGCAATGCTCCCCAAATTTCCCACACGGAAAAGTCAAAAGCGTAGGAGTGAAATAGAGTCCAGATGTCACTCCTGCTGAAGTGAAACCAGGCATCAGTGGCTGCGAACAGCCGTGTCACATTCCGATGTTCCACCATGACCCCTTTGGGAGTTCCAGTGGATCCGGAAGTGTAGATGACATAGGCCAAATGTTGAGGGGTGAGGCCAACACTGGCACAGTCCGGATTGCCGTCCAGCTGATGGCTCCATGCGGCTGTGTCGGCGCTGACATCCACCAGCGGCACCGTATCAGGAAGCTCCGCAAAGAGTGGTTGCAGCCGCTTTTGGGTGAGGAGCGCTACTGGAGCGCAGTCTTCGAGCATGAAGCGGAGCCGTTCGCCAGGATAGGCTGGATCGAGGGGTACATACGCTCCTCCCGCCTTTAACACGGCCAGCAAGGCGACGACCATCTCCAAGCCGCGCTCCAGGCAAATCGCCACCCGTGCGTCCGGTTTAACACCCAGCCCGCGCAGATAATGCGCCAGCCGGTTGGCGTGCCGGTTCAGTTCGGCATAAGTCAGAGAGGCCTGTTCGTAGACCACCGCCGTGTCATCCGGGCTGGTGCGTACCTGCTCTTCAAACAACTGATGAATGCACTGCTGGCTGGGGAATTCGGCCCGGGTGTCGTTCCACTCGTACAACAGCTGATGCCGTTCTGCCCCGGGGAGCACTTCAAGAGCGCGCACGGCCATGCTCGGCGCTGTCTCCAGTGCGGCAACCAGAGATTCGAGAGCGGTCCGCATGTATTCGCATATTCGCCTCGGATTGATCGAGGCCAGCGTCTGGGCCGTCAGCCAAAAACCCTGACGCTCTACATCATCCACCGACAACGTGAACGGATAGTTGGTCCGCTCTTCAACACGAATAGTGCGAATATCTTCCCTTGCACGCGCGGTGCGCCCAGCTCCCGGGCTATGACGGTAATTTAAGAGTGCAGAGAACAGGGGCGCAGGGGCCGGTACCGCACTACAACGTTGAGCCAAGGCTAGCGAGGCGTGTTCATGGCGCATCATCTCAGCCAGCAATGCGTGGGTCTGTCGTACACAACTCTCCACGCCTTCTTCGCCAATTCGAATCCGCACCGGCAGCGTGTTGGTGAACAGTCCCATCACCCGGTCTGAACCCGCCCCGCCCTGCATGCGTCCAAACAAAACCGTGCCGAACACCACGTCGTCACGTCCCGAAACTTTGGCGAGTACGCGTGCCCAGGCCAGGTGACATAGGCTCGCCGCGCTTATCCCCAGTCTGCGTGCGCGCTCCCGAACTCGCTCGGCAAGCGCCGCCTCCAGGGCCACGCGCGCTTCCTCGATCCCCGTACCGTCGCCCCGCACATCGAACAATCCGAACGGAGTCGTGGGTTCTTCCACATCGGCCAGCATCTTCCGGAAAAATGCCTCATGTTCCTCTTTGCTCACCCCCAACCGGGCTTGCGCCACGAGGTTTCGAAAGGGCAATGGTGCCGGCAACTGCTCTGCTTGTCCCAGCAGATGCGCCTGGATCTCCTCCTGCATCACTTCCATTGTGGTGTGATCGGCGAGGAGATGATGCAGCAGTTGCATCATCAGCCAGCGATTCTGGCCTTTATCGAATGCAATATAAGCCCTCAGCAACGGGGCCTGGCGCAGGTCGATGCGGCATCGCCGGGGATCGAAGCGCGCATACAACTGCTCGCTCACATCCCCAGCTGCGGGATCGAGTTCAATCTCTTGGATGTGCAATGCTGCCTTATGCTCGACAACCTGCACGGGCTGAGAGAGCCCTTCCCACATCACCGCGGTACGCAGGATATCGTTGCGGTTGATCACCGACTGCATAGCCTTCAGATACCTGTCCAATCGTTCCCGCTTGTCGAAGCTGAGTAGAGTGGCCAATAGGTAAGGGTCGCCTTCGCCGCTCATCAGATGATGAAACAGAATCCCTTCCTGCAACGGCGCGAGCGGATAGATATCCTGCACGTTCGCCGCTCCCCCCGGCACGCTTCCAACCACTCGATCAATCTCGTCCTGAGTAAGCGTTGCCAGTGGCAGCATCTCCGGCGTGAGTACCGTACACTCGGCCGGAATCCGGTTCGGCGGGATCTCGATGATGTTTGCCTTCGCCTCGACGGTGGCCGCCAACTCAGCCAGCGTCGAAGCCGCAAATAGAGCACGCACATCCACCTGGAGGCCTTTGCGGCGCATGCGCTCGATCAGGATCACGGCCAGCAGGGAGTGTCCGCCGAGTTCGAAAAAGTTGTCGTGCCGCCCGACGCGGTCGAGTTTGAGAACGTCGCCCCAGATGGCGGCCAGTGCGCTCTCAATCTCACCCCGCGGTGCTTGGTAGCTGTGTACCGCGTAAGCATCCGCTTCCGGCGCTGGCAGCGCCTTGCGGTCCAGCTTTCCGTTCGGAGTTAGCGGCATCGACGTCAGCTGCACGAACGCCGCCGGCACCATGTACTCCGGAAGACGCGCCAGCAGAAGCGCCCGCAAATGTTGCGCATCCAACGCTGCTGCATCTGGTGCGCTGGTTTCCACCGTCGTGTAATACGTCACCAGCCGTTTGTCGCCGGGAGTATCTTCCCGGGCGATCACCACCGCTTCCCCTACAGAGGGATGGGTAAGAAGTGCGGCTTCGATTTCTCCTAGCTCGATCCGAAAGCCCCGGACCTTCACTTGATGGTCGATACGTCCTAAATACTCAATATTTCCATCTGGCAAGAAGCGGGCCAAATCGCCCGTCTTATACAGGCGTGCACCCGGAGTTGGGCTGAAGGGGTTCGGAATGAACCGCTCGGCGGTGAGGTCCGGACGGTTCCAATAGCCGCCGGTTACGCTCGCGCCGGCAACGTGTAATTCCCCCGGCACTCCCACGGGCACGACCTGCAAGTGAGAATCCAAAACATATAATTGCGTGTTCGCGATGGGTCGTCCGATCGGAACCCGATTCGATCCGTCCCTCGGTTCGCACCGGTAGACGGAGCACCACACAGTGGCCTCGGTGGGACCGTACTCGTTGTAGAGAGCCGCATGCGGTAGTCGCCTGAAATGATCTTTGACTAGAGTGACGGGACAAGACTCTCCAGCGACGATCGCGACCTTCAGCGAAGCCAAGCGTTCGCTGGGGCTGCTCTCCATCAGGGTTTTGTACAACGAAGGCACACACAGAAGGTGAGACACCTGGTGCTTCTCCACCAAGCAACTGAGGGAGTCCAACTCCCATCGAGACTGATCGGGCGGAAGAACCAGAGTGCCGCCGACGCTCAGAGTCCAGAAAATCCCTGCCAGAGAGCTGTCAAAGGTGAATGATGAGAGAAGCAAAAAACTCTTTACAGCCTCGGGATAAAACCTGGTGCGAGCCAATGTTGAATTCACCATTCCCCGGTGCAGAACCCGAACGCCCTTGGGCTGACCAGTCGAGCCCGAGGTGTAAATAACGTATGCGGTATTGTCTGCGTTTACCTCGCACGGTCGCCACGAGTGGACCTTCTCAGAACGTGAGGTGAAGGTATCGATACAGATTATCTGAGCCTTGCCACCAGGCGCCTGGCTCTGCCATCGCGAGTGCGTAAGCAATACCGGCGCCTGGGTTTCTGCCAGCATGAAGGCCAGCCGACCGGCAGGATGGGTTGGATCGAGCGGCAGGCATGCGCCACCAGCTTTAAGTACACCGAGTATTCCGACTACCATTTCGATGGACCGCTCAAAAAAGAGCGCGACCACAACCTCCGGACCGACTCCCAGCTCTCTTAAATAGAGCGCAACTTGGTTGGCCTGACAGTTCAGTTCGTCGTAAGTCAGGGACTGGCCGTCAAACGCCACGGCTTGGACCCCGGGGGACCTCTCCGCCTGTTCCTCAAAGTACTTGTGGATGATCTGTTCGCCCGGCACATCAACTTCGGTGTTATTCCAGTCGACCACAATTTGGCGTTGCTCATCGGTGGTCAATAGCGGTAACTCTGAGATCCTCCGGTCCGGGTCCGCGACAGTGCCCTGGAGCAGTCTTTTCCACTGGGCCGCCATACGCACTATCGTGGCAGCGTCGAACAGGTCGGTGTTGTAATGGAAGCGAGCCAGCACTTCTTCGCTGCGCTCATCTAGTTCCAGGGAAAGGTCATATTTGGAAGCACCGGTATCCACGTCCATCTGGGTGAGACGCCATGCCCGGTCAACCTCCGGCATCGGCGGCTCGAGCGAAAACAGTGCCTGAAACAATGGATTACGGCCGGGAACGCGATCGACTTTGAGTTCGCGCACGAGATGTTCGAAAGGCACGCGGTCGTGATCGAGCGCATCGATGGTCCAATTTCGAGCCCGTTGCACTAGGCTGCGAAAACTCGGATCGCCCGAGAGATCCGCGGGCATCACCACGGTGTTCAGAAAATAGCCGAGAAGGGCGCTGCTTTCCGGACGATTGCGGCCGGCCGTCACGCTCCCGATCGGAATGCGCTCCTCGCCTGACTGGCGGTAAAGCAACGCCGCGAAGCCGGCCAACAGCACATGGAACAAGGAAACGCCTTCGCTGCGACAGAAATTCCGCAATGTAGTGGTAAGGGCGGCATTCACCCCGAACGGATACATCGACCCGCGAAACGTCTGGTCCCGTGTGTGGGGCCGATCGGTGGGCAGGTAAATTTCCGGCAGGTTTCCGCTAAGTTTCTCTCGCCAGTACTCAATGTCCTTCGCGAGTGCCTGGCGAGTGAAGGTGCGGCGCTCCCAGCAAGCGTAATCGGGATATTGAATCGCGAGATCGGGCAAGGGAGAAGGCTCTCCGGCCGAATACGCTTTGTAGAGCGCCGCCAACTCGGGCAGAAAGACCCGGTAGATGGCTACGCCATCGAAGATGATGTGGCTGAGCGTGAGGTACAGGCGGTGTTCTTCATCCCGCAGGCGAATCAGTTTGACCCGGAACAGCGGGGTCCGGCCCATGTCAATCGGAATTCTGGCATCGGCAGTGGCAATTGCTGTGGCGGTCGCCTCCCGTTGCTCATCCGGAATGCTGCGCAGATCGATCAGCGGAAGGGAGATGGAGAGATGGTCTTTGACCTCCTGAAAGGGCTGGCCATCCACCACCACGAAACCGGTGCGCCAAGCTTCATGGCGCCGCAGAATTTCGTTGAAGCTGCGTTCCAGGGCGCTCACGTCCAATCGCCCAGAGTAATGAATGGTCACCGGTTCGTTGTAAAGCGGAAGCTCGGGCGCCAGTTGTGCATGAACCCATACCTGCTCCTGAGCATGCGAGAGAGGAATTCGCTCGCCGGGCTGGCGGCGCGCAATCTGCTGAGCCTCGAGACGCAGTCCGAACTCACCCCGGAGGTACTTCTCCAGCAGCTTGCGCTTCGCGTCGGAGTATTCAGGGCCCATTTCGTCTCGTCCTTAATTCGCGAAACCAAGGTTTCGCATCGGATCGCCGGGAGTAAACGCAACGGGCAGCGAAGTGAGTCCCCGCAGGCCGAGATTATGCCGCCACACCAGTGGACCTTGCAAATTCAGCTTCAACTGAGGCAGCCGCCGCAAAATTGTATCGAACGCAATTTGACCTTCGAGCCGCGCCAGCGCCGCTCCGAAACAAAAATGAGCTGCCCACCCGAAGGCCAGATGCTGATTGTTTTTTCGCGACAGGTCCAGGACGTCGGGTTCGGGAAACCGCTCCGGGTCGCGGTTTCCAGCTCCCATCACCGCAATAACGGCCTGACGCTTTCGAATGAATTTTCCTCCGAGTTCGGCGTCCGCAGGAGCGAGCCTGGCGGTGTGCTGACTGGGACTCTCGTAGCGGAGCAACTCCTCCACCGCGGAAGGAATGAGAGAAAAGTCTCCGCGCAGCCGATCCAATGCGGCTGGATGCCGCAGCAGTGTCAGCACGCCATTGCCGATCAAGTTCGTGGTGGTTTCCAGTCCCCCGACCATGGTCACAATCAAGTTGGCGATGATTTCTTCTTCGGTCAGCCGCGCGCCATCAATCTCCGCCGCCATCATCGCCTGCACCAATCCCTCACTCTTGTGCAGACGCTGTTCTTGCATCGCCGACCGGAAGTAGGAACAAAGATTTTCCACGCTGCGCAAAACTCGGGGAAAGCGATCGGGATTGTGCTGGAAGTTGCCCAGCATCTCGGCAAAATCCTGCGACCACTCCTTCAGTTGTGCGTGATCTTTGGCCGGCACGCCCAGCAGTTCGGCGGTCACAATCGCCGGGGCTGGACCGGCGAAGTCGGCAATCACATCCATCGATCCTCGGGACACGAGCGCGTCCAGCAGGGTGTTCATTACTTCCTGGATGTGCGACCGCAACTGTTCCACCCGGCGCGGCGTGAACGCGGCAGAGGCGAGCGCGCGCAAGCGAGTGTGATCGGGAGGATCCAGAAATAACATCTGCCGCACCATGACCTCGGCGATTGGATTTAGCGCCGACAGGTTCAGCTGGCTCAATTGCTCAGGCGTCGGCGTGCGATCTGCGGAGAAGTGGTGCAGTACATGAACAACGTCGGCATAGCGGGTTACCACCCAGGCGTGCAGAAAAGGATCCCAATGCACCGGGTCCTGGCTCCGCAGCTTGTGATACAGCGGATAGGGGTTGGCCAGCACTTCCGGATCGAGCAACTGGTAAAGGCTCAGCGCTCGATTTTCGGCAGGCTGCAGCGACGGAGGCACGCTGGCCGCGGTCATGCGGACATTCCCGGGGAAGATTCAAGCAGGCGTTGCGCTTCTTCGTCGCTCATCGTCTGCAACTTCCGATAGACCAAGCGCTCGATTTCGGAGGAAATCTCCGCAATGGTGGGATGATCAAAAAGACCTCTCAGCGAGAGTTCCACTCCGAATCTTTGCTGCACTTTCGCAATCAGCTGCGCGCCCATCAACGAGTGCCCACCCAGATTGAAAAAGTTGTCGTCTCTCCCCACGCGAGATACTTTCAGCAGCCCCGCTAAGAAGCCGGCCAGCCATTGCTCAACTTCCGATCGCGCCGCTTCGAAGGGCTGGTCGTCCAGTTGATTCTCCGGGGATGGTTTCGCCAGCGCGGCCCGATCGACTTTTCCATGCGCGGTCAGCGGCAGCTCTGCCAGCATTACAAATGTCGATGGCACCATGTAATCGGGAAGATGCTCGCCGAGAAATGTGCGCAACTCGGCCAGGTTCGGGCGGCTGTGCGATGGCGCGACCAAATATGCCACCAGGCTGCTGTCTCCCGCGTGGTTGGCGTAAGCCGCGACATAACTCGATCGGACTGCGGGATGCCGGTTGAGAACCGCCGTGATTTCGCCCGGCTCAATGCGGTAGCCGCGGATCTTGATCTGCTCGTCCATCCGTCCCATAAATTCAATTTGACCGTCGCCGCGCATGCGAGCCCGATCGCCGGTGCGGTAGAGACGCGCCCCGGCCCGCTTGCTGAACGGATCGGCGATGAATTTCTCAGCCGTGAGTTCGGGAAGATTCAGATACCCGCGTGCGACTCCCGCGCCCCCGATCAGCAATTCTCCAGCCGAGCCGTTCGCGACCGGGGTCAATTGCTCGTCGACAATATGGATGTCAACATTGTCGATGGGACGTCCAATGGAGGGAGAGCCCTCGGATTCCCCATTGGCTGGAATTTCTCCGGACGTGGCCACCACCGTGCATTCCGTGGGTCCGTAGTTGTTCACCAAGCGAAAAGGCAGATCGGGTCGGGGAAATCGCCGGAGCGTATCGGCGCCGGTCAGCAAGACTCGGAGCGCGGTTTGAGCAGGCCATGACAGATTCACCATGCCCTCGGCGACCGCTGTCGGGAGAAACGTAATCGTGATGCCCTTTTCGACGATCCAGTCGCGAAGCGGCTCGAGGGCTGGGCGAATGGACTCGTCCACCACGTAGACGCTGGCCCCAGCTGTCAGGTACGGCCACAACTCCCAAACCGCCGCATCAAAGCCGGGACTCGATTGCAGGGTTCCCCGGTCGGTCGCGGCAAGCTGAAATTCGCGCTGGTGCCACTGCACCAGGTTCAGCAAATTGGCGTGCGTAATTTGCACGCCCTTCGGTCGGCCTGTGGAACCGGAAGTGAAGACTACATACGCCGTGTCCTGTGGATGAATCGCATTTTTTGGAGCGGCAGAATCTGCTTCCGCACTGTCCGCCGGCTCGCCATCCAATACTATCGTCTGCCAATTTCCCGGAGGAAGTTTCTGGGCGATGGAAGAATGAGTCAAGACCACCGGCGCGGCACAATCCTCTAGCTGCATCGCAATCCGACTCGGCGGATAACTCGGATCCAGCGGCACATAGGTCCCTCCGGCTTTCAACACGGCCAGGGCGGCAACGGCCAACTGGGATGAGCGTTCCAGAAAAAGCGCGACGGGAACTTGGCTCCGGACTCCGAGCGAACCCAAGCGATGAGCGAGTCGATTCGCGCGGGCATTCAGTTCGCCATAAGTGACCGGTTTGGCGCTCCCGATGGCAATCGCATCGGGAGTTCGTTCGGCCTGCGTTGCTACTAGTTCATGTACAAACATATCGCCCGCTAAAAAAGGAATGGTCGTTCACTCAACGTGCAAATTGCGCTGACTTGCTCCCGCCATCGTTCTGCCACATCCCTGCTAAGCCGGCTGCTTTCCGTCGGTCACCCGCTGCAACAAATTCTGCAACTCCGTGGCAGACAGACCGTCCAATTGCGCGAGCAAAGCCTCTCGGCTCACGCTGGCAGTCCGCGGATGGCGCGGCAGAATTGGAGTTCGCGCCTTCAGCCCCATGGCTTCCGCCTTTTGGACTTCCATCGCCAACTGCGCAATCGTCGGAGCTTCAAACACGCTCCGCACCGGCAACTCCAGGTCAAACATCCGGCGGATTCGTGCCGTTACCTGCAACACCAGCAGCGAATGTCCTCCCAATTCGAAAAAGTTCTGCTCGATCCCCACTTTTTCCACTTCCAGCAACTCCTGCCAGATCTCCGCCAGTTTCTCTTCCACTTGGTTTCGCGGAGCCGCCAGTTCTTCCTGGTCCACCAGCGGCTTCCCGCCGCATCCCGCCAGCGCCCCTCGATTCACCTTCCCGCTCGGCAACAGCGGCAGCGCTTCCACTTGCCAGTAACTCGCCGGCACCATGTGTTCCGGCAATTTCGTCCGCAGATAACGCCGCAGTTCTCCTGCGGAAGGCGCTGACTTCGTGTCCTCGTTCGGCACCAGGTAAGCTGCCAACTTCTGCTGCTCACCCTCTCCGCTGACCATCACCACCGCTTCCCGCACGCCCGGGTGCGCGTTCATCACCCACTCGATCTCGCCTAACTCGATGCGCAGCCCGCGCAACTTTACCTGGCTATCGACTCTGCCCAGGTATTCGATGTCGCCGTTCGAGCGGAAGCGACCCAGGTCTCCGGTGCGATACAACCGCGGCGACCGATGCGGCGCGAGCCAATTGCTGACAAAACGTTCCGCCGTCAACTCCGGCCGGTTCAGATATCCGTGCGCCAGGTTGTCGCCGCCGACAAAAATCTGGCCGCGCATTCCGAGCGGTGCTGGTTCTCCATACTCATCCACCAGGTAGATTTGCGTATTGCTGATCGGCTTTCCAATCGCGATCGAGGAAGTCGTCCCCCCCTTGGCAACCTCGTGGTAAGTAACGTCGGCAGCCACTTCGGACGAGCCGTAGATATTTAGCAAAGTTGCTTCCGGGAAGGCCTCCTGAAAGCGCTTCGCCAAATCCACCGGCAGAACCTCGCCGCTGCACGTCCAAAGTTTCAGCTCCGGCACACGACGCTCGAGGTTCGGAGCCCGGTCGAGAAGGGTGCGCAACAAAGAAGGAACCAGAACCATGCGAGTCACGTGTTCGCGCGCCAGAAGCTGCAACATCTCCTCGGGATCGCGCGCCGCCTCATGTGGAATAATCAGGTTGGGAACGCCGGCCAGCAACGGACCAAAGATTTCCCATATCGAGTCGACGAATCCCAGGTTCGTTTTCTGGCAGCAAATTTCTCCCGCCTTGAAGGGATACGTTCTCCACATCCAGGAGAAACGATTCAGCGAGGCGCGATGGGTTCCTTGCACGCCTTTCGGAGTTCCCGTGGAGCCCGAGGTGTAAATCACGTAAGCGGGTTGATCGCTGGCCACCGATCGCGAAGGATTCGCGGACGGTGCGGCCGCACGATTGCCGTCTCCATCCAAAACCACTAGGTTTCGCACCTTCTCCGGCAACCGATCCTGGATTGAAGATTCGGTCACCACGCTCGCCAGCGAAGCGTCTTCGATGAGAAAGTTTAAGCGCTCGACCGGGTACGCGGGATCGAGTGGAACATAGGCCGCCCCGGTTTTAAGTACGCCGAGCAAAGCCATCACCATTTCTGCCGAACGTTCCACAAAGACTCCGACCCGCGAGCCCGCTCCCACGCCTTTCTCAATCAGCCGGTGCGCCAGCCGGTTGGCCTCGTTGTTGAGCTGGCGATAACTCCATTTCTTGCCCGCAAACAGCAACGCGGTCGCATCGGGGGTGCGTTCCACCTGACGTTCGAACCCGCTCGGAATCGTCAAATCCTTCGGATAATCGATGGCCGTCCGGTTCCATTCCACCAGCACCTGCTCCCGCTCCTCGGTGCTCATCAACGGAATCTTGGCCACAGCCAGATCCGGATTTTCTACCACCCCCGTGAGGATCCGCTCAAAATGTTGCAACAACCGCTTCATCGTGTCGCGCTCAAAAAGGTCGGTGTTGTATTCGAATTGGCAGTGCAACTCACCGGCCTCCCACAGCACCACCGAAAGATCGAACTTCGCGATCCCGGCCTCGAACGGCATCTCATCGACGGTCAGTCCCGGAATGTCAAAAACCTGCTGGGGAATATTCTGGAAGGTAAACAACACCTGGAACAGCGGATGAGTGTCCAGCGAGCGTTGTGGAACCAACTCTTCGACCAGTTTCTCGAAGGGAAGATCCTGGTGGGCATACGCCTCCAGCGCGAAAGAACGCACCTGGCGAACTACATCGCGGAATGTCTGATGCGGAGAAAGATCCCCCCGGAAAATTAAGGTGTTCACGAACAGGCCGATCATGTTTTCCAGTTCGACGTCGTTGCGTCCGGCGATCGGCGTTCCGATCAGGATGCTTTCCTGATTGGTGTAACGCCAAAGCAAGGACTGAAACGCCGCCATCGCAACCATGAACAGAGTCGAACTCTCAGCCTGGGCCAGGGCCTTGAGTTTCGTCAAAGTGGCAACCGATACGTCCAATTGTTCGGTCGCTCCGTGCCAACTGGTTGTGGCGGGGCGGGGACGGTCGATCGGCAACTCCAACAGCGGTTGCGCTCCGGCCAGCTTGCCCTTCCAAAATTCAATTTCCCCGGCCAGCACAGGGCCACTCATGTACTCCCGCTGCCACTGCGCATATTCGGTGTACTGCAAGGGAACGTCGGGAAGGTCCGGCGCTTCGCCCTTGGTCAGGGCCGCGTAGGTTTTCGTCACTTCGCGGAAAAGCAACGCGATCGACCAACCATCCGCAATAATGTGATGCATCGTCAGGACGAGGAAATGTCTCTCCGGCTCCAGTCGGACAAGAACCGGGCGGATCAACGGTCCTTCCCTCAGATCAAACGGCTTCGTCCCTTCCTCTGCGGCGATGCGCAGGGCCTCAGTCTCGCGCTCACTCTGCGGAAATTCACCCAGCTCCACAATCGGGATCTCGGCTTCGACTTCGGACAGGACAATTTGCCTGCCTTCGCCTTCAACGGAATCAAAGACCGTCCGCAATGCCGCGTGCCGCTCGATGATGATCTGGAAGGCCCGAGTCAAGTTATCAACGTCCAGCGGACCCAGGATGCGAAAGGCGCGAGGCAGGTTATACGCGGCCGTCCCCGGGTCAAGTTGATCGAGAAACCACAATCTCTGCTGCGCGAACGAGGCTGGGAACGCGGATTGGCTCATCTTGTTCGGTCCTTAGAGAGGGTTGGTGTATCGGAAGGGGCAAACATTGACAGGGCTGCTCGATGTCAACCAGGGGCACCTGGATCTTGTGGCAAACAGCCGTTTCAATGCGCCACCGACTCGCCTCTCAGCACATTGTTTGATCTTCTGCCATTCTGATCTTGGTTCCAGATTCTGGCTAACATGCTGTTCCCCGGTACTTCCACGGTCATTAAAAATTCTACTCAACCGGGGGAAGGCCAGAGATCAGTAGCGTGAAAACTATGCTCTAACCAGTGACTGCAGGAATATAAGGATTTCACTGTATTCCGCTTTTTCCCGCTTTTGCCATCTTATACTTGTCCACCGTGGGAGTTGGATCGGGCGCGAATGGATCCGCTTATATTGTCCTATCCGACGGTTAGCTTCAAGTATATAATGGGGCGAAATTTCACCTCAGGTGGCTGTTCTGGCCGAGTCCTCCTGAGTTCTGGCGTAGGGCCAGACCGTTTCCTTCCGCCTTCGAGAAGTGGGCGTAGTTCAGGATTACAGATGTCACTATCGTCGGCTGTCCCAAGGGTCCGCGCTGCTCGCACCCGGCTTGTTTTATCTCGCGCCAAGATCGCTGTATATTGCTCCCAGTCGAGGCTGTGCACTTGCTCGTCTGCTCGAGGCGGCTTTTTCCGTAGGGGAACGGCAGCCTTCGGGTTGGAATGGAAGTAACCAACATGCCTTACGGAAGCCAAGCTCTCGGGACGGACGCGCAAGATAAGAACCGCCTTGCCGATTTGCTTGCCCAGGCAAGTCCTACGATTTACTCCGCATCCCCGGCGCAGCAGCGTTTGTGGTTTCTACAACAACTGCAGCAAGGAAGCAGTGCGTACAACGTCCATCTGGGATTGTGGTTGAGAGGTGCGCTCGATCTCGCCGCTCTTCAGTCCAGCATTCGCGAGCTGGTGAACCGGCACGACAGCTTGCGCACGTGTTTCCGGCTGGAGCGGGATACACTTCAGCAGGTTGTGGAGGGCACCTGTGCTATCAAGATCCCGATCACCGATCTAACGAGTGTCCCAGATCCGACTGCAGAGGCCTACCAATTGGCTCGCCGTGAAGTTGAGGAGCCTTTCGACTTGAACCAGGCCCCTCTATTTCGCGTACGCCTGATCCGGGTTACGCCGCTCGATCATGTTTTTCTATACACCCTGCATCACATTATTACGGATGCTTGGTCGATGCAGATCTTCGCGAAAGAATTGGAACTGTTTTATACCGCCTTTTCCCGGGGTCAGACACCTTCGCTGTCAGTGCTGCCCGTTCGGTATGGCGACTTCGCGGAGTGGCAACTGGAAAGGTTTCAGACCGACAGAGTCCAGCAGCAGGTGGCGTATTGGAAAAACAAACTTGAAGGAGCACCGGCTCTCCTCGAGTTGCCTACTGATGCCGCTCGGCCTCCAGAGCAAACCTTCCAAGGTGCGGTGGAAGTCGCACTTATTTCCAGCGATATTATCAACGGAATTAAGAAGGTCGCAGATCGATGCCAGGCTACGTCCTTTATGGTGCAGTTAGCCGCGTTCAAAGTCCTGCTTCATCGCTACGTCAAACAAGGTGACATAGTCGTCGGGATCCCCGTCGCCGGCCGTAACCAGATGGAAACGGAGGGGCTGATCGGGTTCTTCGTCAACACCCTGGTATTGCGCGATGATCTCTCGGGCAATCCGCGGTTCGCGGACGTCGTCGCTCAGGTACGCGAGACTATTCTGGACGCATTCTCCAATGCGGACGTGCCGTTTGAAAAGATAGTCGAGGTTCTGCGGCCTGAGCGGAATCTCGGTTTCAACCCGATCTTTCAGGTCATGTTCGCTACCGTCAAAGCCGCCGTACGATCTCACGCGTTTGGTGACTTGACGGCATACCCATATATAATCGGCGCAGCAACCTCTATCTTCGACCTCAGCCTGACTCTAATTGAGGACATCGATCAGCAGTGGTGGGTCCAGATCGAATACAACACGAACCTCTTCAAGCAGGAGCGCATTCGCCGCATGCTGGCGGATTACACAGCCCTTCTTGAAGGCGTCGTGTCTATTCCGGAAGAACGCATCCTGACATTGCCGCTGCCCAGCATGCCAGCCACTGCGGATCTTCTGGACCTCGCTTCCGTAGACCGCCCCGCTAAGGAAAACAAAAATACGAAGACTCCGGCGGTTTCAACTTCTAAGGCTTCCGCACGCCGGCTTGACCCCGTCGACCCTGAGCAGAAACTGCTGGTCGAAATCTGGAAGCATGTTGTGGGCATTCCGGAAGTGGGGATTCGCGATAGCTTCTTCGATGTCGGTGGACACTCCCTGATGGCCGCCCGGCTGGTTGCCCACATTAAGGAGATCACGGGCAAGCAGATTCCCGTGTCGGCGATCTTCCGCGCGCCCACGATTGAAGCTTTCGCCCCGCTGATGCGCGAGGATAGGGTCCCTCAACCGGATCCGGTTCTGCTGAAACTGCAAGAGGGCGATGACCGAATTCCTTTCTTTGCCATTGCGGCGCCGGTCGTGGACACTTTTGGCTGGGCGTTGCTGGCGCGGCACCTGGGCCGAGATCACTCCCTGTACAAGGTGCAAGCCTCGGGACCGGCGGTACTGGACCGCCCATTTAGCAAGCAAGAGTTACAGACTCTGGCTCAGGAATACATCGCTGCGATGCGGTCGGTACAGCCGCACGGGCCCTATTGTCTTGGGGGAATGTGCGAAGGGGCTGTTATCGCGCAGGAGGTGATTCTGCAACTGGAAGCCCAGCGCGAGCAGGTCGGCTTGTTCGCCATCTTCGACACTTGGGTGCTGGAGAACTCTCAGATCCGCTCCCTGTGGGCGATCGACTATTACCGCCAGAGATTTCAGATCTTCCGCAGGCTTTTGCTGCCGGAAAAGATTGCGGTTATGAAAAGATTTGGCCAGCGCCTGTTGCTCGGCGATGGGAAGCCGGCAGACTCTGTGAACAGTGAGTGGGGTCGAGCCTATTGGCCCGGCAGAGACTTCCTGGAGCCCCGCTTTCAGGCTCCAGTCCTGCTGTTCAAGCGGGCGCGGCAGCCTTACTACTACCGGCGCGACCGCAAAATGGGCTGGGGAAGCCGTTCCAGCGGCGGTGTCGAGATCTGCGAACTGGATTGCGGACACGAAGAGTTCTTACGGCAACCCCAGGTCGGCATCGTCGGCCAACTCCTCGCCAACAAACTGCAGGAAATCGGAGATCTCGAAACCCAGCAACCGCAGGCGCCGCCCGAGCAGAACATCTATTCGATGCAATCCTTGTCGAAAACCTTGGAAGCACATTGAATAAAGGGGAACTAGGCATAACGGAGCGTTCCGATGGGGCATCGGATTCATCCCCGGCAGTCTCCGCCCCTACGCTGGCGTCCTCCGAGGCGCGGCAATCGGCATCGGTGGCTCGAGGCCATGCGCGCCCGCTAAGAGTCATTCGTCCGCCTGCCTTCACGATTGGTACGATCTTCAGCGGCCTGCAGACTCTCGAGCGCTACTCTGATCTTCTTTGGGTGCTAAGCCGGTTCCGGCTCAAAGTTCGCTATAAACAATCCATTCTCGGCTGGCTTTGGGCGATGCTTCAGCCTCTCGCGCTGATGAGCATTTACACCATCGTATTCACCCGCGTAACCACAGTAACGACAGGAGGCATCCCTTACCCTCTGTTTGTCTTGTGTGCGCTACTGCCTTGGATTTTCTTTTCCAGTTCGATCTCAACCGCCGTCCACGGACTGGTTCTGTACCCCAATCTGCTCACCAAAATGTATTTTCCGCGCGAGATCATTCCTCTGTCTTATCTTGCCGCAGGCTTTGCAGACTTTCTTATCGGATGCTTGATTCTGGCTGCGTTCATGGTCCACTACCGGGTTTCACCGACTTGGAATCTGCTGTATGCGATTCCGATCGTGATGGTGCTGACCGCTTTTGCTGCCGCCGTCGCCCTTTTGCTCTCGGCGATTCACGTTCGCTTCCGCGACATAGGGCTCGCTCTTCCGCTCACGCTGCAGGTGTGGATGTTTACCATTCCCGTCGTTTATTCGCTCCAGTCCGTGCCGGTGCGCTTTCGCAAACTCTATTTGCTCGATCCCATCGCCGGCCTGATTGAAAATTTCCGCACCGTATTACTCCGCGGGGGCAGACCCGACGGAACCAGCCTTGCACTCTCTGCCGCGATTGCTTTTGCATGTCTTGTCATCGCCTATGCTTACTTCAAGTCCTCGGAATCCACCATGGCTGACGTAATTTGAGCTCATGATTGACATAAAGTTGGATCGAGTATCGAAGCAATACCGGCTGCGAACCCCGAGCAATTCTCCGAAACGCTGGTATTCGATTCCCGTCAGGAAGCGATCCACCCCGATGTGGGCGCTTCGCGACGTCAGTTTTCAGGTGGAAGAAGGCGAAGCCCTCGGCATCGTGGGACACAACGGTGCAGGCAAGACAACGATCCTTAGGATTCTTTCGAGCATTACGACTCCGTCCCGGGGTGAGATCACGATTCGCGGAAGGCTGGCTGCCTTAGTGGAAGTAGGCTCTGGCTTTCATCCTGAGCTAACCGGACGAGAGAACATCGATCTGCACGGCGCGATGCTCGGGATGCGAAGCTCAGAGATACGCCGGAAACTCGACAGTATCATCGAATTTGCAGGAGTCGATCAGTACATTGATGTGCCCGTAAAACGATACTCTTCAGGAATGTATGTCCGCTTGGGTTTCTCTATCGCCGCCCACTTGGATCCCGATATTTTGTTGCTCGATGAAGTGCTGGCAGTTGGAGACGTTGCATTTCAGGCGAAATGCCTGGATCGCATTGCCGAACTCAGACGCGCCGGCCGCACCATCATATTTATTTCGCACGACCTGGCTTCCGTGTATCGTCTTTGCGATCGCGCACTCCTACTGAATCACGGCCGCGTGGTTGCCGAAGGGCCGCCTCGACAGGTCATCGACGAATATCAGCAAATGAGCTTCAACGCGGATACGGAATTGTCCGGCCTCGCCGATTCACAATCACCGGCACAATGCACCAGCATTTCCTTCTTCGCACCCGATTCTGCGCTTGGCGTTCGAACCGGCTATCCGATGGTTGCTCGCTTCCGCTATCGCATACGGCAGACTATTCCTGGGGTTGTGTTTCGAGTTACGTTCTATTGGCCGAGCGGTTATTTGTGTGCTCAACTCAGTACCGACTCGTTGCAGGGAGGCGTTCAGGTGGGGCCGGGCGAGGGCGCAGTCGAGTTCCATTGCCCTGTGTTTCCGGTTGTGCAGGGACTTTATCGCGTGGACCTTTCGATTGAGTCGAACGGGCAGGAGATCGACGTGCGGCAGCGCTGCGCAACCCTGAACGTCGGACCGGGAAAATCCGTTTCAGGCGACTTCTACATCGAAAACTCATGGAAATTGGTAGATGGAGTCTCGTCCGACGAAGACCTCCGCCACTAGCCGTTATCCAACTGCGAGAAGCTGCCTCTGGGAAAGAAAAAGAGCCGGAAGTCATCTTCCGGCTCTTTCGTGTTCTGCATGTAGCGCAACGAACCTAGTAGTGAGGCAACCAGGTACCGTTCAAAGCCGCTTCAATCAGGGTTCCAGCATACGCATTATCCACGGCTGCCGAGGTGGTGAACGTCATCCCATAGTGCCAACTGGCAGGAGCCTCGGGATGAAAGCCGACCAGGATCACCCATCCAACTCCAGATTTGCCCTCCACGACTGCCGGGGTGCCATCCGGGTACTTGCCTACGATGCTGCCCCATCCGGTGAACTGAGGACCGTCCGCCCAGTATTGATCCATTTTGCCGGAGCTTGGAGTGGAAATCTCGACCGCCTCGGGGCCAATCCCAAGGCCTGCATCCGCGTACACGTTGAACCAGACCCCATTGGTGAGATTCAGGCCGTTATAGATGGATTCGCCGCCAAAGAATCCTCCCGCACAAATGCCCAGATAGTGCACCCCACCGCTGACGATAGCATTGTGAATGTTGGCAGTAGCAGTTCCGGTCAGGGAACGGCCAATCGTGATCGAGTTGCCGCCCGGCACAATCAGAAGCTTGAAGGACCTCAACGTAGTTTCGCTCATGGCATTCATCTGCGCCGAGTTTGCTGTCGAATATCTCAAGCCCTTTGTCGAAAGGATCGTTTCGACGTTTGAAACATCGCTTGCAAGCGTACCCGTGCCGTTGAAAAGGAGGACCGGCACGGCAGTCGTTGTGGCCGCAGTCGCTGTCGGGTCGGTGGTTGTCGACCCGGCAGTCGTCGACCCCGTGGTTGTGGACCCGGTGGTTGTGGACCCACTCGTTGTCGATCCAGCCGTTGTCGATCCAGTCGTTGTCGATCCAGCCGTTGTGGACCCAGACGTTGTGGACCCGGTGCTTGTGGATCCAGTCGTGGTGGATCCGGTGGTTGTGGACCCGGTGGTTGTGGATCCAGTGGTTGTGGATCCAGTCGTTGTCGATCCAGCCGTTGTGGATCCAGACGTTGTGGACCCAGGTAATGGCACCGGCGCTGCCTTAGCAGGCGTTCCCATCGCGGATCCTTGCGATCCGCATGCGGTAAAAGCGACGGGGATAAGAACGGCTAACCCCAAAATTGCAACTCGTTTCAGTTTTTCAGCAGAAATAGAAAATGAGACCACGGGTCCCTCCTAAAGAACTAAGTTTTAGGGCTGCAGGGCAAACCACTCTATTCAGGCGAACTTCTGGGATATTGCTAAAGTCGAATCAAACCAAAGATTCTGCTTGGATTTTCAGATTTTTGCGCAGGAGTGAGAAAATGAAAAGTCACGTTAGTACATGGTCATTACGCAGAAGTACATGGTGGGCGACCCCTCGGGCGCTTTGCTGAGCGTGTCGTAACGTAGGGGTCGGGGCCGACCGAGTGGGCCGGGCGCACGAGGAGTCCTTACCATAACCGCCAGGCGGCGGTTCCAAGTTCTAGCTGTCTGGCTGGGGGCAAAGGCCAGCCGGCGCCACTATCTATCTATCTATCTTTTCTTTCTTTCCCGTCTCTTTCCCTGTCATGGGGCGGCAAACTCAGGGGCGCGCTTTTCGTCCAACAGCGTTTTCGATAATTTTTCTGGCTTCTTCAACGGAAAGCTTGCTTAGCTCGAGAAGGAGTGCCTCTTGTGTCGCATCGGCAGTGACGGAATGATGGCGGCTTTCGAGGAGAGAAGTGCGCGGTTTCAGTCCTGTCGCTCGCGCCTTCTCCAACTCCAGCGCGAATGCCGCAATGGTCGGCGCCTCGAACACACTGCGCACCTGCAATTCCACTTCAAACGTATAACGGATCCGCGCCATCATCTGCAGTGCCAGCAACGAATGCCCACCCAACTCGAAAAAGTTCTGCTCGATCCCCACCTGCTCAACTTGCAACAGTTCCTGCCAGATGTCCGCCAGTTTCGCTTCCATCTCGTTCCGCGGAGCAATCAGCTCGGCTTCTTCCCGCAACGCAGTGGCTGACAACGCAGCCAGCGCCCCACGGTCTACCTTGCCAGTGGCCCCGAGCGGCATTTTTTCTATTCGCCAGTAACCGGATGGCACCATGTACTCCGGTAACTTCGCCCGCAGATGGCGCCGGAGTTCGCCGGCGGACGGCGCCTCCTTCCCCTCATTGACTACCACGTATGCGGATAACTTCTGCTGTTCGCCCTCGCCGGTGACGTTGACTACCGCTTCCTGCAAGGTCGCGTGCGAAGCCAGCACCGACTCGATTTCTCCCAACTCAATCCGGAAACCCCGCAGCTTGACCTGGTTGTCCACCCGGCCAAGGTACTCAATCTCGCCATTGAAACGGAACCGGCCTAAGTCGCCCGTGCGATACAACTGGGAAGACTGGTTCGTGCCCAGCCGGTTTGCAACGAAGCGTTCGGCCGCCAACTCCGGACGGTTTAAATAGCCGCGCGCAAGCCCGTCGCCGCCGATGTAGATCTCTCCGGCGACATTGACAGGCACTGGGTTTTGATTGGAATCCAGTATGTAGATCGAGGTGTTCGCGATGGGACGGCCGATGGGGATCGAGCCCTCCTCTCGGCCAGTCACGCGATACACGCTAGACCAGACCGTAGTCTCGGTCGGGCCATAAACATTCCACACGGATTTGCAGCGAGGCATGAGTTCGAGGGCAAGTTTCGCCGGTACCGCTTCCGCACCACAAAGAAGCTTGAGATCTGGCGAACCTTGCCACCCGGCTGCGAGAAGCAGCCGACACGTGGCCGGGGTCGCCTGCATAAACGTAACGCCTTGCCTACTCATTAACTCCCTGAGCCGGTTGCCGTCGACCGCATCTTCCAGGCTCCCAATCACCATTCGTGCTCCCGAGATCAGAGGCAGATACATCTCAGGAGTGGCCATATCGAATGAGATGATCGCCAGCGCGAGCAGCACGTCGTTGCAAGTTATCCCGGGTTCGCGCCGCATGGAGCCCAGCAGGTTGACTACGCTCCCGTGCTCAATCAGCACTCCCTTCGGTCTGCCAGTTGACCCGGAGGTGAACATCACATAAGCCAGCGAATCTGAACTGAGCTTTTGATGGGGATTCTCTGTACTCTCCTGTGCGATGACGTCCCAATCCCTATCCAGAACAACCATGTCGGCTCCAAAAACGCCGCGCTGCATCTTCTGGTCCGTGAGCACCATGCGCGGCTTGACGTCGGCCAGCATGAAGCTCAGCCGGTCGTCGGGTAGCCTCGGATCCAGCGGCACATAAGCTCCCCCGGCTTTGAGAACGCCTAGCAGAGCGACCATCATCCCGGGTCCACGGTCGAGGGACATACAAACAGGGACTTCAGGTCCTACCCCTCCCTTCAGCAGGTACCAGGCCAGCTGATTGGCGCGCTGGTTCAGTTCGCGATAAGTCAGTTCCTGCTTTCCAGAAACGACCGCGACCGCGTCAGGCGATTGCTCAACTTGCGATTCGAACAGTTCGTGAATGCAGGGCTGGGGGTGAGCCCGGGAATAGTCCGTCGTCGTCCGATTCCACTCGACCAGGACCTGCTGCCGCTCCTGCGCACTCAGGATCGGCAGTTGAGCTAACGGAAGGTCAGGGTTCGCCAGCGCAGCCTGGATCAACGTTTCAAAGTTTCCGAGCATCCGCTGTATCGTGGATGGCTCGAACAGATCGGTGTTGTATTCGAACTGGCAGTGGAGCTCTGTGTCCTCCCACAGTTCGGCAGACAGGTCGAACTTGGCGATGCCAGTCTCAAAACTCATCTGCTTGATGCTGAGCCCGGAAATCTCGAAGACCTGCGGCGGAACGTTCTGGAAGATGAACATTGCCTGGAACAGTGGAGGCGTGTCGAGTGAACGCTGCGGCACCAACTCCTCGACCAGTTTCTCGAAGGGCAGGTCCTGATGCATATACGCTTCGAGCGCAAACGAGCGCACTTGGCGAATCAGATCGCGGAAGGTCAGGTTGCTCGTGAAATCCGCGCGGAAGACCAGGGTGTTCACGAACAACCCGATCATGTCTTCAAGTTCGACATCGTTGCGCGCCCCAGTCGGGGTCCCGACGAGAACGCTTTCCTGATGGGTGTAGCGCCAGAGTAAGGCCTGGAATGCGGCCATTGACACCATGTACAACGTGGCCATCTCGTTCTGCGCCATCGATTTCATCTTGCCCAGAGTGGCGACGTCCAGGGTGATTTCCTTCCTGGCGCCGTTCCAGGTCTGGGCAGCCGGACGAGGGTGGTCGGTGGCAAGATCAAGCACGGTTTGCGCGCCCGCCAGCGTCTTCTCCCAGTGTTCGACTTCCTTGCTGAGCACCTCTCCGCTCATGTACTCCCGCTGCCACTGCGCGTAGTCCGTATAGTGAATCGGAAGGTCGGGGAGCTCTGGATCCGTATTTTCCAGAAATGCCGCATAGCACTTCGTCACATCGTGGAAAAGTCGGGAAATCGACCAGCCATCACTGATGATGTGGTGCATGACGATCAACAGGATGCAGGTTTCCGGTCCCAGGCGAACCAGCAGCGTGCGGAGCAGTGGCCCTTCCCGCAAGTCAAACGGCTTCTTGCCTTCCTCGCTGGCAATGCGAAGCGCCTCGGATTCGCGCTCTCCCTCTGGAACCTCGGTTAGATCGATGATGGGGACCTTTACCTCCAGGTCCGGCAGCACCACCTGCCTAGCCTCCCCATCGACAGAGTCAAAGACCGTACGCAGCGAGGCATGCCGTTGTACGACGGCATGGAAAGCCGGGGTCAGGGCGTCGACATTCAGCGGACCGATGATCCGGAAGACGCAAGGCATGTTGTAAGTGCCGGTTCCGGGCTCGAACTGATCGAGGAACCATAGTCTCTCCTGCGCGAAAGAAGCTGGGAACGCCTCCCGACCTGCGCCCGCACTGACGGCATGATGGCGATGTCGGAAGATGCGGGTGCGCGTTTTTAGTCCCTTCCCCCGTGCCTTCTCCACCTCGAGCGCCAATGCCGCAATTGTCGGCGCTTCGAACACAGTCCGCACCGGCAATTCCACTGCAAACTCCCGCCGGATCCGCGCCGTCACCTGCAATGCCAGCAGCGAATGCCCGCCTAACTCGAAAAAGTTCTGCTCGATTCCCACTTGTTCCACTTGCAACAGGCCCTTCCATATCTCCGCCAGCTTCGTTTCTATCTCATTTCGCGGATCAACGAACTCCGCATCTTCCCGCAGAGCAACGGCTAGCGAGGCTGGCACCGCCCCGCGATTTACCTTGCCACTGGGCAGCAGCGGCAATTTTTGTACTCCCCAGTAGGCGGCCGGCACCATGTGCTCCGGTAACTTGGTTCGCAGAAACCGACGGAGTTCGTCGGCAGTAGGCGCCTTTTCATCACTCACTACCACGTATGCGGACAGCTTCTGCTGCCCGCCCTCTCCCGCCACGATCACGACGGCTTCCTTTATGCTTGCATGCGAGGCCAGCACCGACTCGATTTCGCCTAACTCAATGCGCAAGCCGCGCAGCTTGATTTGGCTGTCCACGCGGCCCAAATACTCAATCTGGCCGTTGGCGCGGAAACGCCCCAAGTCGCCAGTACGATACAACCGGGAAGACTCGTTCGGGGCAAGCGGGTTGGCAACGAACCGCTGTGCCGTTAGCTCCGGACGGTTCAGATACCCGCGCGCCAGGCCGTCGCCGCCGATATAGATCTCTCCAGTGATATTTTCCGGCACGGGGTTGTGATGGGAATCCAATATGTAGATCGAGGTGTTCGCGATCGGGCGGCCAATCGGGATCGTGCTCTGTTCCCGCCCAGTTACGCGATGGACAGTAGACCAGATCGTAGTCTCGGTCGGGCCATAGACATTCCAGACGGAATGGGCACGGACCTTTAGTTCTTTAGCAAGTTCCGGAGCTAGGGCCTCACCACCACAAAGAATCTTGAGATCTGGGGAACCCTGCCACCCGGCTCCCAGCAGCAGCCGCCATGTGGAGGGAGTTGCTTGCATACATGTGATCCGGTTCTCATGCAATAAATCCCGGAGTCGATTTCCGTCGACCACATCTTCTGAGCTTGCAATCACCAGACGCGCGCCCGAGATCAGCGGGAGATATATCTCCAGGCCGGCGATATCGAACGAGAGGGTCGTCACCGCCAGTAACACGTCGTCACGGTTCAGACCGGGTTCGCTCTGCATGGAACGGAGCAGGTTGACGATGCTCCCGTGCTCGATCGGCACTCCCTTCGGTTTTCCAGTGGAGCCGGAGGTGTACATCACATAGGCCAGTGTCTGCGGGCTGAGCTTTTTGTCGGGATTCTCTTTACTCTCTTGCGCGATGACTTCCCAATCCGAATCCAGAAGAATCGGGCCTGCCCCGAAAACACCGCGCTCGAGCTTCTGCTCCGTCAGCGCGAAGCGCGGCTCGGCATCAGACAGCATGAAGCTCAGCCGGTCATCGGGTAACCTCGGATCCAACGGCAGATAGGCTCCTCCGGCTTTGAGAATGCCAAGCAGAGCGATCACCATGCCGGACCCACGATCGATGGACAAACCGACCGGGGTCTCAGGTCCTACGCCTCGCTTGAGCAGGTACCATGCCAGTTGATTGGCCCGCTGGTTCAGTTCCCGGTAGGTCATTTCCAGGTTTCCCGCAACCACCGCTACGGCGTCTGGCGAACGCTGAGCTTGCTTTTCGAACAGCTCGTGAATACACGGTTGGGGGTGCTTTCGCGAATAGTCCGTCTCCGTCCGATTCCACTCGACCAGCACCTGCTCCCGCTCCTCGGCACTCATGATCGGGAGTTGGGCAAAGGAAAGGTCGGGATTCTCTAAGGCTGCTTTAATCAGCCTTTCGAAGTGCCCGAGCATCCGCAGCATCGTGGAGTGTTCGAAAAGATCGGTGTTGTAGTCGAATTGACAATGGAACTCGGTATCCTCCCACACTTCGGCAGACAGATCGAACTTGGCGATGCCGGTCTCAAAGTTCATCTCCTCGATACTGAGTCCGGAAATCTCGAAGACTTGCTTGGGAATGTTCTGGAAGATGAACATCACCTGGAACAGCGGAGGCGTATCGAGCGAACGCTGCGGGACCAATTCCTCGACCAGTTTCTCGAAGGGCACATCCTGATGCGTGTACGCTTCCAGGGCAAACGAGCGCACACGGCGAATCAAATCACGAAAGCTGAGGTCACTCGTGAAATCCGTGCGGAAGACGAGGGTGTTCACGAAGAATCCAACCATTTCTTCAATTTCGACATGGTTTCGCGCCGCAATCGGCGTCCCGACCAGAATGCTTTCCTGATGGGTGTAGCGCCAGAGCAAGGCCTGAAATAGTGCCATCGACACCATGAAAAGTGTGCAGCTCTCCTTCTGCGCCAACGATTTCAGCTTGGCCAAAGTGGCGGCATCCAGGGTGATTTGCTGGCAAGCGCCGTTCCAGGTCTGTATCGCCGGACGCGGATGGTCGGTGGTAAGGTTCAGCAGGGTTTGCGCTCCGGCTAGCGTATTCTTCCAGTGTTCAATTTCCTTTCTCAGCAGCTCTCCGCTCATGTACTCGCGCTGCCACTGCGCATACTCCGTGTACTGAATCGGAAGTTCGGGAAGAGCTGGCTCCGTATTTTCCAGGAATGCCGCGTAGTACGTCGTCAGATCGCGGAAAAGACGGGAAATCGACCAACCGTCAGTGACGATATGGTGCATGACCAGAACCAGCATCCAGGTTTCCGGACCCAGGCGAATTAGACTTGCGCGCAGCAGTGGCCCTTCACATAGGTCAAAGGGTTTCTTGCCTTCCTGGATGGCAAGGCGAAGTGCCTTCGATTCGCGCTCTTCCTCTGGAACCTCGGTTAGATCGAGGACGGGAACCTTGACTTCTATGTTGGATAAAACTACCTGTCTGGCCTCGCCCTCGACAGAGTCAAAGACTGTACGCAGCGCGGCATGCCGTTGTACGACGGCATGGAAAGCCCGAGTCAACGCATCGACATGGAGTGGACCGATGATGCGGAAGATGCGAGGTATGTTGTACGCTGCGGTGCCGGGCTCAAACTGGTCGAGAAACCATAGTCTCTGCTGCGAAAACGACGCTGGGAATGCTGCTCGACTCATCTCTTCCAATCCGTGGAGAGGGCTTGGTGGTGACCGATCTGGTCGTGCTCTAAGGTCAAAAGTTTGATGCTCATTGTCGCACAAGAGTGGTTTTTGTTCTGCCTTCTGCACCCAGCCTCAAAAGCCCACGCATGCGACTCTCCTGCCACGAGTTCATCGCGGAACTGCCGAACCAGCCTGGTCGCCATTACGCCCACAACATGCGGGCGCCGGTGATCAACAACAAGACGCAGAGGAGTCGCCGTAACCATAGCATGGGGACCCGGGTGGCTAAATGCGAACCGAGCAACCCGCCGGGGATAGAGCCGATCAGCAGCGACACCACGAGTCCGGAATCGACGTTGCCCAGGCGGAAATGAAGCAATCCCGTGACTCCGGTAAGCACGACCGCATGCACGATGTCGGTTCCGACGTTCACCTTGGGGGGGAAACTATAGAACAGCAGCAGCAACATCATGATGATGCTGCCCGAACCTACCGAGGTCATGCCCACCAAAAATCCGGCCACCAGACCGATCAGCGCCATGCCCAGGAAACCCTTTGCGGTGGGCGGGCGATTGGCGACTCGGTCTTCGATTTTTTTCTGCAACAGCAGCAGCAGGGGAATCACGATGAGCAGTATGCCCACCGCGGTTTTGATAAAGCTGTTTACTCCGTCCCCGTAGAGGTGGCGGATATGCATCAGCAGCTTGACTCCAGCGATTGAGCCGGGAACGCTCCCGCAAGCCAGAGCGATCACGACCTTACGACGCACCGTATCTTTCTTCAGGTGCAACAGGCCGGCGGGAATTTTCGTGAAGAAATTGAACAGCGCGTCGGAACCGACGGCCACAATCGCCGGCACCCGCAAACCAAAAATCAGAACCGGCAGCAGCAGAACGCCGCCCCCCACGCCCGTCATGCCAATGAGCACGCCGACCACAAAGCCCACCAGGATTTTGGCTGCCAGCAGTGGCATAATCGGTCCGCTTTATTCTCCCGTCCGGTTCACTCCGATAAAGCCTTCGCGCTCCAGATGCAAAATGATTTCCTGGGCCGCTTCCCCGGGTGTCAGTTCGCCGGTGTTGATCGTGACTTCGGCATCTTCGGGAGCTTCATAGGGATCGGAGATGCCGGTGAATTCCTTCAGAATGCCGGCCCGCGCCTTGGCATAAAGCCCCTTGCGGTCGCGCTGCTCGCAGACTTCGACCGTGGTGGCGATGTGCACCAGAATGAATCCGCCGAAGGGCTCGATCAACTGGCGTACGTGCTTGCGGGTCGCGTCATAGGGAGCGATCGGGGCACAAATCGCGATCCCGCCATTCTTGGTGATTTCCGACGCAACATAGCCAATGCGGCGGATGTTAATGTCGCGATGCTCTTTGGAAAATCCCAGTTCCGAGGAAAGATGTTTGCGCACCAGGTCACCGTCGAGCAAGGTCACCGGGCGTCCGCCCACTTCCAGGAACTTGGTCATCAGGACGTTGGCAATGGTGGACTTGCCCGAACCCGAGAGTCCGGTAAAGAAGATGGTTACACCCTGCTTGGCCCGCGGGGGAAAACTCCGCCGCAGTTCCTGAACGACTTCCGGATAGGTGAACCAGGCGGGAATATCGCGCCCTTCATTCAGCCGGGTCCGCAGTTCCGTGCCCGAGATGTTCAGAACTTTGTCGCCCTTTTTCACCTCGTCGTCGGGAACGTAGCGGTCTTCATCCTCCAGGTACACCATCATGTTGAAAGGGACCATGGTGACGCCGATGTCGGCCTCGTGCTTCTTGAAGGTTTCCTGCGCCTCATACGGACCGTAGAACGGTTTCCCGTCGGTGTCTTTTCCCGGGCCCGCGTGATCACGGCCCACGATGAAATGGGTGCAGCCGTGGTTCTTGCGGATCAGAGCGTGCCAGATCGCCTCCCGCGGTCCGCCCATACGCATGGCCAGCGGCAGCAGGGAAAGCTTCTGCGTGCCCTGCGGATACTTCGAACTCAGCAACTGGTAGCAACGCACGCGGGTGTAATAATCCACATCGCCCGGCTTGGTCATGCCCACCACGGGATGAATCAGCAGATTCGCTTCCACCTGCTTGGCCGCGCGGAAGGTCAATTCCACGTGCGCGCGGTGCATGGGATTGCGCGTCTGGAAGGCAACCACGCGGCGCCATCCCAGGCGGGCAAACTCCGCGCGTAATTCCGCCGGGGTGAAGCGCAGCGTGCCGAAGTCATAATGCGAAGGCGCCTGCACGGCCTCGATGGTCCCGCCCACATACCACGGATTCGACTTGTTCATGGTGTAGTCGGCGCCCGGGTGGGCCTTGCTGGTGCTATGAAAGACGGCTTGGGCTTCGGCGGCGCGGTCGGCCTGCCAGACTTGCTCCACCTGCAACCCGGCCAGCATCACGCCCTCGGCGTCGCGCAGCGCGACTTTGCTGCTGCCGGGCGTGAGCTGCTTAGCGAATTCTTCGCTGACATCGAGCGTGATCGGCATGGGCCACAGGACTCCGCTGGCCAGACGCATCTCGTGGCAGACGCCTTCGTAGTCGGCTTGGTTCATAAAGCCGCGCAGCGGAGAGAAGCCTCCGCTCATGAGCAATTCGAGATCGCAGATTTGCCGAGCCGTAAGGTCCCAGGACGGCCACTGGCGCGAGTGCGCCTTCAGTTCGCCGGCTTTTTCCGGCGAGACCAGCAGATTTACCAGTTCGCCGCCATGCGGCGCATTCAAATGACTCGTCGAAGCGGACAATTGCGGGAACCTCCAAAGTTGTTTAGTTCCTTGCTTTTGGATTTACAGCACTTAGATTCAGCGTCTCGCGGAAAGAATTAACATTCATTACTCGCAAGTGCCGTGCCATCGCGGTTCTGGTCATTGTACTGTAAATTGATAAGGATAAAGGCGAACTTTGGCTTCACCCCTTTCCGGACGCGCTGATGCGCAACCGGTTGCGCATGCCTCGATCATTCCTACTGGCAAATTGGCGGGCCGGAATCAGGGGTCTCAACTCTTCTTTGCGCTGCCGCTGCCAGTCATCTCAGGTAAACTATCCGTGCCCTCTTGGTTTCAGCCAAATGATTAACGGCAAGCGCATCGCAGTCGTCATGCCCGCTTACAACGCGGAGAAAACCCTGCAGGTCACGGTGGGAGAACTGCCTGACCTGGTCGACATCCGCATCCTGGTGGACGATCACAGTTCTGACCGCACCGTCGATCTAGCCCGGCAGTTGGGCTTGTATGTCTTCCAGCACGACCGCAACTACGGCTACGGACGCAACCAGCAAACCTGCTATCGCGAGGCTCTGGCCGCCGGCGCCGACGTCGTCATCATGCTTCATCCCGATTACCAGTACACGCCGCTGCTGGTTACGGCGATGGCGAGCATGGTCGCCTACGATGTATATGACGTTGTGTTGGGTTCTCGCATCATTGGGGGCCGGGCCTTGCGCGGCGGCATGCCCATTTACAAATACATTGCCAACCGGTTCCTCACCGCGTTCGAGAATCTTTTTCTGGGAGTGAAACTCTCCGAGTACCATACCGGATACCGGGCCTTCAGCCGCAAGCTACTCAGCGAACTGCCGCTGCTGGAAAACTCCGACGACTTCGTCTTCGACAACCAGATGCTGGCCCAGTGCGTGCACTTCGGCTTCCGCATCGGCGAAGTCTCCTGCCCCACGAAGTATTTCGAAGAGGCTTCGTCCATCAACTTTCGCCGCAGCGTGAAGTACGGTTTCGGCGTGCTGGCCACAACCTTGCAGTTTGCCCTACAGCGCATCGGCCTGTTTCATGGGCCGCGTTTTAGCGACAAAGGGCGCAAACTCGAAGCGGCGGGAGAGACTTACTACGTCGACCGTTCAGAGACCGCCCGCCCGGTCTAGGATTTTCTCAACAATGGGCTTGAGTGGCGCAGTGCTTTTAAGCGTTGCGATAAGCGAGAACTGATTTTTTTGTGTGGGGACAACCGCCATCGGCGGCCCTCGCCGATCGCAACTCGGCTCCGGTCGTACGCGTCGTCGGTGGCGCCGTGCTGCGGCCCAAAATGCGCTGGCGAGCTCGGCTCGTCCGGACAGCCGGGGGGCGGATTGTCCGGGCATGTTTGAAAAGCAATTTTAGTGTCTCAACCTCGGCAAAATCCGCCTGGGGCCGCATGGGGCAAGAGCGACTCCACGGTCACGAATCTGGCGCTGCTGGGCGCGCTTACCGCGTTCGCCCTGTGGATCACGGGCTACCATCCGGGCCTTGAAGACGATGCGTTCTACCTGGCGGCCATCAAGAGGAATCTCAATCCGGCCTTGTTTCCGCATGATTCAGAATTCTTCCGCCTGCAGTTTCAGGCCACGATCTTCGATAAACTCATCGCCTTTTCCGTGCGCCTCAGCCATCTGTCTTTGGCCTGGACTGTCTGGCTGTGGCAGGTCGCTGCGATCTTTCTGCTTCTCCAAGGTGTGTGGCGGATCAGCCGCCGATGCTTCGCCCAGCCTCGGACCCAGTGGGCAGCCCTGACCACCGTGGCCGTCTTGCTGACGCTTCCCCTGCCCGGCATCGGCATTGCGCTCGCCGACCAGTATCTTCATCCCCGCACCTTGGCGACGGCCGCGATTCTTGCCGCCATCGTTGCGGTGCTCGACCGACGCTTCTGGCTGGCGGGAATTCTGCTCGCGATCGCCTTCGCGATCCATGCCATCATGGCCAGCTTCGGAATTTCTTTTTGCGCCTTTCTGTTCTGGAACCAGCGCGTGCGTCCGCGGCCTTCCTCCGGCGGGTTTTTGGGGGTCGCCCTTTTGCTCCCGCTAGGATGGATCTTTGAACCCACCTCCGATGCCTGGCGTCAGGCGGCCGCTACTCGCGGCTTTTACTTCCCGATGCGATGGCACTGGTATGAGTGGCTGGGAGTGTTCGCTCCGTTGGTTTTGCTGTTCATCTTTAAGCTGTTTATACAACTTAGCGAAGCATCGGAAGCGAAAGGCTCAGCTCTGGGGGCAATGGTTTCAACTCTCCTTTATTATGGAGTCTTCCAAACTGCCGTTGGTCTGCTCATCGTGCTTCCTCCCAGTCTCGAGCGCCTGCGGCCATTCGAGCCGATGCGGTATCTGCAATTGCTTTATCTTCTGTTCTTTCTGATCGCGGGTGGCCTTCTCGGACGCTACCTGCTCGACCGCCATGTCTATCGCTGGCTGCTATTTTTTATTCCTCTGAGTGCGGGCATGTTTTATGCGCAGCGCCAGATGTATCCAGCATGCGCGCATCTGGAGTTGCCGGGCGTCGCCGGGCAGAACGCATGGCTCGAAGCCTTTGCCTGGATTCGGCAAAACACTCCAGTCGACAGCCTGTTTGCGCTCGATCCCCACTACACGACGTTGCCGGGCGAGGATTATCATGGATTCCGCGCCTTGGCCGAGCGCAGCGCGCTCGCCGATTATGAGAAAGATGGTGGTATGGCCGCCCGCGTTCCCCGCCTGGCTCCGCGCTGGCTCAAAGAAGTGAATGCACAAAGCGGTTGGCAGAATTTTCAGCCCGCGGATTTCCAGCGCCTCAAAACCGAATTTGGAGTGACATGGGTCATCCTCTGGCATGGGGAACAGAACAGCTCGCATGTAAATCAGGATGCAGCCTCGGGAATGACCTGCCCCTATCAGAACAGTCAGCTTCAAGTCTGCCGTTTATACTAGAGGCGGCCTGATTCTAAGAACAGGTTTGGGAAGGGCACCGCTTCAAGCCGTGCCGTTCGTCCTGCCGGGCACGCGGGCTTTCGCCCCCGAGGTCTGCGCTTCGCTCGAGAACTCCGCACACTCATGTCCACAGAATCTCCTTTTCCAACCCGCCCATTACCTTATGTCCTGATAGCGCTCGTAGCCCTCGCCGTCCGTCTTGCCGTCATCCCCTTTGTCTATCACGACTGGATGGATCCGTTCGTGCTCGAGCATTGGGCCTTCGGAAGGATCGCCCGGTCGATCGCCTCCGGCCACGGTTTTGGCAGCCCTTTCGCCGACACAGGATTGTCCGCTCTATTGCCGCCGGTCTACTCCTATCTGCTGGCGGGCATCTTCAAAGTTTTCGGGATTGAGACCAGGGCCTCGGTGCTGGCGGCGCTCTCGTTGAACAGTGTATTTTCGGCTCTCACCTGCGTGCCGGTTTTTCTGCTGGCGCGCCAGGCTTTCGGCCAGCGCGTGGCCAAGTGGGCGGGCTGGGGATGGGCTTTTTCTCCTTATGGCGTCTACTACGGCGCCGACTGGGCTTGGTCTACCTGCCTGGTCGCGCTCGAACTGTGTTGGTTATTTTTGTTTGCCTGGCGCCTGGAAAATTCCTCGCGCAAACGCGACTGGCTGCTCTTCGGCGCTCTCTGCGGCATTTCAGCGCTCACCGAACCGGTCGTAATGGCCGTTGTTCCCTGGCTGGGGATTTGCACTCTGTATCGGCGCTATCGGCTCGCCCGCCCCTGGAAAGTTCAGACCATCGCCGTAGCCTTGGCCGGAGTAGCAACGCTGTCTCCCTGGCTGGTGCGGAACTATATGCTGTTTCACCGGTTCATTCCCGTACGCAGTGGCTACGGTCTCGAACTCTACATCGGCAACAACGGCTACTCCGGGCACTGGGTGAACCGCGCGCTCCACCCGAACCACAGCGACGCTGAACTTTCGGAGTACGAACGGGTGGGCGAGATCGCCTACATGGATCACAAATTTCAGCAAGGGAAAGAGTACATCCGCGGCCATCCCGCCTGGTTTGTGTGGATGACGTGTCGCCGCATCGTCTACATGTGGACGGGCTACTGGAGTTTTGACCGTGCCTATCTGAAAGAGGAGCCGCTCGATCCTCCCAACATTTTCGTGAACACCACGATGACGATCCTGGCACTGTGGGGCCTAGGCCGCGTCTGGCAGCGTGATCCGGCCCTGGGCGTGCGTTTCGCCATCGTGCTCTTATTTTTTCCCCTCACCTACTATTTCTCGCATCCGGAAACGTATTACTTTCGTCCCGTCGATCCGCTCATCGTCGTCCTCGCAGCCATTGCCGTTGCCGGACGTTCTCCATCCCAGATGTCTGGGAAACCAGGCGCATTGCAGCCTATCTCGCGTGGGGTTTAACATCTAACTGCTGATGGCGAACGCGACCTCTTTACCTTTCACATCTCAGCGCCGCTTCACGATTGGGGCCAGCGAGATCCTGAACTTCGCCTACGACGCCTTCTGCAGCAACAAGCTTCAGTTCACGCTCACCGCTTTGGCGATGGCAGTGGGCACGGCTTCGGTGATTCTGGTGTCCACGATCGGCCTGACGGGAAAGCAGTACATCCTGCGCCAGTTGCAATCCATCGGCACCAACATGATTTATGCCGACTATCAAGGTGGAGCGCAGCGCATCGACTCCACGCCCGATCCCATGACGGTCGAGGATGTGCAGGCGGTGCGCCAGCAGGTTTCGAGTGTAGTGGCCGCTTCGCCCACCGTGGCCCTGGGAGACCGCATCAGTGTCGGGGCGGGAAAACAGAGCGACATCCTGGTCCTGGGCGTAGACCCTGCTTACATGCGGGTACGCAACCTGAAAGTTCTCTCCGGCCGTTTTTTTGATTCTGAAGATTCCTCTGGACGGAACAAAGTTGGCGTCATTACCGAGAAACTGGCGCAGAAACTGTTCGGCGCCGACCAGTCGGCGGTTGGACAGATCATCAAGCTGAGCGGTGGTCTGCCGTTCACCATCATCGGCGTGTTCAAGGAAAGCGTGGACACCTTCGGACAGTCGGACATTCAGGAAGAAACCATGCTGATCCCTTACACGGTCAGTCGCTTCTTCACCCCCACCGCGGCGGTGTACCAGATTTATTTCTCGGTGGCGACTCCGCAGGATGTGATCCCGGCTACCGCCGCGATCAAGCGCGTCCTGCAGTCACGGCATCGTTCCGAGTCGGTCTACAGTGTTCAGAACCTAACTCAGCTTCTCACCGTGGCGGGGCGAGTCGCCGACGCTCTTACCTTGATCCTTATGCTGGTCGCCTTCGTAACCTTGCTCGTGAGCGGAATCGGCATCATGAATATCATGCTGGCGACGGTGACGTCCCGCATTCGCGAGATTGGGATTCGCAAAGCCATCGGCGCAACCAACCGCGAAATTCGCTTCCAGTTTCTCGCGGAAGCGATTCTGATTTCCTTCACCGGCGGTATCGCCGGCATTGTGGTTGGGCTGGCCATCCCCTACTCACTACGCTTCCTCACCCCTTTCCCAATGCCGATCTCAGGCCTGTCGGCAATCATCGCCATCATCGTGTCGTCGATTGTGGGAATCATCTTCGGCACCGTCCCGGCCACCCGCGCCTCGCAGCTCGATCCGGTCGAAAGTCTGCGCTATGAGTAGAGCCGGTAGGCCTCCTCACCACGAATAAAGGTTGCTGCACAGCGTTTATTGTGCGACTGCGAAGCCCCGGCTTGAAAATCCGGATGCCGGTCTGCCGGGCAGCCAGGAGGAAACTCTAACTCTAACTCTAACGGCGCTCGCCAGTGATTTCATCCAGCTAGGTGTCGACCGCGTAAAGAGCTTCCTCATGGCACGGGGTGTTCCCGAGGTGAACATTCAGAACGGAAGCCTTCGGCGAACAGAAAGACCTCACCGATCGGCAGGTTAGGGCCGTGGTTTGCACGCAACCCCGGGTTAAGCCGGGAAGCTCGGCAGAAAGTACTCGGTAGAAAGAGCTCGACAAAACAAATACGAGGAAGATTACCCTGGCCAGCAACCGCCGTGCGGATATCACTGGGGGTAACGCGGGACAGGTGCGGCAAAACTCTGTGCGGCATTTCCCCTCAACGCCGCGGATACGCTAACCCTGCTCCAGGAGGAGGAGACTGGGGAAGCGACGGAGCTGGGCCCCCAGGGAAAGGCAAAGCCCTAAAACTCCAGCGTACAGCAGGTGGAGCTGGTCACAGCCTTTCGCCAGGGTGTGCCAAGCTTTCGCCCGGGCCATCCGTATCTGGGTTCTTCGGCTCAGGATCGACTATCGCTGCATCTGGGATGCGCAAGAACAACAAAGCCGGGCTGGTTGGCCCGGCTCTCCTTATTTGGAACTGATTCGCCCAATCTTGTTTCATTGGCCGATCCAGCATGTCGATCTTTCTAAGCCCTCTTCCCCACGTCTTCTGACTCACCGCGCGGCTCGCGCAATCAGTCTTGCGTCGCGGGGTCACCGGCCCGCGCCGCTTTCAACTCTTACATCACCATTGCCAGGTTCTCAAGCTCATGCATCAAGACGGGCAGGGCACAGCCAGCCATCTCGACCCGGCCGGCAGCGTCCAGCGCCGCCTTCGGCGAGACGCCATAGCCGCGGCCCATCAGAAACACCTGCAGCAGTTCGGCCGCTTCGTAGGAATCGATCATGCCACCCTGAAGCAGGTCGTTCCTCAGCGCCGCCAGCTCGGTCATCGTGAATCTGTCTTTATCGTTCATCAGCTTGTCATTCATGGCCGTCATCACCTCCGACTCCGACCTATTGCTTCCTTGCCGTATTAGAGTCATCGTCAGTTGTCTAAGTTGCATGCAATTCTTTTGCCGTAATTATGCAGTTTTTCCTGTACGGTGCTCCGAATCCTTGTTAATTGGTTTAACCCGTGTGAATGGCGAAAGTTGCGAAGGACACAAATGGGTTCTGGCCGTTCGCTAGGTTTCTTTCGTACCGAGAAGTAATCTCAAAACTGACACTATGTGTCATTTTCTGGCCATTCAGGACAGAGAAGTGGCGTAGGGAGTTTCCGCCGGAGCGCTACCGCTTTCAGGCGGCTCAAAATGGGCGAGTCAAAATGGGCGACTCAAACTGGCTGGCGGCTCAAACTGGGAGGCTCCGATCCGGCGCTAAGGCTCGACGATTGCCTCATCGATGAGCATGATCGGGATGTCGTCCTTCACCGGATAGACTCGGTGACACTGCTTGCACTTCAGGCTTTCTGGCTTCTGGCGGTATTCGAGCTCCTGCTTGCATTTCGGACAAACCAGAATATCGAGTAATTCTTGGGCAATCATGATTGTGCATTGTACGACATCGGCTGCCGGCCATTCGGGAGTGAGAAGTCTTCTCGGCAGTTGCGATAGAATTTCTCCGGAGCTCGAATGTCCGCCACGGTTCTCGACGGAACTAAAATCGCGCAAAATATCCGGAGTGAGGTTGCTGCGGAAGTGAAGATCATGACCGCGGGTGGAGTGCGTCCCGGGCTGGCGGTTGTCCTGGTGGGACACAACCCGGCATCGGAAATCTACGTGCGCGGCAAAGTCAAAGCTTGCGAAGAAGTAGGACTTTACAGCGAAAAGCTGACCCCGCCTGAGGCGGTGACTACCGCCGAACTGCTGGCGCTGATCGAAGACCTCAACCGGCGCGACGATATCGATGGGATCCTGGTCCAATTGCCTCTGCCCGCTCCGGTCGATGCGAAAAAGATCTTGATGGCGGTCGATCCGGCCAAGGATGTCGACGGATTTCATCCGATGAACGTCGGCCTCCTCTCTACGCAGCGCCCCGGGCTGGTTCCCTGCACGCCCGCCGGCGTGCTGGAGATTCTAAAGCGCAGCAATATTGCAATTTCCGGGCGGGAAGCAGTGGTGGTCGGACGCAGCGACATTGTGGGCAAGCCTGCGGCCATGCTGTTGCTGAATGCGAACGCCACGGTTACCGTGTGCCACTCAAAGACCGATGACTTGCCCGGCGTCTGCCGGCGCGCCGACATTCTGGTGGCCGCGATCGGGCGCGCCGGGATGATTACCCGGGACTTCGTGAAGCCAGGCGCGACCGTGATCGACGTGGGAATGAATACCCTGACCGATGCGGCGGAATTCCAGCGGTTTTTTGCGGGCAACGCAAAACGAGAAGAAAGCTTCCGCAAGAAGGGGTCGACCCTGATCGGCGACGTGCACCCTGAAGTCGCGGAGATTGCAGGAGCGCTTACGCCAGTGCCCGGCGGGGTGGGCCCGCTGACCATCGCCCGCCTGATGTTCAACACGGTGAACGCGGCGAAGATGCGGCGGGGGAAGCCTGTGCCGCAATTCTCGCGCGCTTAACGATGCAATGCGAATCCACCCTAGAGACTCGGAGGCGCAGAGAAATCTTGGCTTTTTCTTTGTTGGTTTTTCTCAGTGTCTCTGTGCGGTTCAGAGTTTCCGTGTGGAGGCCGCTTGCTGAAAGTTGGCCTGACCGGAGGCATTGCTGCCGGCAAGTCGGTGGTGGGTGAGATGTTGGTGGCGCTGGGGGCGCACCTCGTGCAGGCAGACCGGATTGCGCATTCCCTTATGCAGCCGGGCGAAGCGGTTTATAACGAAGTGGTGCGCCATTTTGGCCGGGAGATTCTCAATCGGGACGGCAGCGTCAATCGCGCCAAGCTGGCCGAGGCCGCGTTCGGGCCGGCTGCTTCCGAGCAAGGCGTGTCCCGCATCCAGCCGTCACGCATCGAGGAACTGAACCGTATCGTGCACCCCGTGGTCATTCGCAATCAGGAAGCGTGGCTCGAGGAGACGGGGCGTCAAGACCCGCATGCGGTCGCGATCGTCGAAGCCGCTTTGATTCTCGAGGCGGGCACGGGTGATCGTTTTGATCGTCTGATCGTGGTAACTTGCAGCGCGGAGCAGCGCGTGTCGCGTTTCGCCGCCCGACAGAAGATCGACCTCGAGGCTGCCCGCAAGGAAGTGGTGCGGCGCATGGCCGTGCAACTGCCCGACGAAGAAAAGATCAAGGTCGCCGATTATGTAATCGACAATTCGGGCGCGCTCGCCCAGACCCGAGAGCAGGTGCGACAGGTCTGGGGAAAACTGTCTGCTCCCTTGAGCGCAATCTAGAACCACGATTGCGGCGGCCGAGCTCGCTCCTGCCGACAGCCGAGGCGGCGGTCGCCGGGTAACGGTTCCGGCGTCGCGCTTCACGGCGGAGCGTTTAGAATCGATGGGGGGACCTTTTTACTCCTCGACATCGTAACTATCTTTTATCTTTGCTGTCTGAAGATGTTTAAATCGGGATGGTTTGAAATTATGAAAGTCATGCGGCCTTTGATCTTCGCGGTGGCCATGGCCGGCGCGTTCTTTTACTTCACCACCTGGCGGCCGAATTCCCAGTCAGGCGGATTGCATCCCTCCAGCTGGCTGAGCCATCCGGCGCGGGTGGAGATCACCGAGGCGGCGCCGAATGAAGCGCTTGACGGCGAAGAGCAGAATAATATTTCGGTGTACAAGAGAAATATTCCAGCGGTGGTGAATGTCACCTCGCGCGCCATGGCGTTTGACTTTTTCTATGGTCTGGTGCCGCAAGAGGGGCAAGGTTCAGGTTTTGTGATCGACAAGGACGGACACATCCTGACGAACTATCACGTGATCGCCGACGCGCGGCAGGTGGAAGTCACCATGCACAACCGCAAGAAGTACAAGGCGACGGTCATCGGCACCGACCCACCGCACGATCTGGCGGTGATCCAGATCAAGGCGCCGGATCTGGTTCCGGCCGTGCTCGGCGATTCGCGCAATCTGCAGGTGGGACAGAAAGTTTATGCCATCGGCAATCCGTTTGGCTTGGCGGGAACGATGACGCGGGGAATTGTGAGTTCGATCCGTCCCGTGCGCGAGCCGAACGGGGCGATGATTGACGAAGCCATCCAAACCGACGCGGCGATTAATCCCGGCAACTCCGGCGGACCGCTGATGAACTGGCATGGGGAAGTCATCGGAATCAATACCATGATTCTTTCCAGCGTTGGACAGAATGCGGGGATCGGCTTTGCCATCCCTATCAATACCGCGAAAGCGGTGTTGAATGATCTGATGACGCTCGGACGGGTACGACGTCCCGCGCTGGGCGTGCGTACAATTGCCATCAGTCCAGAACTGGCGGATGAAATCGGATTGCCCGTCGATTTCGGATTGCTGATCATTCAGGTAACTCCGGGCGGTTCCGCTGATCAAGCGGGGCTTCGCGCCGGCACGGAGAGGGCTTACTTAGGGAATACCGCCATCATGCTGGGTGGCGACTTAATTGTCGCCATCGACGAACAGAAAGTGGAAGACGAGCAGGATCTAGCGCAGATGATGAACAACCATCGCGCCGGCGACACGGTAAAAATAACCATTTACCGGAATAAAAAGAAGATGGACGTGAGCGTGTCGCTGGGTGAAGCGCGGCAGCAGGTGTAATAAAATCAGGTGCCAGCCCTCAGCTTTCAGGCAAGGCGCTTATCGCGGGAATGATTGAATAGTAATGCAGGCGAAATCGTTGCTTATCATTACCGGTTCGATGGGAGCGGGCAAGACCAGCGTTCTTTGCGAAGCGTCCGACATCCTGGCTTTAGAAAACATCGTCCACGCGGCGCTCGACCTCGATGCGTTCGGGTTTGCACATTTGCCGTCCGGCGCCAGCAGCGATGCCGTAATGTACCGCAATTTTCAGGGTGTCTGCAAAAACTATGCTGCCCTCGGAGTACGGCGATTCCTGGTGGCGCGCGCGATCGAGGACCGTGCCGCATTCGAATGTTGCCGCCAGGCTGTTTCGGCGGAGAGCACGATCGTTTGTCGTCTTATTGCAAACCTTGGAACCATGCGGCGGCGGGTCAAGAGGCGCGAATCGGGGGTCTTGCAGGAGCAGTTTGTTGCTCGGGTTGCCAAGTTGAACTCCATACTGGAGGGTGCGCGACTGGAGGATTTTAGCGTCACCAGCGACGATCGTTCGGTGACTCAGATCGCTCACGAAATGCTGCTCAAAGCAGGATGGATCTCCGAGTAAGGATTTCCCGGCATTTCCCGGTCTCGACTGGAAAACTTTTTGGTTCCAAGATAGTCTGTCGTCCTGCCTATGACTGCCGTCCTTTAATCCGCGGGTTGTGACCCTGGAGCGCGAGATGCGCGGCTGTGTGGGCGCGCGACGCTCCCTTCTCGAACCCTTTGCAAAGAAAGGATTTTCCCATGCAGTTGATGGATAAGGCTTTCGCTCGCCGTCTGGAGTCGGTCGAGGAGATGCCGCAGGTATTGTATGCACGAATGTTTCAGAAAACGCGGCCCGAAATTGGGGCGGCCGAGGAAGAAATTTGCGGCGGGCACATGGTCTTTGCGGGGCTGGGCTCGCCGATTGGACGGGCGACCGGGGTAGGGCTCGACCGCCCGTTCACAGCCACGGATCTGAATCAGGTGGAGCAGTTCTATCGCGCTCACCAAGCGCCGTCGCAAGTCGATTTGTGTCCCCTGCACGAAGCGGAAGTGCTCGGGATGTTCAAGGAACGCGGGTATGCAATCGCGGAGCTGAACAATGTGTTGTACCGGAAGCTGGACGCGGAGGAAAAGTTTCCTGCAGCTCCGCCGGGATGCGAGATTCGACCCAATCGACCGGAAGAAGCCGCCGCCGCGGGTGCCATCGTGGAGAATGCATTCTTTCCCGACGGAGCGCCGGAAGTTTTTCGGGGATTGGCAGCGCTGTTTTACCGGATGGACCGGGCTCTGGGGTTCGTGGCCAGGGTTGAAGGCAGGCTGGTAGCCTGCGGTACGGGGTTGGTCATCCCAGAACACGGAGTCTTTGCTCTGTGCGGCGCGGGTACCCTCCCTGAATTTCGCGGACGCGGCCTGCAGACGGCACTGCTGCGCGTTCGCATGGCGGCCGCGGTCGGAGCCGGATGCGAGTATGCGGTAGTGGTCACCCAGGGCGGCACAACCTCGCAGCGCAACGCGGAGCGGCTGGGCTTTCGCGTGGCGTATAGCAAAGTTACCGTGATCAAGCAATAGGCTGACAGGCGAGGCGCCTGTGGCTAGGCAATCGTTTTAGGCTCAAATTAGGCTCAAACCCGTAAGCAGACTGACCAGGATTCATAGGCCGGCTGCGGCGGTGTCGACCCAGTTCACGCCCAGTTCGAGCGCGCGATGAATCGCGGCGATGGAGTCGTTATCGTCCTGATGTCTCCAAGCGAATGGCTAGCCCGAACCCCCAATGGCCCAAGCCCGGTAACCAACTGGATTGATGTGCAGGCCTGAATTGCCAAGTTTGCGGGTTTCAGTTCCCATTCTCCTTTAAAATTCCTGAGAAAGCAGTTCCGCTTCAGAGAGATGGAAATGAATGGGGATGAGATTCGCACCTATTGTCTGTCCTTTCCGGAGGCGACTGAGAATCTGCAGTGGGGCGACGACCTCTGTTTCAAGATTCGCGGGAAGATTTTTGCCACGCTTGCCTTGTCGGCCGTTCCCCGGAAGGTGTGCTTCAAGTGCGTTGCGGAAACCTTTGATGGTCTGTTGGAGCGCGAGCACATTCGTCCCGCGCCCTATGTGGGTCGCTACAAGTGGGTGATCCTCGACCGGCTGGACGCGCTGGGCAGGAGCGAGCTGCAGGATTTGATTCAGCAATCGTATGAGATGGTGGCGGCCACAGCGCCTGGGAAATCGAAACTGCAGACTCTCGGAGGCAAGAAAGCCGTGAAGAAGAAACCTGCAGGATCGCAGGGCAGTAAACGGCAGCGTTAGTCAGTGTGCGCGCGAAATCCTTCCTTCCGCCGGAAGAACGGCTCCTGGGGATGACGATCGAAGCGATCGAGCCCATAAGACGGGCCGGCGTCGAAGGCGAACGCATCGCTATGAGCCGCCCGCGCCGCCCGACTGATTTGACTCCACTTGCCGCCGTCGGCTAGCCTCAGAGTTCGTTCTTAAGGCTTCGAGCCCTTTCAACCTCAATGCGATCTCCACACAGAGTGTTGATTTTGCTGTTCATAACGCTGCTGGGGGTAGGCGCCGCGGCTCCCGCCACGGCGTCGGTGCACCCGGTACACGCGCAGCACGCAATCGTGGTGAGCGTGCACGAATTGGCTTCGCATATCGGCGTGGAAATCATGCAGGCCGGCGGGAATGCCGTCGACGCCGCGGTGGCCACAGGATTCGCGCTGGCTGTGGTGCATCCCGCCGCAGGAAATATTGGTGGCGGCGGATTCATGCTCATTCGCATGGCGGATGGGAAGACGCACTTTCTCGATTACCGCGAAATGGCACCCGCGGCGGCGACCCGCGACATGTATCTGGACGGGCAGGGCAATGTGATTCCCGGCGCCAGCGGCATTGGTTACAAGGCGATCGGCGTGCCGGGTTCGGTTGCGGGCATGGTCTACGCCGAGCAAAAATATGGAAAGCTGACACTCCGGCAAGTGATCGCTCCCGCGATCCATCTGGCCCGCGAAGGTTATGTTTTGACCTGGGAGGAGGCCTCTGACATGCACGACCGGCATCTGGCCGAGTTTTCCGAATCGCACCGCGTGTTTCAACGGAACGGCGACTACTACAAGCCCGGAGAGCTGTTCCGTCAACCCGATCTGGCGCGAACGTTGGAGCGGATTGCCGAGAACCCGGACGATTTCTACCACGGCTCTCTCGCCCGCGAACTGGCGGCGGCGATGCAAAAGGGGGGAGGTCTGATCACCGCCGACGATCTGGCGCACTATGAAGTGAAAGAGCGCGAGCCGGTGCGAGGCACGTATCGTGGTTATGAGGTGATCAGCGCTCCCCCGCCTTCTTCGGGCGGAGCCGTGCTGATCGAAATCCTTAATATTCTGGAAGGCTACGATCTCGGCAAGATGGGGGACCGGTCGGCGCGATCGATGCACTACACGATTGAGGCCTTTCGGCGGGCATTTTTCGATCGCGCCGAGTTTATGGGCGATCCCGATTTCGCGAAGATCCCGGTGGCGCAACTCATCGACAAAAGATACGCAGCGGCGTGGCAGGAAACCATTGATCCTGAGCACGCCACTGCGAGCAAAGATTTGAAGCGGCCGGCGATTTTTAGCGAACTCGAACAATATGCGGCCGCGCACCCACCAGTAGTGGCGCCGCACGAGTCGAACCACACGACGCACTATTCCGTCATGGACGCGGAGGGGAATGCAGTCGCCGTGACCACGACCATCAATGATTGGTTTGGATCGCGGGTGACGGCCGAGAGCCTGGGCTTTTTGCTGAACGATGAGATGGACGATTTTTCCTCCAAACCGGGCGTGCCCAACGGGGACGGCTTGATTCAAAGCAGCACCAATGCAATTGGGCCCGGCAAGCGCCCGCTCTCGTCGATGACTCCGACGATAGTGGTGCACGAGGGCAAGACCGTGATGGTGCTGGGTTCGCCGGGCAGCTCCAAGATCATCACCACCGTGGCCAATGTTCTAATGGGGGTAGTGGACTACGGAATGAATATTCAGGAAGCGGTGAATGCACCGCGGTTCCACAATCAGTGGTTGCCCGACGTAGTAAATGTGGAAAAATGGTTTTCGCTCGACACCGTGAATGGGCTACAACATACGGGATATAACGTGGAGGTCGGCCTTCACTATGGGACGAATGTCGCGCCTTATTGGAGTGACGCGGAGTGCATCGCGGTCGATGCCAAAACGGGAGAACGGCTGGGCGCCAGCGATGTGCGGGATGGCGGCAAGGCGGTCGGCTACTAGCAAGACGATGGCTGATTGCTGATTGAAATCGACCCCGGGCGTTTGGGGTCTAAATCGTCAATCATCATCCATCAAGCATGAAGCATGCTTAAGAGACGCATATGCAGAGAGCGGTTTCCACTTATCTGTTCGTAAAGGAACGGCTTCATCCCGGAATTCTGGACGGACTGTCTCGCAGCGGGGTGCAGGCCATCGAGATTTTTGCGGCGCGGCAGCATCTGGACTATGCCAACCGCAAAGCGCACGTCAAGGAAATTGCCGACTGGTTTCGCGGCAGCGGCATCCCGCTTAGCTCAGTGCACTCCCCTCTGTACTCTGATTATGAGTGGGGGCGGGCTGGAGCTCCGCCGGTCAATGTGGCGTCGCCCGACCGCGCTGCGCGAATCGAGGCCATGGACGAGATCAAGCGCGCTCTCGAAATTGCCGAACAGATTCCGTTCCGTTTCCTGGTGCAGCACCTGGGAACGCCGAATGAAGGTTTCAGCGAAAAAAAGTTCGAGGCGGCAATGACCTCCATCGAGCACCTGCGGGCATTTGCCAAGCCCCTGGGCGTACGCATCCTGCTGGAGAACATTCCCAACGAACTTTCGACCCCCGATCGGCTGGTGGAAATGATTCGGGGCGCGCACTTCGACGATGTTGGTGTCTGTTTCGATTTCGGGCACGCCCACCTGGAGGGCTCAGTGCGGGCTGGGTTTGAAATTTTGCGGAATTATATCCGCTCCACCCACGTTCACGACAACGCCAAAGACAAGGATTCGCATCTCTGGCCGGGGCAGGGAACCGTCGACTGGAAAGAAGCCATGGAACTGCTGCGTTCGGCTCCGCAAACTCCGCCTCTGCTGCTGGAACTGGCCGAGGATGAGAAGGTAAATGCGCTGGAGAAGCTGGGTCCGGCATTCGAACAGCTCGAGGGGATTGGATGATTGAGGCATTGGAAAAACCAGCGTGAAATCCGCGGATGGTTGGTTTACGCAATTACTAAATTCCCCAGTTTCAAAATCTGATCTATGTCCTCACCGGTAACGACCATTGCAGAAATCGGCAAACATGAAGGCCAATCGGTCACAATCCGCGGCTGGCTCTACAACCTGCGCGAAAGTGGAAAGCTTTTGTTTCCCCAATTTCGCGATGGCTCGGGAGTGATTCAAGGGGTGGTGCCCAAGAACGCGGTTCCCCCCGAAGTGTTCGAGGCAATCAAGACGCTGACGCAGGAATCGAGCGTGGTCGTCGAAGGCAAAGTTCGCGCCGACAAGCGCGCGCACGGCGGTTACGAACTTGATGTGGCGAACGTGCTCGTGATACAACGCGTGCCCGAGTCGTCACCATACCCGATTACTCCAAAGGAGCACGGCACTGATTTCCTGATGGAGCACCGGCATCTCTGGGTGCGGTCGCAGCGGCAGGCAGCGATTCTGCGAGTGCGGGCCGAGATCATCAAGGCGGCGCGTGACTTCTTTGACGAACACGGCTTCACGCTGACGGATCCGCCCATCATTACTCCGGCGGCGTGCGAGGGCACGAGCACACTGTTCCCCGTGGATTACTTCGACGAGCAGGCGTTTCTTACCCAGTCGGGACAGCTTTATGTGGAAGCGACTGCCATGGCGCTGGGCAAAGTGTATTCGTTCGGCCCTACGTTTCGTGCGGAGAAGTCGAAGACGCGGCGCCATCTCACCGAATTTTGGATGGTCGAACCGGAAATGGCCTATGCTGAACTCGACGATGTGATGGAACTGGCCGAGGGGCTGATTAGTTTTATCGTGAAGCGTTGCCTGGACAAGCGGTCTGTCGATTTTGAGACCATTGGCCGCGACATCTCCAAACTGGAAAAAATTGAGGCGCCGTTCCCGCGCATCAGCTACGACGATGCGGTGAAGAATCTGCAGCAAGGCCACGCTGCGGGCGCGCTGGAATCGAAATTCGAGTGGGGCGGCGACCTGGGTTCGCCGGATGAAACTTACCTGTCGGCGCAATTCGACAAGCCGGTGCTGGTGCATCGTTACCCCGCGAAAGTAAAAGCGTTCTACATGGAGCCCGATCCGCAGCGGCCGGAACTGGCCTTGTGCGTGGACGTGCTCGCCCCCGAAGGCTACGGCGAAATCATCGGCGGCTCGCAGCGTTTGGCGTCGCACGAATTGTTGCTCCAGCGCATTCGCGAACACGGCCTGCCGGAAGAATCGTTCCAGTGGTACCTCGATCTGCGCAAGTTCGGCAGCGTGCCCCACGGCGGCTTCGGTATGGGCATTGAACGCGTCGTGGCCTGGATCTGCGGCCTGGAACACGTGCGGGAAACGATTCCGTTTCCCCGGATGCTGTACCGGCTGTACCCTTGAGAACTTAGTAATTGGGAAAGATTGTAGTGGAGTAATTTGAACCGCTTTTGCGATCCAATTACCCACATACAGGATTTCTCAATTACGCAACCTATATTTCACGTTCATGATGACCACATTTGCCCCTTCCACCAACATTGCTCCCCGAAAGATTCGCGTGATCGGCGTGCCCCTTGATCTGGGCCAGTCCAGGCGTGGCGTCGACATGGGGCCTTCGGCTGTGCGCGTGGCGGGGCTCGAGGCGCGCCTTGAGGCGCTGGGTCACGAAGTAGAAGACGGCGGCAACGTGGCCGTTGCCATGCCCGAACAAAAAAAGGAAGGCGACACGCACGCGAAGTATTTGAAAGAAATTACGGCTACCTGCACCAAGCATGCGGAACTGGTGGTCAAAACTCTCGAGGCCGGGAAAGTTCCTTTGGCCCTGGGCGGAGATCATTCCATGGCGGCGGGCACCGTCTCTGGCGTCGGGGAATTTTATCGTCGTCAGAATCATTCTGTCGGCTTGATCTGGATCGACGCGCATACCGACATCAACACCCCCGAATCGTCTCCCAGCGGCAACGTGCATGGCATGCCGCTGGCCGCGCTGCTGGGACTGTGGCCTTCGGAACTGGGAAACATCTTCGACTTTTCACCGAAGGTAAAACCCCAGAACTGTGTGCTGGTCGGGGTGCGAGACATCGATGCGGTGGAGAAGGAAAATGTGCGGCGCGCCGGCATCGGGGTGTTCACCATGCGCGACATTGACGAGCGCGGCATGCGTACCGTGATGGAAGAGGCTCTGCGCATGGCCGGTCGCGGCACCGCCGGCTACCACATTTCGCTCGACATGGACTGGGTCGACCCGGAAGACGCGCCGGGCGTGGGAACTCCGGTGCGCGGCGGTGCCACGTACCGCGAGGCTCACCTGGCGATGGAAATCATCGCCGACCACGGTCGCATGCTGAGCTTCGAAATTGTCGAGGTGAACCCGGTGATCGACGAGCACAACAAGACCGCCGATCTGGCGGTGGAGCTCGCACTCTCCGCATTTGGAAAGAAAATTCTGTAGCCTGCTCCGGGGTTACTTCTCAAAATTAAAATTGAAAACGTCAGCCGCCGGCATGCCGGGGCCATTCACGACCAGGTTCACTTCGAGCTGGCGGACCCCAATCGGTCGCCCATTTCCCAATCGTGAACCAATCGGCGTCGCAGAAGGGACAGTGTGTGCGACATTAGATCTGGATGGTCGCCCACAAGTGTACCAATCGTGCGGTTGACGCGGAACTCTAGCTGCGTCCACACTGGAAGGTCATGCAAAAACTTCGGGTCGGCATCTTGTTCGGCGGGCGCAGTGGAGAGCACGAGGTTTCGCTGCTCTCAGCCGCGTCCCTGCTCAACGCAATCGATAAAGAGAAGTATGAAGTCGTGCCCATCGGCATCACCAAAGATGGCCACTGGCTGACAGCCGAGCACGCCGAGAACCTGCTGCAAGGCAAACTCATGATTGAGCCGCGGCATCTGCGCGCCGGTGATCCGGAGACCACTTCTCCGGCAGCCGTGCTGGCGCGCGGCGAAGCCGTCATGGTTCCCCCTGAGCCGGTGCATCGGCAGAGTGGTTTCGTCCCCTTTCAGAGCGATGCCCCGCGAACGCGGCGGGCCAGCGACCGCGCCATCAACGTGGACATAATTTTTCCCGTGCTGCACGGCACGTTTGGTGAGGACGGTACGATCCAGGGTCTACTCGAACTCGCCGACATTCCTTATGTGGGCGCGGGCGTCCTGGGCTCTGCGGCGGGCATGGACAAGGACATTATGAAGTCGTTGTTCATTGCCGCGGGAATCCCTATCGTGAAACATGTCACCATCCTGCGCGGCGCCTGGGAAAAAGATGCGAAAAAAGTCGTGAAACTGGTGGAGAGCAAGCTGAAGTATCCCCTGTTTGTGAAGCCGGCGAACCTGGGATCGTCGGTGGGCATCAGCAAGGCGCACAACCGCAAAGAGCTTGGGCCAGCCATTGAAGAGGCGGCGAAGTTCGATCGCAAGATTGTCATCGAACAGGGAGTGGGCGGTAAGAAAGAGAAAGCCCGCGAGATTGAGTGCTCGGTGCTGGGTAACGACGAGCCGGTGGCTTCCGTCCCCGGCGAGATCGTTCCGGGCAAGGAGTTCTACGACTACGCGGCAAAGTACGTCGACGAAGGTTCGCAATTGAATATTCCCGCGAAGCTCACCAAATCCCAAACCAAAATGGTGCAAGACCTGGCGGTGGCAGCGTTTAAGGCGGTGGACTGTTCGGGCTTGGCGCGGGTCGACTTCCTCATGGACCCGAAGACGGCGAAGATTTATTTGAATGAAATCAACACCATGCCGGGATTTACCGCGATCAGCATGTATCCCAAGCTGTGGGGCGCATCCGGGCTGGCCTATCCAGACCTGATCGACCGCCTGATTGAACTCGGCATGGAGCGGCACAAAGACAAGAAACAAAATCAGTACAGCCGGTAAGGGTTACAGGTTGCCGAATTGGCGTTTCACGAAATCACAACGCAGCCCAGCTACTTCCCCGCTTCACATACAAAACTAGCCGCGTCATTGGTGTCGCCGCTCCCCTTATACCTGGCGGCTTCCGGATACGCGCACAATGGCCGAGTCATCGTGGGGTGCCGTTCGTCGTCCGTAGCGTACTTCGAGGTGATGATCGTCGACGGCGCCGCCCCCTGCTCGACCCACCGTTCCAGAGCCGCATTGATGCTGTGGTGAGGATCGTCGAATGTTAACTTGCCCACTTGTCCAAAAGAGTCAGGACCGGGTCCGTCGTCGCAGTGCTGCATTCCCGGCACCATGTAAAGCCGCACGAATGAATCTGCGTCGTGTTGCCCCATATTCGCGATAACGCTCTGGTAATAGTTGACGGTGTTGATCGCCGGGATCGCCGGATCGTCCCACCCGTGATACAGAATCAGCTTGCCGCCCCGAGCCTGGAAAGGTTTCAGATCTGCATCGGTGGCATTCAGTGCGCTGGCGGTTTTTTCCTCAGCTAACTTCAGCCCGGCTTCAAGGGTGAAGGTCTTGTAATCCCAGCCGGATTTTTCATAAACCATGTTCGAGAAATATCCGATGCCGAAGGCTGCCAGCAGGCTTTTTGCCGGGGTCGGACCGAGAATCCAGAGTCCCCACCCGGCCTGCCCGTTTTCCGCACCCGGCAAAAAACCCGGGAAGACTTGGTGTCCCTGCGCATCATGCGGACCGGCATAGATCTTCTTCAGCGCGGCGGCCTGGGCCGGGGTCAGGCAATTGTCGCTGTCTTGGCCTGCCTTGCATTGGATCGTCGCCGGATCGAACCGGCACTGCCGGGGATCGTTTAGGATCCCGTCGCGCACGCCATCGAGTTCATCACAGGCGGCGAGCACCGCCGCCGAGATCGTGGGAATTTTCGATGGAGGGATGAAGCTGGCCGGATCAAGAGTGAGCGCCTGCGTATCGGATGCCGCAGTCGAGAGCAAGGCCGTCCAGTAGTTGGCTGGAGCCCCGGCCAGAATGCCGTCATAATCCGCAGGATAGCGCTGCGCCTCCATCAGCCCCTCGCGTCCGCCGTCAGAGCATCCCGCAAAATAAGATCGCTGCACAGCCTTTCCATAGAACGCGTGCACCGCCTCCTTCGCGACCCGTGTCATCTCGTGAATTCCGCGATGACCGAAGTCGACGACCTTTTCCGGATGCCCCAGCGCCCAGTTCGCATCGAGGGGCGATCCCGCGTGGCCGGTGTCTGTAGCGGTGGCCGCATATCCTCGACTCATGGCCGCGCCGAGTTGTGTGTCGTCGATCAGGCCTGCGAAACCGCCGTTGCCCATGGCTTGCAGCTTTCCGTTCCATCCCGCGATCGGCATCCAGACTTCGATCCGGATATCGGAGTCCGCAGTCGGCTTCGCTTCCGCTACAACCCGGCAGAATGCAGGCAGGCCCTTGTAGAACGCGCTCTGGTCGGCCACGGGAAAGGGCAAGGGAGGAGCCACGAAGGTTCCGGCGGCGAAGGTCTCGGCAATCGTAATTGTGGCGCCGGGAATTTTTGTCCCGGTCAGCTTTTGGCACTCCTCGGAGAAACAGATGGCGTTCGCTGCCAGCAGAAACCACGCGGCCAGCAAGCCAGCGACTAGGAGCCAGTAACGATGGCACACTTTCATTTTCATGAATGCTCCGCCCGTGAGATCCCTATTGGGCCTCGGCCTTTCCCATGAATGCGGCCTGATCCGCCTTCATCTTCTTCAGTCCTTCCATCGGCAGGTACACCATGTGTCCGGAGTCGAAAGTCGCAAACGAAACGTTATCCCGATATTTCTGCGGCAGATTGAGGTGGTCCACAGTGTAGTTGGCGGCGTAATAGGGCGTGGCTAGATCGTAATAGCCCTCCATCACCAGAATCTTTAGGTAAGGATTTTTTACGATCGCCTGGCGCATCGCCGAAGCGGTGTCGGGAAATCCCTGAATCGCCGAACCCCAATCCCACTTGTCGAAGCCCACATCCTGCGCTCGCACGTAGTACGGCATGTCGGTCTTGTATCCCAGTTCGGTGCGAATGTAATTGTTGAAGACCGAGTTAAATGGCGGTTGCGTGGCCGATCCGGTCGGATCGTAGAACGGAGTGTCGAGCAAGCCATTGGGATCGGGGCCGGTGTAGCGCGCATCGAGTCGTCCGACGCGCAGCTTCTGATCGATCAGCAGATAGTGGGTGAACTTCTGCACGTTGATGCGCAGGTTGGCCTCGTCAATCACCTCTTTGCTCAGCCCGGTAAAGCGTGCCAGTTGGTCGATGATTTTCTGGCGCTCCTGGGGTGTGAGGGCGTCGCCCTTGTCGAGCGCCTGCTCGTACTCGCTCGAAGCCCACCGTTCCGATTCCTGGCGAGCGCGATTCATATCCTGCGCCAGATCGGACGGCAGTTTGTGGTGGTAGCCCGCGATCATGGTGAATGACGGAATCAGAAATATGTAAGGCTGATCGTTGGTGTGGTTGTCTTCGAGCGTTTCGAAGTTCAGCACCGTCGAGAGCAATGTAATGCCATTGAACGAAATGCCCCGATCGGCGAGATATCCGGCGATGCCGGCGGAGCGCGTGGTTCCGTAACTTTCGCCGAAGAGGAACAGCGGCGAAGCCCAGCGCTCGTTGCGTGTGATGTAGAGCCGTATGAATTCGCTGAAGGCTTCAATGTCGCCCTTCACTCCCCAGAATTTCTTGAACATCTCGGCATCCGCAGCGCGGCTGAACCCGGTGCCAATCGCATCGATGAGCACCAGATCGCTCCTATCGAGGAGCGTGTAGGGATTGTCCTCCATGCGGTAGGGCGCCGCCGGCATGAAGCCATCCGGCTGCAGTACTACTTTCCTCGGACCGAGCGCTCCCATGTGCAGCCAGATGGACGCGGAACCGGGGCCACCATTGTAAGCAAACGTCAGCGGCCGTTTGGCGCTGTCCTGGCCGTCGAGCGTGTAGGCCACGTAGAACATTTCCGCTTCGATCTTGCCATCGCCGCGCTTGATGGGCAGGCGCCCGGCGGTGGCGCTGTACTTCAGCAGTTTCCCCTCGACGGTGATCTGGTGATGGCTCACCGCCGGGGCGACCTCGGTCATGTCGTAATGCTCTTCTTTGTCTTTGTCCTTGTTGTCGGGCGCGGCCTCGCGCTGTGCCGGCCTCGGTTCAGCGGCAGCCTCTGACTTGATGGCGCTCTCCGAAGGCTTTTCGGCGCTTTGACCGGGTGCCGGTTTCTTTGCAGCCGCCGCCGCTTTGGGAGGTTCCGGTTGTTGCGCGAAAGAAGCTGTGGCGCAGAAAGTGGCAAAGATCAGCGCGAAGAAGAAGGCAGCGAGCGTCGATGAAATTCTCGGCATGAATCAGTCCCCAGGGATGGTTTGTCGCGACCAGATTTTCTGGACTCTGCGAGTGGGAGGAATTGTACACCGGCCTGGAAACGGACAGGATGTGGGTCACGCGTGCTATCCTTCCGCGCATGCCAATCGGTCTCAGGTCTTGTGCCTTCAGGTTTGGCGCCTTACTTCTCTCTCTAGCTCTGAACGTCCTACCCCTCAACGCGCGCGTTCTTCGCCTGGAGATCGCTTCTCGCACCGATGTCCTTCGCGGCCAGCAGTTCGGCGACGCCGGGGCGTATGAGCGTATTACCGGACGTGTCTACTTCGCGCTGGCAGTGGCTAATTCGCACAACCTGCGCATTGTCGATCTGAACCATGCGGTGAACTTGGAAAATGGCGAGGTCGAGTTCTCCGCGGACTTTATCGCCGTTCGCCCCAAGGATGCCCACAAAGGGAACGGCTCAATGCTGCTGGAAGTTCCCAATCGCGGGCGCGGACGCATCATCGGTCTGGTCGACGGCGGCGACTGGGATCTCGCGAACGATGCCGGCGACGCCTGGCTTTTGCGCAGCGGTTTCACCATCGTGACCCTCGGCTGGCAGTGGGACGCAGCCGGCAGCGACGCGCTGCGATTGAATGCTCCAGTCGCAAAGGAAAACGGAAAGACCATTGCCGGCTTGCTGCGCGGCGACCTGATGCCCTCCAAAGCGATGCCGGAAATTCCGCTGGGACATTTCATCCTGGGCAGTATCGGTGGGACCGAATATCCGGTTGCGGCGCCAGACGATCCGCGCGACGTGCTCACGGTGCGGGACTCCCGCGAGGGACCGCGCAGCGTGATTCCGCGCACTGAGTGGCAGTACGCGCAGACCGTCGCCGGCAGACTCATCCCCAGCAGCCGGTACATCCACCTCAACGGAGGCTTTCAGCCGGGCAAGATTTATGAATACGTTTATGTTGTCGCCGATCCCGTGGTGGCCGGCGGAGGCTTTGCTGCGATCCGCGACTTTGCGTCGTATGCCAAACATGCCCCCGATGCGGTCACTCCGGCGGCGCGCGTCTACGGCGAAGGCATTTCGCAGAACGGACGCTTTCTCCGCGATTTTCTCTATCAAGATTTCAATGCCGACGAAGAAGGAAGGATCGCGCTCGATGGCGTTCTGGCTCACGTTGCCGGAGCCGGCCGCGGCAGCTTCAATTACCGCTTCGCCCAACCCTCGCGCGACGCGCAGCCGACTTCGTCTGTTTTCTTCCCGACCGACATCTTTCCCTTTACCGATCGACCAGAGAAAGATCCGGTGAGCGGAGAGACGGGCGGCTTGCTCGACCGCGCGGGAGATGACAAAGTCGTGCCCAGGATTTTTTTCTCGAACACGTCTTATGAATATTGGGGCCGCGCCGCCGCGCTGATTCACGTCACCGCTGGAGGCAAGGCAGATGCGCCAATTTCAGATAACGTCCGCATCTATCATTTCACCGGCCTGCAGCATTTCTCCGGACCGTTCCCTCCGGAGAAAGGAAAAGGAGATCTGCTGGGACAGCAGCCGCAATCGCCGCTTCCGGTCAAATATTTCTGGCGCGCGATGATTGCCAACATGGACGCCTGGGTGCGCAGCAACACTCTTCCGCCACCCAGCAGTTATCCGAAAATCGCGGACGGAACTCTGGTGCCGTTGCGCGAATACGCGCCACCCGCAATCCCAGGCGTGAATCGTCCGCATGAAGCGAATGAAGCCTGGCATCTCGATTTCGGGCCGAAATGGCGAGATGGAATTCTCAGCATCCAACCGCCAAAAGTGAGCGAGTCTTTCCCCGTGCTCGTGCCCCAGGTCGATGCCGATGGCAACGAACGCGACGGGGTGCGCTTGCCGGAGATCACCGTTCCCCTGGCGACTTATACCGGTTGGAATCTTCGCGATCCCTCGATTGGCGCGCCCGATCAGCGAGTTTCCTTCGAGGCGTCGTATCTGCCATTTCCCACCACCGCCGCGCAGGGTCAGAAGACCGGTGACCCACGGAAGTCCATCGCAGAACGCTACGTAAATCGCGAAGACTACCTGAACCGCTACCAAAACGCGATCGACGATCTGGTGAAGCAACGCTGGATTTTGCCCGAAGATCGCCAGGCTTTATTTCATCGCGGCGAGCAGGAATGGCAGGAAGCCACGAAAGGGGACTGAAGAGGATGCCCCGTCCTCGGCGCGGGAATTTTGCTCTCCGAAAGTCTCCCGCAAGGAAAAGATCCCGCAAGGAAAAGATCGACAAGTAAGATAGCTAAATGAAACTATTACCTGCTCCATACGTTCCCGGCAAAACAGAGCTTGAGAGATTCGATAACGCGATGCGTCAGGTTCTCAGCGTGTCGAAGGAAGAACTGCTCAAGCGAGAACAGAGGGAGCAGGACAAGAAGAAACGGGAAGAGAAAACGCGAACCGAAGAAGTAGTAGTCCGCTTTACGCTTTTACGCTGCGCGGTTCGGAGAGAGCGGCGGGCGGGTATACATAATCTATCTTCGCTTTTTTGAAGGCGCTCGCGGTAAAGGTTTCTCCAGCCGGGCCAAGCGCTCGACGGAACGAAAAATTGACGAAGCCTGTGCGTCTCAATGCGATCTTCATCCCTCGCTCAGTCTGAAACGATTCCGTCCTGCCCCGGACGAACCCCACATTCCTGCCGGTGCAGTGGAATAATACCCCGTCTGCCATGACATAGAGCCGAAAGAGCGCGGGAGCCGGTTTCGGGAAGGCGTGATGGAGAAGTTCGGCCATCGTGAAACTCGGAAGATGTAGGCTTAGTGAAATCTGGCCGCTAGGAATCAGGATGCGATGAATTTCCGCGAGCGCCTTCTGGATGTTCATGTAGGGCAGAGCGACCGCGGAAATTACGCGTTCAAAACTCTCATCCTTGAAGGGCAGGCATTCCCCCCTGCCTTGCAGATAAGTTCGATTTGGAAATCGCACCTTGGCCACAGCCAGACTGCGGTCGTCGATGTCAAGTCCCGCAACTGCATCGGAATCGGTAACGCCCCAGGAAGCTAGGTCCTTCCCCGATCCGCACCCTAAGTCGAGAACTCGCATTGTTTCTCCTGCCGTGGGCAAATCGGAAAGCGCGGCAGAGAACAGTCTAGGACGACAGAGCTGCTTTGTCGATAACGCTACCCGCCTCACAAGTCTGTTTTGCCAAGTATATTATTGCCAAATTGCCAAATTCCCCCTTGACGCGGCCCCCCCACTTTTTGTATCATTGTGGGAACAAGTCCACTTTTCAACTTGATTGCGGAGTGGACCTGAATTTCATGCAGAGTGGCTGAGGGACGAGCCCTGTGACGCCACGGCAACCGATCTGGGATCATATATCCCAGGTGTCTGGTGCCAACTCTCTCCTGGAAACGGGGAACATGGGATTCGGCATGCGCGCAGTATTTGCATTCCGACCTCTTTTCCTTTTCCTGGAAAAAGAGGCCTTTGTTTTTTAGGCCGCTTTTTCGGGCTCGTCCTCAGCTATTCGCTGCTTTGCAGAAAGAAAGCCGCAAAGCGAAGAAAGCGAGTAGCACATGTCTTCTTACGAACTTCGGTGTCGGGAATGCGGAAAACTCTGGGGAAACCAGCCTCGCTCCATCTGCGACGACTGCTTCTCTCCTCTGGAAGTGGCCTACGACTATGACGCTTTGCGTGCGTCCGTGAGCCGTGAGCAGATCTCCCAGCGGCCGCCGAACATGTGGCGCTACTCTGAACTTTTACCCCTCCCCCAGGGCTATGAACCGCGGCTGCCGGTCGGCTTCACTCCACTGCTTCAGGCTCCAAGGCTGGCTGAGCAGTTGAGTGGGACGACCGGCGCCGCGAAAAATCTCTACGTCAAGAACGATGCCGTCTGCCTCCCCACGCTAAGTTTTAAAGATCGCGTTGTTGCCGTCGCTCTGTCGCAGGCCAAAGCCTTCGGCTTCGACACCGTGTCGTGCTCATCGACCGGAAACCTGGCGAATGCCGTGGCCGCACACGCTGCCCGCGAGGGGCTCAAGGCCTGGATCTTTATCCCGTCGGACCTCGAACCGGCGAAAATTCTGGGCACCAACGTTTTTGGCGCGAAAGTTGTACGCATCGCCGGCAATTACGATCAGGTGAACCGCCTGTGCTCGCAGATTGCGGAAGAACATCACTGGGGCTTCGTTAACGTAAATTTGCGGCCCTACTATGCCGAAGGATCGAAGACGGTGGGCTTCGAAATCGCCGAGCAGTTAGGCTGGCGGCTGCCCGATAACGTAGTTTGTCCCATGGCCGGCGGCTCGCTGATCGTCAAGATCAAGAAGGCGTTCGATGAACTGATTAAACTCGGCTTGGTCGAAGGCAAGGAAGTGAAATTCTTCGGTGCGCAGGCTACCGGCTGCTCTCCAATTTCGACGGCCGTCAAGACCGGCAGTTCGGAGATCGAGCCTCAGAAGCCGTCCACGATCGCGCGCTCACTCGCGATCGGAAATCCCGCTGACGGGCACTACGCCATCAAAGTAATCAAGGGCAGCGGCGGATGGAGCGAAGATGTCAGCGATCCGGAAGTGATCAACTCGATCAAACTGCTGGCGGAAACTGAAGGCGTCTTCACCGAAACCGCGGGCGGCGTGACCGTTGGCACTGCTGGCAAACTGTATCGTCAAGACCGCATCCTGCCCGAAGAGACAACCGTGCTGTGCATCACCGGCAACGGTCTGAAGACGACTGACGTGCTGGCCGGCGTGTACGAAACCGAGCTTCCAATCGCTCCCAAGTTGACAGAGTTCGAGCGCTACCTGCGACAGACCCTGAGCCCGTCCGAAATCCCCGGAGTGATCGCGGAAGCCGTGGGAGCGTGAGCATGCCGATCACGGTGCAAATTCCGACCGCATTGCGTCGTCACACTTTGGGCGTCGATTCGATCAAGTGCACGGCGGCGAACCTGGGCGAATTGTTCTCGGTGCTCGACGAAAAGTTTCCCCAGTTAAAGCCGCACTTGCGCGACGACAAAGGACAGGTCCGCCGTTTCCTCAACATCTATGTGAATGAGGAAGACATCCGCTTCCTGGGCGGACCCACTTACGCCTTCCAGGAGGGCGACGAGGTTTTGCTGGTGCCGTCCATCGCGGGGGGCGCAGAGTAGACCTCAGGGTCTCCCCCGTAACCTCTCCCCAGCCCATCCATCGTAGGCCCGCAAGAGCGGGCGGTAAATCCTCGTAGTTTCTCAAGCACGATTGTGCAAAGACGGTAGTGTATAATCTAACTAACCGGTTAATTAATGGCAAAACTTCTCCGTCGCCGGAGTGCTCTGTCCGGCCGCATGGGTTCCCGCGGCCGGCCTGAAGAAAGCCGCGCCGCCATTCTGCAGGCCGCCGCGCAGGAGTTTGCCGAGCACGGTATTGCCGGCGCGCGCACCGATGCCATCGCGGGCACGGCGCGGGTCAACAAGGCTCTGCTGTACTACTACTTCAAGGACAAAGAAACGCTGTACGGCGCCGTGCTCGACCAAGCATTTGGCGGCCTGAAGGCAACGGTGTTCCGCGTGCTCGACGGCAACCTGCCGCCGCGCGAGAAGATGATGGCCTATGCCGGCGCATATTTCGATTTCATCGCTTCCAACCAGATTTATCCGCGACTCATGCAGCGCGAGATGATGCGGGCGCGCGCAGGCCAGTCCCCACACATCGACAAGGTGGTCAAGACCTATATCCGGCCCATTTTCCTGCGCGTCGGTGAACTGATGCGCCAGGGAATCGCCGACGGCGAATTCCGTCCGGTCAACCCCGCGCAATTCGTGCCCTCCATGGTCGCCATGATCGTTTTCTATTTCAGCAGTGCCCCCATGATGCAGAAGATCGTTGGCTACAATCCTCTGACTCGCCCACGGATCGCCGAGCGCCGAGCCGCGGTCCTGGATTTCATTTCCGCCGCGTTGTTCCGCCCACCCCACAACGCCGCGCTACCTAAGGAGCATGCTCATGAGCGCGCGTAACAAATTTATTATCCTTCTGGGAATCATTTTTGTGATTGCCGCGACCTACTACTTTCTTTCCACCGACCACTCGCGCGATCTGGTGCTGATCGGCACCATTGACGCGAACCAGGTGATCGTGAGTGCGCAGGTCGAAGGCCGCATTCAGAAGCTATTGGTGGACGAGGGCACGCCGGTGAAAGCGGGAGACTTGATCGCGGTTCTCGACCCTTCCGAATTGGCTGCGCAAGAAGCCGCATCCTCGGCGACGATTGCCAGCATGCAACACAAAGTCGCCGAGATGCAGGACACGGAACAATCCACCTCAGGTTCAACTTCAAGCGATGTGGCCAACGCGCAGGCCAAGCTATCGTCGGCGAAAGCGCAACTGCTGCAGGCAAAGGCGGCGTTAGACCGCACCGCAAGCGACAGCCGCCGCGCCATCGAATTGGCCAAGGCAGGAATCACTTCGGATCAGGAGCGAGTGCAGGCCGAGACTAATTTGCAGGCCGCCCTGGCGACGGTTCAGGCTCAGCAGGAACTGGTCAAAGCCGCCGAAGCCGATTTGAGTTCGGCCGTGGCGCGCACTCATCAGGCCAAGGCGGCGAAGAGCAGCGTGGCCTCCACCCAGGCAGACCTCAACAATGCAGTTGCGTTGAAGAATCAGGCCGCGGTGCGGTTAGGTTACACCAACGTGTATGCGCCGGTGAGCGGAACCGTTTCCGTGCGGGCCGCGCGCCAGGGAGAAGTCGTCAACATCGGAGCGCCCATCGTCACCATCGTCGATTTGAGCGATACCTGGGCGCGAGTGGCAATTCCAGAAACGTATGCCGACCACATCGGATACGGCGACGTACTTCGCGTGCGCCTGCCAGGTGGAACGCTTACCAGCGGCAAAGTCTTTTTCAAAGGCGTGGAAGGCGATTTCGCTACCCAGCGCGATGTGAGCCGCCGCAAGCGCGACATCAAAACCATCGTGCTGAAAATCCGCATGGACAATCCCAAGGGCGCGTATGTGCCCGGCATGACTGCCGAAGCGCTAGTCTCGCCCGAGCAATTAAAAAGTGGCAACACGCAAAGCGCCGCAGCCGCGGAGCAACGATGACGGCCGAAGGAAATCAACCGACGAATATGCCCGCCACCGGGTCGAGTTCAGCACCCGCGAAGCCGGTCTACGATCCCAGCGCGCCGTCCGCCATCGAAGTTGAGCACATTGTCAAAAAGTACGGCGATTTTACCGCGGTGGACGACGTTTCCTTCAGCGTGACGGAGGGCGAAATTTTCGGCCTGCTGGGACCCAATGGGGCAGGGAAGTCGACCCTGATCCGCATGATGACCACGCTGATCCCGATCACCTCGGGTCATGCGCGCATCGCCGGACAAGATGTGGCCAAACAGCCCAACGCCGCGCGGCGCATGATTGGCGTCATTCCGCAGGCACTTACAAGCGACCTCGATTTGACCGTCGCCGAGAACATGAATATTTACGCCAAGCTGTACGACGTCCCGGCGAAAGAACGCAGGAAGTCGATCGATGAACTTCTGGAATTGGTCGACTTGACGAAGTGGCGCGATGCGGCAACCAAAACCCTCTCCGGCGGCATGCGGCGGCGGCTCGAAATTGCCCGCGGCCTGGTGCATCATCCCCGAATCTTTTTTCTGGACGAGCCGACCACCGGATTGGACCCGGTTTCCCGGGTGGCCGTGTGGGAAATGCTGGGAAACATCAAGGAACATCGGCAACTCACCATTCTGATCACGACCCACTACATGGACGAGGCCGACCGTCTGTGCGACCGCATTGCGATCGTCGATCACGGCAAGCTGGTGGCGCTCGATACTCCCATGGCTCTGAAGACGAGCGTGCCGGGATCAACCGTCATTGAAGCGCAGTTCGACAATGTTCCCGCCGATTGGGAGCAGCGCCTGCGCACGCTCAACGAAGTTACTGCAGTGCAGCATGAAGGGGCGGGCATGTATCGCGTACTCACCGGCAACGGCTCGCGCACCACGACCGAACTGGTCGAAATGGCCGTGCAAAGCAGAGTACCGGTGAAGTCGCTTTCCGTGCAAAATACCACGCTCGACGACGTCTTCGTGCATTACACCGGAAGACAACTGCGCGACGAACTGCAAAAAGCGTATGCCTTCGTAATGCCGCCGCGGCCGGGGTTGCAGCCATGAGTTTGCCAATATGAACAGAATGATGGCGATTGTCGAGCGCGAAATGCGCAAGTTCTTTCGCTCGCCGGCGCTGATGCTGGCGTCCATGATCTTTCCGCTGGTGCAGCTGATCATTCTGGGCAACGCGTTCGGGGGAAAAATTCATGACGCCCGGGTGGCCATCGTGGACCAGGACGGCGGCCCTCAGGCGTTGCGGGTCCGCGAAGCCTTCGACTCGGTGCGCGCCAACATTCGCACCTTCGTTCCGATCTATTACGACAGCGACAAGCAAGCGATGGAAGATGTGCGCAATGGCAAACTGGAAGGCGCGGTCATCATTCCGCCGCAGTTTTCGCGGCGGGTGTACGAGGAGAATCACCCGCGGATCGCGCTGGTCGTCGACAACAGCGACAACTTCATGAGTTCGGCAGTCGAATCGGAACTGACCGATTTGACCAACTCGCTCAACCAGCCCACGGTCTCGCCTCGCATCCTGCAGCAAACCGCGCTCGATATCGTGGAACTCTATCCCTACATTGAGTACATGAAGTATCTTCTGCCGGGTTCGCTGGCGCTGGCGATGTTCGTGTCGGTGATGATCGGCGGAGGCATGCTCTATATCGACGACAAAGCGCGCGGCGTTCACGAGGGCTACCTGGTCACGCCCATCACAAAGCTGGAACTGGTGCTGGGCTTGAACCTGGCGGGTGCGATCAAGGCCATCATGACGGGTGTGATCATTGTGTTCATTGGCTCTCTGATGGCGGGAGTTGGCACCATCTTCAATCCCCTGACCATATGCGGACTGTTGATTATGATCGTGCTCACCTCTCTGGCTTTCAACACCATGATGTTCCTACTCATGGTGCGCATCGAAGATCCACTGGTACCTCGAGCCATGTTCGGCATCCTCAACACGCTGCTGTTTTTCCCCAGCGGTTCGGTCTATCCCATCCAGGCGTTTCCGCCGTGGCTGCGCGCGATTGCGAAGTGCGATCCCTTCACCTATGCGGTGGACGGCTTCAAGTGCCTGCTGCTGAAAGAAACGACCCTCTCGGCGGTCTGGGGAGACATGATGTTCCTTTCCCTCTTCGCCGCAATCACGCTGGGCATCGCCATCCCCTTGTTCAAGCGAACGCTGTAGGAGGGTTGAGTGGTTGGGTGATTTTTACATTGGGGAATGGAACACCCGGCGGCTGCGTTTATGTAAAATCACGCAATTACTAAATCGCTCAATGTTCCGATGCTTCCCGGGAACTTTTGACTTGTCCGCCGCGTCCGTTATGCTAGAGAGGTATGACACTCCTGGACGCTCAAGAGTACGACTCGGAAAAAGCGCGAAAACGCAGGAAGCAAATCATTTCGGCAATTGCGATCCTGGTAATCGTCCTCGCCCTGGGCTGGTGGTTCCGCTATTGGCCGGATGAGCGCATCGTGGGCCACTTCTTTGATGCCCTGCAGAAACAGGATTATCGGACCGCCTACGGCATCTGGATGCACGATCCCGAATGGGCGCAGCATCCGAATGAACATCCGAAATACCCGTTCAACGATTTTTATCGGGATTGGGGTCCGGGCGGAGAGTGGGGACTGATCAAGACCCAGAGAGTCTACGGCGCCAGCACCTGCAGCGGCGGCGGCAGCGGCGTGGTCGTGGATGTGATCGTGAACGAACGCACCGAACATGCGCAGGTGTGGGTAGAGAAGTCGGACCGCACGCTAAGCTATCCGCCTTGCGAGCTGATTTTCCGCTAGGCTAGGGTTCAACGCGCGCTAATGTTCCCGGTGCGCTTGCGCCAGCGATTCGAGGGTTTTCGTCAGGCTACTCTCATCATTGACATTCAGGCAGGCCTTCGAACGATCGATTTGCCGCAACAGCCCGCACAGCACTTTTCCCGGCCCAGCTTCAATGAAGGTCTGTACCCCTTGCGCAATCAGCAGACGCACGCATGCATCCCACTTCACCGGCCCCGTGACCTGCCGCAGCAGCGTGTCCCGGGCGCGCAGATCATCGGTCACCAGTTCGGCGTCCACGTTGCATGCCACTGGATAGACTGGCTTCTGCAGACGGAGAGCATTGAGATCGCCTTCCAGGCGATCCTGCGCCGGCTTCATCAGGGAACAATGAAAGGGCGCGCTGACCGGCAACAGCTTGGCGCGTTTAGCCCCGCGTTCGTCGGCCAGTTTCGCAGCCCTCTCCACGGCGGCGGTATTGCCGGAGATCACGATCTGCTCGGGCGAATTGATGTTCGCAGGTTCACAGACTTCGCCCTGGGCTGCGTCGCGGCAGACGGCTGTCACTTTCACCAAATCCATGCCCAGGACGGCGGCCATCGCCCCCACGCCCACGGGTACGGCTTCCTGCATGTACCTGCCTCGGTTGCGCACCGTGCGGAGGGCTTCGGCAAAGCTGAACGTCCCGGAAGCGACGTGAGCGGAATATTCGCCCAGGCTATGTCCTGCGACGAAACTGACCCTGGGCACGCGCGTCTCTAGAACGCGCAGCACCGCGACTGACACGGTTAAAATCGCCGGCTGGGTGATCTCGGTCAGACGAAGCTGATCTTCAGGCCCTTCAAAGCAGACGGCGGAAAGCTTGTAGCCGAGAGCGTCGTCCGCTTCCTCAAAGGTGCGGCGGGCGAGGGGATACTTTTCCGCCAGATCTTTGCCCATTCCGATGGCCTGCGAGCCCTGGCCGGGGAACAGCAATGCCATTGTGTTTTCAGCCATGAAATTGAGGAAAATATCAAATGGTTGTCATCCTTCGCGCGTTTCCTGCGCGAAGGCCTGTGCAACTTTCCAGCAGCATGGGTCCTTGGCTCGCCCCGGGATCAGATCGAAACAGCCGAACTCCTACACGGTGCCAACCGCCGGCCGCAGCGCCGCCAGACCGCGTTCAATCGAACCGTTAACCCCGCGTTCGGAAAATTCTGCCGCGACGCGCACCGCATTTTTGATCGCATTGGCGTTCGACGACCCATGGGTAATGATGCACGCGCCCTTCACCCCCAACAATGGCGCGCCGCCGTATTCCGTGTGATCGAGCCGCTTCTTGAAATCGGTGAAGGCGCTCCGCGAAAGCAACGCGCCCACCTGCCGGGTGATGGTTGCTTTCAGCGATTCCTTCAACGCGGTGCGGACTAGATTCGCCACGCCCTCGGAAATCTTCAAAGCAACGTTACCCACAAATCCGTCGGCCACAATCACGTCGACCTGCCCGTTGTAAAGATCGCGGCCTTCCACGTTGCCCACAAAATTCAGCGGAAGCTGCTTGAGCAATTGGAAAGATTGGCGCGTAAGCTCGTTTCCCTTACTTTCCTCTTCGCCAATGGAAAGCAATCCCACGCGCGGTCCGGCACTCCCGGCTTTCTTCCCGAACATGGCGCGAAAATAGATGTCGCCCATCACCGCAAATTGTTCGAGATTCTGCGGCGTGCAGTCGACATTGGCGCCGACGTCGAGCAGCATGGCCGGATTTCCCGGCGCGGTCGGGAAGACTGCGGCCAGCGCAGGACGATCGACGCCCGGCACCGCGCCCAGCACGACTTTTGCGGTGGCCATGGCCGCGCCCGTGTTGCCCGCGGTAACGAAGCCCCCGGCCTGCCCCTCGCGCACCATGCGCAGGCCAACCCGCATCGACGAATCGCGCTTGGCGCGAATCGCCTCCACCTTATCTTCCATGGTGATGAATTCGCTGGCGTGGACGACTTCAATGGAGAGGCGCGCGGCCGCCGAGTGGCGATCCAGTTCCGCCCTGACCAAAGTTTCCGGGCCGACCAGCAGCACCCGCACGCCGTATTGACGCGCCGCTTGTATGGCACCCTCAATCTCAGGCTTGGGAGCGCGGTCCGAACCCATCGCATCCAGCGCGATCACGCTAGGCATGGTGTCTTTGAGCTAGCTGGCTTCTTTAATGTCCAGAACTTCGCGTCCCTTATAGTAACCGCACTTGGCGCAGGCGCGATGCGGCATTTTTTTCTCGTGACAATTGGGGCATTCGGAAAGGCTGTGGCTTTTTAGTGCGTCGTGAGCCCGCCGGGTCGAAGTGCGTTTCTGGGAGTGTCGCCGTTTTGGATTGGGCATGATATTAAATTCCTCTCGCGAAAAAGCTGTCCGCCATTTCAGCTCTAAGCCCTGCAATTTCTGCCGATTGCTTAGTACAAAAACCTCATTCAGTCAAAGCTCTCAAACAGGAAAGCATCCCCGCTGGGCTGAAAGCTGAGGGCTTCTTTTAGGGCTCTAACTTGCTGCGAATCTCTCGCAATGCCGTCCAGCGCGGATCTTCGATCACCGTCGTGCAGCCGCACTGTTCCTCATTCAAATTCTTGCCGCAATGCACGCACAGGCCTTTGCAATCTTCGCGGCAAGTGACTTTTAACGGCAGCGCCAGCAGCAACTGCTCGTGCAAAACGTCTTCGAGCAGGATGCCCTCGCCTTGATAATAGCCGATCTCAGCTTCCGCGTCCGTTACGGAAAGCTCATCGCGGCCGGCGTCTGCCCCCAGCGGACGGTAGAGCAATTCGAACTCGCGGGTTATATCCCGTGCCACCGGCTCAAGGCAGCGGGCGCATTGCAATTCCAGCCCCGCCGTCAGTCGCCCGCGCAGGCGGATGTCGGTAATAATCTGATGCTTGCCATGATGTTCTTGGACGATTTCGGCGTGTCCGGACGCCTTCAGCGGCGTGCGCTGCCGGGCGTCGCCACCCAAGTCGATGACCTCGGGGGGAAATTCCTCCTCAAAATCCAGAGGATGACGTTCCAATTCATGGATGTCCAGAAACATTGCGAAACCTCCGCGCCAAGTTGCCGACCCGTTCCGCGGAAGCACGCCAAGAGGCGTAAGTACCGCAAGGAGCAAGACTTAGGATAATGGGGAAGATGTGGGGATGTCAAGAAACTGCCCCCCGTTGCCGCGAAAGTGCTAGACTATCCCTAGGAGTTCCCTATGGCCACCCTATACGTGGAGAATGTTCCAGACGATATTTATAAGGCTTTGCGCAAGCGTGCCCGCGCCAATCGCACGTCGATCGCGGCAGAAGTCATTTCACTGTTGGAACACTTCGTTCCAACAGCGGAAGAGTTGAAGCGTCGCAGGGAATTCTACGACCGGATGGCCGAACTGCGAGCCAAACATCCTCTAACTCCCGGCCCCTTCCCCTCGGCCGAAGAGATGATTCGCGAGGACCGAGAACGTTGACGACCTTGATCCTTGATGCCAGTGTCGCGATAAAGTGGGCAATGCCAATGGCCCGGGAGCCGCTCACCGACGAGTCCCTGCGATTGCTGAAGCGCTACGTCGACGGCGAGATCGAGTTCATTGTGCCGGACATCTTCTGGGCTGAATTCGGCAATGCCTTGTGGAAGGGCACTCGCCAGCGCAGATGGCGCCAGGATCAGGCTGAAGCGGTCGCAACCGACATGAGGAGTCGCGATTTTCCCACCGTGTCGTCGATTGCGTTGCTGCCAGAGGCCTTAAGATTAGCCTTCGCCTACGATCGATCCCTTTACGATTGCTTGTATGTGGCCTTAGCGGTCCAATCCAGGACCAATCTGATCACTGCCGACGAGCGTCTGGCCAACGCTCTCGCCGCGCATTTGCCGGTTAAATGGTTGGGCGCATTCTGACGGGGATGGAATTCGTTTGTATCGAATGCCCTAAGAAAGCTATTCGCTCAGCCGCAGCGCCTGAATCGTTTGCGTGGGAGATTCCTCGAAGATCAGCTTCCTTTCGATATCGATGGCGCTTTTCGCCAGATGGTGTGGGATGTACCACGCCACCGCTGCGACCGGCACCAGGCCGATCATTTGCAGAGGGTTCGCCAGCGCCGATGATTCGAACTCCGGGGTATGCACGGAATACAGAAGAAATGCGAAACAGACGGATAAAAGCGTCACGAAAGAATGTTGTTTGAAGAGCGGCAGCGTGCAAGTAAACGGCAGTTTGCGGAAGCGAATCAGGACAATATTCGTCAACAATACAGCCCAGGTCACCACCAGCAGCGTATGAAGACAGGCGATAACCCAGCCCTGCACGTACCAGTAGAGCAAGAACGTGAGGGCGAGCAGCCAAGGCAACAACAAGATGAAAATCACTTTCCTCGCCAGGGGCTCGCACTCTTCTCCATCTCGATCCAGCATCAACTGGAATATCCAGTTCGAGCGCAAGTCCGCCGGAATCTCGAAGACCAGGCGCAGGCCAACAATCATCAGGAAGGAAAGAATAAATGGAATCGAGAGAGCGTCGGGAGAAAGCGTGGCCTGGCGCCAGGATTTTGCGTTCTCAAAAGCATCCATCAGAGCCTGGGACGCCAAGACTAAGCTGAGTCCGCCGACCGCGGTCAGGACCAGCCGATGCGCTTCGCTGCGGAGCAAGGTCTTGCAAATAAAGCGGAAGCCCCCTTTTTGGAATGGAGTGCGGAGCACCAAGTCATCCAGTAAGACGCCCAGGCGCGAAGGGCGAGGGCTGCGGGCGGCAGCAGTTGTGTCGGCGATTTCTGCAATGCGTACAAAGTGGCGCTGGTAACTCACCGCGTAAGCACAGAGTGCAACCCCGACCACGCCTGCGACCCCCGGCAGCGCCAGTCTGGACAACTCCGCGAGCACTGGACCGGCGCGGCCGCGCAAAGATTGGCACAGAGCCAGAAACCAGCAGGAAGGCATCAGGAATGTCCATGACGGGGCAGGCCCCTTCGCGAGCCGCAACGAATCCGGAACCGCGACAGTGGTGCAGAGAAGCGCGACCAGATACACCACTATGATGCCGCGAATGTAGGCTGAAACTTGTCGGAAGGTTCGCGGAGGCAGCACCGCCATCAGAAGACCTAATAGCGAGAACACGGCAAAGAACGCGAAAATACTTGCCAGCACTACTCCGACCCCATGCACCACCGCGAATTTCGCAAAGAACAGGAATTTGCTTTGCGTCGCTCCCACAACCATGGGGAACAGGATGCATGAGGCAGCATTCACGTCGAATGCGATCAATCCGACCAGAAACAGCACTGCCACGAGATTGGCCAGGAAGATGGTCCGGGTCGAGATGGGCAGCGGGACAAGATTCATATAGTCGCGGCGATCGGGAAAGATGGCGTCCCATCGCCACACCGCAACCGCGCCGGTAACGGTCATGGAGAGGACAATGAAGAAGTACTCATCGGGAAGCACAACCAGCAGTGGATCCACGTTGGGAGTCCCGCGCAGCCATTGCAGGAAGGTCCCATATTTGTCGAGCAAGAAAAGGGAAACGAAACCTCCGGGCAGCGCCAGCAGAGTGAGCACAAGCCCTATGCCCAGATCGAGCCCGTCGGTGTCCGCGTCACCTCCTCCACGAAAGATGCGGGCGACGAAGAGCCGAACCATCCGCCAGAATGGGCGCTGAGAGTGCTCCTCCCATTGAAGGACGATCGCGTCGATTCCCTCTGCAATCATGCGGCCTTCATCTTCATGACGCTGACCATGTCGCGCGCCACGCTCATCGTATCCACGTCGTCGACCAAGTGCAGAAAAGTATTCTCCAGCGACTGCCCCAGAATCCGGCCAATGTTCTGCACCGAATCCTGTGCGATCACGACGCCTTTTCGCAGGATCAGCACGTCGGAGCAGACTTTCTCGACTACCTCCAGCACATGCGAGCAATAGAAAACCAATTTGCCCTGCTGTCCTAGCTCCTGCACCAGATTCTTGAAGATCAAGGCCGAAGTCACGTCCAGTCCAGAAAGCGGTTCATCAAAAATGAAGATCTCAGGATCGTCCATGAGCGCCGCGAGCAGTAGAATGCGCTGCCGCATCCCCTTCGAGTAAGAACCAATGCTGGCGTGCCGGTGCGGATGCAAGGAAAACAGCGCCAGCAGGGAATCGATTTTCTTCGCCAAGTCGGATTGGCCCATTCCGCGCAGCGTTCCGACCAACTCCAGATATTCCCAGCCGGTTAAGTACGGATACAAATTGGGTTCCTCCGGAACATAGCCCAGGCGCTTCCGGTAAGCCGCCAGATTTTCTTGAATGTTGTGACCGTCGAAGCGGACCTCGCCACGCGTAGGCTGCAACAATCCGGTGAGCATCTTCACCGTCGTGCTCTTGCCAGATCCGTTCGGGCCAAGACATCCGAGCACTTGTCCGGGCCGCAAGGAGAACGACAAATCCTGCACCGCGGGCAACGACGCGTAGCGCTTCGTTAAGTGCACGGCTTCAAGCATGCATAGCCTCGCTGGGAGAGAACTTCGCCAAAAGGGAGAGCGAACAACTGTGTTTGACACCGGTGGGGGGCAACAGGTTCCCCCGGAAGACAGGTTTGAAGCGCATTATTTCAGTCCTCATTTCAGGAGCACGAATATAGGATTTGTCCGTGTGCTCGATCTGCTTTTTTCGATGTGTGCTTGTCATCTTCGTGCTGGTCAGTTCGTGGGCGATCGTCGCCAATCCCAGCGATGCTAAGCCTCCGGCAAGCTCTCGCAATTTGGACACGACGGTGGCGCATCTGGTGGGCGAAGTTCGCAGCCGGGCGAAGGCATTGGAAAATAGCTCCGGCATGCACAACAGCTTCCAGTCGTTCACCTCGGCATACAAGATTGCGCCCGGCACCATCCGCTATTCCGATTTCGTAGTTGTCCGTCTCCTCTACGAGGCCACGCGAGACGCGGGCTTCTAGAACATGCACTGGACGATTACAAACATGCCGCCGAATTCCGACCGGGTCTGGGGTCAGTGGAAAGAGGTGAAAATCGTCTCCTCTCTGACCCCAACGGCCTCTGCGGAATGCGATGAACTTTCCGCCCTTTTTGCCTTTCTGGTTGAGCGCGCCGGAGTGCGAACCGTCGGACTGTTCTGGCCTTATCGAAATCACACGGTAGCCGTGTGGGTGCTGCATCCGGCGAACGGCGCCGAGGTGCGCGTGGTCGTCCCGACCTCGCAGATATTTCTCGAAGTAAATGACTCCTTCGCCACGAGGAAATTCAATCCATGGCGCCAGAAAACGATCTACGAATACCAGCGTCGCGACGTGGCGGACAGCTTCGAATTGCCCCAACCGCTTTTCGATTTTTTTCTTCAACAGATAAACAAATACGCGGGCGCTTCAGATTCCAGTCTGCAGCAGATCCGGTACCTGCGCGAAGGTGTCTTTCTCAAATATTGGACAGCAGAAGCGGCAGCACGGGATGCTCTGCGCAGGAAAAACGATCTCCCCGGCGCTCCGGCTGAGGACTTGGCGGCATTTCAGAATTTCGCCGAAGACATGCGATCGCAACTTCCTCAGTGACTGGCGCCCCGCGGAAGGCTACTGCTCCGGTGTCATCTTCAGGCCCAGGGCTCGCACCGTGACTCCATCCAGCTGGGCTTTCGTCTCTCGATGGGTGACCACGCCGAAGCTGCCGGAATAATCCCACATGGCCCAGCCGATGTGGTGGCGCTCCAGCATTGCCATCTGTGCCTGGGCCAGCGACGCCGAAACCAGAAATAGAAAGACAGCGATCCAGTTACGAATCATGCCTTACTCCTGAATCGTGAGGTCTTAGCCGAGAATCGGCAGCGCGCGAATTCGCTTCTTCGTCGCGGCGTAGATCGCGTTGCACAGCGCCGGCGCGACTGGCGGCACCGATGGCTCGCCAATTCCCGTCGGAACCTCAGCGCTCGGAATCGCATAAACTTCGACCACCGGCGTTTCTTCCATCCGAACAGGAGCGTAGTCGTCAAAGTTGCCTTGCACTATGCGCCCTTTCTCAATTGTGATCTTGGCGCGCAGAGCATTGCCCAAGCCGTAGACGATTCCGCCCTGAATCTGCTGTTCCAGAATGCCGGGATTTACGATTTGCCCGCAATCGACCACTGCGACGACGCGATGCACGCGCGGTTGGCCATTCTCCATCGTGATCTCGACCACCTCGGCCATATACGAGGCGAAGCAGCCGAAGCAGGCCACTCCACGATAGTGGCCCGCGGGTAGAGGCTTGTCCCAGCCAGCTTTCTCGGCGGCCAGTTGCAGCACGGCCCGCATGCGGGCGGTGTGCCAGGTCGTCGTGAAGTACTGCAAGTCGTGATCCTTCGCCAGCAGACGCAGCCTATACTGCAGCGGATCCTGGCCCGCCGCGACCGCCAGCTCGTCGATGAAACTTTCCAGCGCAAATGCCGCCTGCAAGGCGTAGACCGAGCGCATCCAACCCAACGGAACCGGCGTCTCGGTCATTACGTATTCGATCGAATAGTTCGGCAGTCCGTACACCGGTCCCGCTTCGTCGGGCAGATCGGGATCCACTCCGCCCGGAACCGGCTGTCCTTTTTGTCCGCTGATGGAGGGCGCGATGATGCGATGCGTTAGTGCGACGGGAAATCCTGTCCCGTCGACGGCGGCGTTGAGTTGATGAAGGCTCGCCGGACGGTAGGTAGAGAAGCGCATGTCATCTTCGCGCGTCCATATCACTTTGACCGGAGCAGTAATGGCTTTCGACACCAGCGCGGCTTCGACCGCGTAGTCATGCTCCAGGCGTCGACCAAATCCTCCACCCATCAGCGTGACGTTGACCTTCACCTGGTCGGGATCGAGGCCGATGGCTGTCGCTACAGAATCGCGGCAATCCTGCGGAACTTGCGTCGGCGCCCACAGTTCGCACTTCGTTCTCTGAAAGTGTGCGGTGCAATTGCCTGGCTCCATGGGCGCGTGCGCCATGAAAGGCAATTCGTATTCGGCGGAGATATGCCGGCCGGAAACTTTTGTGGGATCTCCCGCCGCGTAAAGGCTCACACTTTTTTTCGACCCGGCCTGCTTCAGCGACGCCATAACCGCCGCGGTGTTCAGGTCCTTGTTCGCTCCTTCATCCCACGTGACGTTGAGCACGCGGCGGCCTTCCATCGCTTCCCAAACACTGTCGCCGACCACCGCCACGGCCGAGTCGCCGATTCTTCCAACATACCGGATGCCGGAAATCTTCTTTGCTTCTTTATCATCGAATGCCGAGACCTTGCCGGCGATCGTGGGACAGCGCGAGAGCACAGCGAACTTCATCCCCGGCATGCGGTAGTCGATTCCGAACACCGCTTCACCCGTTACTTTGGCCGGCGAGTCTATGCGCGGCAGGGGTTGGCCAACGATCTTGTAATCCTTGCTTTGCTTCAGCGGCAAGTCGGTCGGAACGGGCAAGGTTGCGGCTCGGTTGGCGAGTTCGCCATAGCTCAAACTGCGGTTGGTTGCGGCGTGCCGGATGCGACTCTTCTCCGCTGCGCAGGAAGATCGCGAAACATTCCAGGTCAAGGCTGCGGCGGATATCAGCATTTCCCGGGCCGCTGCGCCGGCTTTGCGCATCGGATCCCAGGTGGTGCGGATGCTGGCGCTTCCCCCCGTAGTCTGATCGCCGAACAGCGTGCTCGCTCCGGCCTGCTCGATGGTGATCTGCTTCCAGTCAGCCTCAAGTTCTTCGGCGAGAATCATGGGCAGTGCGGTGCGCACGCCCTGGCCCATCTCCGAGCGTGCGACCACGATCGTGATTTTGTTGTCAGGCGTAATGCGCAGATAGGCGCTGGGGGAGAAGGATTCCTTCTCGGAAGAAGCCTTGTGCGGGAGGTAGAAGCCGATCACCAAGCCGGCGCCGGCGGCAACTCCCGCGGCCACGAATTCACGGCGGGAAAGCGGGCTCATCGCGAGCCTCCGTTGCCGTTGCCGGCGGCGCGATGCACCGCTTTGCGAATGCGTTCATAGGTTCCGCAGCGGCACAGGTTGCCGTTCATCGCCTGCGTGATTTGCTCGTCGGTCGGGTTGGGAGTTTTCGCCAGCAGCGCCGCGGCGGACATGATCTGTCCGGTCTGGCAGTAGCCGCATTGCGGAACTTCTTCCGCGATCCAGGCTTGCTGCAGCACGTGCAGGCCGTTGGCTCCGAGACCTTCAATGGTGGTAACGCTTTTTCCCGCGACCTGGGAAACCGGAGTTGAGCAGGATCGAATCGGGTTGCCGTCGACGTGGACCGTGCAGGCGCCGCACAGTCCCGCGCCGCAGCCGAATTTCGTTCCTGTGAGTTCGAGGGTGTCGCGGAGAACCCAGAGTAAAGGCGTCTCCGGCGATACGCTGAGTTTCTTTTCACTGCCGTTGACGCGGAGTGCGATGTCTGCCATGGAGTTCCAGTGGTGCAATTGGGAAACTGCACAACATGGTAACCAACCCGCGGAAAAAGGGGAATGGCGGAGCCGACTGAAGGTCGGCGGTGCGAGCGAACATCCGGAAACGAGATGGAGAGGTTTAAGGAGTGGGAGCCCGTGCCAGGTCCCGCGCGATCTCGGTACCCATCTGCTCTGCGATCTTTCTGAAAGCCGGGATCTGGCAGAGCCGCAGCTCGATTGCGTCGAGTGGAGAATTCGCGGCGGGTACGCTCGCGGCGCCATCCCGCACCGGTCCTTCCTCGCTTATGATTTCTGCGCGGGATGCATGGCAGTTAGGAAAAAGCACCGCCGGCAGCTTGGACAGAGCATGATTTGACCTCGTCCGACAACGAAGAATGTGACAACGAAGAATGTGCTCTCAATTAATTCTCGTTGAGCGAGGTCCCTCAGCCGCGGCAAAACGTCAGAGGAGCCTTGCCAGGGTAGGGAAGCGAACGCTAGCCAAGGGGCTGGAACAAAGCCTACTTCAGTTCTGCCAATTTCTGGGTGGCGAGTTGTCCCGCTTCGCTGCTGGGATTTTCTTTTTTTAGCTGCTCGTAGATTCTCTTGGCGTCGAGCGGCTGGTTGGCGTTCCGGTAGAGTTCGGCCAACTGCAGTTGGGCCGTTACTTTGCTGACCGAGGCGGTCGGCTTGTTGATCAACTCCTGATAGAGAGCTGCGGCTTCCTTGGTGCGGTGGGTCTGGCCGTAGAGCGAAGCGAGGGCAGACTTGGCTACGGCGGCAACCTCGCGGTTGCCGGCAGAGGCCACCTGTTTAAAGTTACGCTCGGCGGTTGCGTTATCCGACAAAGTGGCCGCAGTCACTCCGAGGAAATAATGGGCGAGGTCGGCGGTGCGGGTGTGCGGGTATTTGTCGACGATTGCTTGAAATTGTTTCTGCGCAGCAAGGGCACGTTCTTTGGCGGAAGTGAAGCTGGGGACATCAGGCTGGGCAGGCGTTCCTTCCGGCCGAAGCTGAGTGTCCATGGTTCGAACTGCCAGCGACAGGTTGAAGCTGGCTTTTTCGTCCTGCGCGCTCAGGTAATACCATCCGCTGATGGCGGCGCCGAGAACGATTGCGACCGCAACCGCGGTGATGATGACAGTGCTTCGATGCTCGACTGTCCAATGGGCTGTCTTTTCGGCGGCGTCGATGGTTACACGGCTAAAAGCGTCCTGTTTCAGTTGATGGCGGGTTTCTGCGCGCACGGACTTCCCTTCTGAAAATAACGGTGGGCTATTGAATAATAATAATAATTATGAGACGAACTAGCAGTTTAACAGGGGCAAAACAAGGCGTCAAAAGTCTGCCATGAAGTTGTCATGAAGTCTCATGAAGTCTGCCATGAAAATCATCTCCGTCAAAGCGGCTTTTTGGTGAGGTGTGAGGGTAACAGCGTAGCCCAATCGTTCTAATCAGTGGATCAGGTTGCGGGTATCCAGGTAGAGGTCCCCCGAGTCGTTACAGGAGACTTGTTGGCAAAGCATGTGATGAATCGACACCAGGATCTTGTGGGCGATGGCGACCACCAACTCGAAAGGTCCTTCGAGGATGGCGAAAACGGGTTTCCAATAGACACCAGTACTTTCCATCGCGACATGGGTGCAGCCTTGCGAAAGCAACCATTCCCGCAGCTTCACCAGCTCCCGCGTGGTGGCGTTGAAGGGGCCGGATCTGCTTCTTTACTGTTCCGTTGTTTAGCACCACCGGTTAACAGGCCACGACCGTGGCCTGGTGCACATCTCATCGACAACCACGTTCCCCCATCGTTTGCGTGACTCCCTGCTGAGCGAAGGCGATTGCTGCGCCGCAGGTCTGGTACAAACACTGCCATGCTTCCTTCCCGTTTCTGGGTGCGACAAAACGTGATACCTTACCGGCGCGGGTCAGCCGGTTACGCGGGATCTTTGTCACCACAGAGGGTCCCGACCTGCAAGCAATCGCCAATACGAATGCTTGTATCAAGGGCCGACCCAATTTTCACGCTACGGGGTGCGCCGAAACGCGCATGAGGCCGGTTATGAAAGTAGTGATCGGACTGTACGGCCTGCGCAGATTCTTCGCACTGGGTATTACCGGCTCGTTCGCAGCAAGATGAATATGGGGTCAATGAAAATCGAAGAACGGGCGGGCCGAATGCTCTCGCTCGAGGGCAAGGTTGCGATGGTTACTGGCGCGGCGTCAGGGATCGGCCGCAGGATTGCGTTTCGCTTGGCGGAGATGGGCGCACTCGTTGCCCTGCTTGACATCGATGACATGAAAGGACGCGAGAGCGCCGCTGAAATTGAAGCGCAGGCAGGCGCAGCGGTCTTTCTAAATACAGATGTCCGTAGCGCCGCCGAATGCCGGCGTGCCGTGGGGACCGTCATCGAACGTTCGGGCCGGATAGACATTCTCTGCAACTGCGCCGGCGTTGCCATTCGCAAGGATGTCATCGATCTCACCGAGGACGAATGGGACCTGGCTCTCGACGTGACCCTCAAAGGAATTTATCTGCTGTCGCACGAAGTCGTGCCTCACATGATGCGCAACGGCGGAGGGAGCATTGTGAACATCGGCTCGGGATGGTCGCTCAAAGGCGGTCCGCGCGCCGCATCCTACTGTGCCGCCAAGGGTGGGACGGTAAACCTGACGCGGGCGATGGCCATCGACCACGGCAAAAATAATATCCGGGTGAACAGCGTTTGCCCGGGAGACGTTGAAACTCCCATGCTGCGCGGCGAATGCGCACAGCTTGGCGAGGAGGTGCAGGCTTTCCTGCGGGAAGCCGCCAATCGTCCGCTGGGTCGCGTCGGCACGCCCGACGATATTGCCAATGCAGTCTTGTTTCTGGTGAGTCCGATGGCGAGTTGGATCACAGGCGCGGCGCTTGTGGTCGACGGAGGCGGACTGGCGTAATTATCGGCCCTGCCGTTGGCGGGCTGCTTCGTAGAGCACAATGCTCCCCGCGACGCCTGCATTCAAGGATTCCACCTGCGGCATGTGCGGGATTGCGACCAATTCATCGGCTTGCCCCAGCACCGCACGGGGTAGGCCTGAGGCCTCGCTGCCAACGAAAACTGCGACGGGGCCGCGAAGGTTTGTCTGATCCAGCGGCGTGCCCTTGTGGGACGAGGTGGCAATCAGACGCACACTCTGCGCGCGCAGTTTGGCGGAAATCTCTTCCAGTCCGCCCGCCGCTTTCGTGAGGATAACCGGCAGCCGGAAGATCGATCCCGCGGAGGCACGAATTACCTTCGAATTGAACGGACTGACAGTACCCTCGCCGAGCACCACGCCCGCGCTGCCAAAGGCCTCTGCCGAGCGCAGAATGGTTCCCAGATTGCCGGGATCTTGCAGTCCCGCGAGAACCATGACGGGGCCGACCTGTAATCGCTCCAGCACGTCGGCGAAAGAAAATTCTTTCAGTCGCATCAGCGCAGCTACTCCCTGCGGATTTTCGCTGGGAACGATGCCATCGAAAAGCTTGTCGGGAAGCAATAGAGTGTCGACTTGGGCGCCGATCTGGGGCAGCAGGCGTTCTGCCAGGTTCTGCGCGGATTCCTTAAAGAACACCGTTCGAAAGCGCAGCCCGCTGCGGATGGCTTCTTCAACGATGCGGAGGCCTTCGATGGCGCAGCTACCGTCTTCGGTACGTTCCGCGTGCGCGAACGCTTGACGGAGTTCCTTCACCAAAGCATTGTGGCGGCCTTCGATCCGGCGGAGCCGGTGCTGGGGGCTGGGCGCAGTTTCTGAGGTTCGACTCATTTACGCTGACTGCATGATACGCTACGCTGTCGCCTCAGGTTGCGGCGTTTTGCCGTATTATGATAGGTTTCGCGGTCTAAATAAATCCGTCCAAATAAATCGAGCTTGTGGCAGAAGAGAAGGAGCGCCGTGCGCGCCGAGATCGTAAAAATCAATAGCGAGATTCCTGAGTCGTCCCTGATCAAATACGCCGCGGATCAGATCCGTTCCGGCGAGGTGCTGGGCATGCCGACCGACACGTTTTACGGCCTGGCTGCGGATCCCTTCAACTTGCGCGCGGTCGAGCGCGTTTACGATATCAAGACGCGTTCGCGCCACAAGCCATTGTCTCTGCTGATCGAAAGTACAGATCAGGCGGAAGAACTGGCTAAGCCCCTGCCCGAAGAATTTTATGCTCTGGCGCGGAAGTTCTGGCCGGGGCCGCTGACCATCATCGTAAAGGCCGGCTCGCGCTTGCCCCTTAAAGTGACCGCTAATACTGGCAACGTCGCATTGCGAGTGCCCAACGCAGCCATTCCCCGGGCAGTCGTGGCTGCAGCAGCCATTCCGATCACCGCAACTTCCGCGAACCTGAGCGGCGCCTCGGAGTGCACCAGCGCCGAGCAGGTACGCGACCAGCTCAAGGGCCGCATCAGCATCATTGTCGACGGTGGCATTTCTCCGCGCGACGTTGCCTCCACCATCGTCGATCTCAGTGACGAAGCGACTCGCTGGCGCATCATTCGCGAAGGCGCGATTGCCGGCGACGAGATTTCCAGCTTCTTTGCCCAAGGATGAACCTCGAAGGATGGATTCCGAAGAATGAACGGCGAAGGATGAACTGCGAAGAATGACCGATGAAGGCGCCAACCAGCATCGACCAACGCGCTGGTGGCTTCGTCTGTTGGTCCTCACCGTGCTGGTTGCTGCGACAGTTCTGGCGATCACGGCATTTCAGGTTGCGCACACCGCTTCTCTCGAGGAAATCCACGCGGCGGATGCGATCATCGTGTTCGGTGCGGCAGAGTACTCCGGACGCCCGTCCCCGGTCTTGCGGGCGCGCCTCGATCACGCGCTCGATCTGTTCCATCGCGCAATGGCACCGATCATCATCACCACGGGCGGCGCTGCCGGCGATCCCAGTTTCAGCGAAGGTGGAGTGGGCCGCGACTATCTAATGCGTCACGGCGTTCCCGAGCGCAGCCTGATTGCTGAGACGCAGGGCCGCGATACCGCGCAATCGGCGGTGCGCGTGGCGGTGATCATGCATGCCAACGGCCTGCACAGTTGCGTCGCCGTGAGCGATGCGTACCACGTCTTTCGTATCCGCAAGCTTTTGGAGTACGAAGGTATCGCCCCGGTTTACGTTGCGCCGCGCCCCGACTCGCGGCCGCACGGCGGGTTGCAGCGCGCGGTCGCGGTGCTGCGCGAAGCGACAAGCTATTGTCTGTGGAGAGTCGGAATCAGGTGATCGAGTCGGAGCGAGCCGGGGGCGGGATCTGGCGCAGCTTCCCGCAAACCGGTGCCGGTCGGCGCGCAATATCCCTTCTTATACCTGAAAAACGGACAGGGTTAGCAAGAGTCTCAGGCATAAAGTTTTCAAACCTCTACTGCACCCCACTGCATCCCAACTCCACGCGCTCCGCCCCATAATATTTGGCAGCGCGATGACTTTTGAGGGAGAATAATATGTTTGGCGTTTTATGACGGTTTCTATCCTCATGAGGAGAGTTCATGGCGACCACGATGCACGTCAGCGACATAGCCGAGTTGCTGAGCGAAGGCCGGACGCATTTTAATCTTTCTCCGGGGTTGCTGGTGGAGCACTCCATCCGGCGCGACGAAGCCATGCTGGCGGCCAATGGAGCGCTCGTCGGCTACACCAATCGCACCGGGCGTTCTCCCAAAGACAAATTCATCGTAAAGGATGAGACCACGGCACACACCGTGGCTTGGGGCGGGGTCAACCTGCCCTTCGAGCCGGAGAAGTTTGACGCCCTCTACGGGCGCGTGATGGAGCATCTGCGCGGACAGGAGCTTTTTGTTCAGGATCTTTTCTGCGGCGCCGATCCCGCTTACCGGTTGCCGGTTCGAATCGTGAATGAATATGCCTGGCACAACCTGTTTGTGCGGCAGTTGTTTTTACGGCCGACAAGTGAAGAACTCAAACAGCATCATCCAGAATTTACCGTCATCGCGGCGCCGGAGTTTAAGGCCGATCCCAAACGTGACGGGGTGGCCTCGGAAGTCTTCATCCTGTTGAATTTCACTCGCCGCACCGTGCTGATCGGCGGAACCTCGTACGCGGGGGAGATGAAGAAGTGCATCTTCAGTGTTATGAACTTCCTGCTCCCGCCTCGGAATGTCTTTCCCATGCACTGCTCGGCCAATGTTGGACGCAATGGTGTGAGCGCGCTATTCTTCGGGCTCTCGGGCACAGGTAAAACCACGCTGTCGGCCGATCCCTCGCGCGACCTTATTGGCGACGACGAGCATGGATGGAGCTCCGACGGGATCTTCAACTTCGAAGGCGGATGCTACGCCAAATGCATCAAGCTTTCGAAAAAGAACGAACCGCAAATCTGGAACTCGCTCCGCTTCGGCTGCGTGCTTGAGAACGTCACACTGGATTCCGCAACGCGCGTTCCTGACTATAACGACGATAGCAAGACGGAGAACACGCGTGCCGCCTACCCTGTGGACTTCATCGAGAATGCGGTAATTCCGGGCATCGGCGGACATCCCAAGAATGTTGTATTTCTTACAGCGGATGCCTTTGGCGTTTTGCCGCCGATCTCGAAGCTGACGCCGGAGCAGGCAATGTATCACTTCCTGTCGGGATATACGGCGAAGATTGCGGGAACCGAAGCCGGCGTGAAGGAACCGACGGCGACGTTCTCTACCTGTTTCGGAGCACCGTTTCTTCCCTTGCGGCCGAAAGTCTATGCGGAAATGCTGGGCCGCCGCTTGCGTGAACATAAGGCGCAATGCTGGCTGGTGAATACCGGCTGGCAGGGCGGGCCGTATGGGGTCGGCAAGCGCACGGCGATTCCGCATACCCGCGCGATGGTCGACGCGGCGGTTGAGGGCGTACTGATCCGGGAAGAATTTGAAATCGAGCCGACGTTTGGTTTTAGCATTCCCAAGGCATGCGACGGGGTCCCGCCCTACATATTGAATTCGCGCAACGCGTGGCCAGATAAGGCCGCGTACGACAAAGCCGCTGAAGAGCTGCGCAACCGCTTCGCCAGAAATTTCGAGAACTTCGATGCACCGCCGGAAGTGAAGGCAGCGGGGCCGAAGGCCCAGAAGTAGCGAACGTCTTCTTAGAATATCGCGCTGTCCGGCGTCTCTGGCCTCGGGTTGTTTCGACCAAACAATTGAAACCAGCCTCATTTCCCGCTAGCCGCAAACGCTCCATAAATCGGAGGGTTGTTTCTATCGCTGTGATTCTTTACTCAGGGGAACTATTTTAGGGGGCATTGACCCATTAACCTCGGATGGATTGCGCCTATCCGCCCCGTGACTCTCCGAGACGAAAAGTATTCGGGGTTTTGCCCAGGTCGTCGTCATTTGCCCATGAGGTGCTTTTCGCCCTTCTCGGGTTAAGAGCCCCTCCGCCAGATCCTAAGAGGGCACCCATTAGCGCTAAGCCTGCTAGCTTTTGATTTCAGGCAAAGGGGACGCCTTCCCATTCGGAAGAACCAGCACCAGTACGAGCCAACGACTCAAATAGTTCGAACTTTACAGGTCGTGGATATTTTTGCGCGTACAACAGAAGCTTCTCTCGATCTAGCTTGCGGAAGTCGTACTCGTCGGTGATGAGCTCAGCTCCCCGCTTTCGCTCCAGGTAAAACCAGTCCAACAGTGCCTTCTCCGGTTCTGCAACGTTGTACGTCCCATAGAGGGTTCTACTTGCTTGGAACCCCCAATAGAGACTTGGTTTTATATGTCTAAACGTTATGGACACCGTCCCCGAACTGAATGATGCCGGTTCGCCTGTAGTAACGCCTGTGATCGATACCGGCGTTTGCGAGCTTATGCCCGCCTCTCTCAGGACTGTTTGAAGCGAAACATATGATCGAGGCCGGAGAAGATTCACGAGCTCACGGCCCGAGAAGTCTCGCGCAAGCAGGTTGATAAACCACTTCTTCGCAAAGTGTTCGATCATCCCCCTCTTCGCAAGTCGGAGAAGCGATCTGCGGACAACTAGCTCAGAGATTCCTAGACGGCGGGCAATCTCATCCGATTTCAATAGTGGAGAGACCCTGGCTTCTTCTGATATGAACTTCGCCCAATCGATGCGTGACGTTTTCATTGTTCTAGCCACTCCGCGAATAGATCGCGCAAGGATTGCCGCAGCGGCTCGAATTCGTTTTCTGCAAGCTGTCCATAAACGTCTTCGGGAAGATATTCGCGTAGCTCAGACTCGCAGCGTTTAGGCGTCACCGCGGCAATTCGTTGGTTAATGAAGTCCGGATCGTCGAGCCGGTCCGACACAACTCCGTCTTCTAGATGGAATTTGAGGTTACCATCCAATTGTGCCCCTGAATCCTTCAGGAGCTTGATGTCAAAAGCGTCTCTACACTTAACGTTCTTCCTGCCCAGGAAGGCCTCGGCTTTATGTAACAGAAGCAGATTCCGGGTGGGGTATTTGACGATGGCGTCGTCCGTGAGGATCGGCTGCTCAACGAGTTCGCTTTTTATGACTGCCGAAGTCCGCGAGACATCAATCGTGAAGAGGGTTCGTTGATCTTTCGATTCCACCTTGATTTTGAGAAGACACTCACTATCGGCAATTGTAGTGATTGCCAAGGGAGCCAGTCCTAAGGCCTGTGCCACTTCGCCAAGCGCGGGCGATATGGAGTCAATGATCCTCTCAGCTTTCGGGGTTTCATCACAGTTGGGCAGGAGGTCGATGTCTCCAGAATGCCTCTGACTTCCATAAAAAAGGACGAGAGTCGCTCCACCGAAAAGCACAAACGTATCCCTAAAACTGGCGAAAAGGCTGTGCAGTGCCTCCTCGATGAGCACTAACACAGCGGCCGTTTCAGCTCGGAACCCTCGGTCTTGGAAGTTTTTCAAACGTTCAGCAAGAGTCATTGGCAGCAATAGACATTTATGGTGCTAATTGTACCACGTATGAACTATTCATAGCTAAAAAGCGACACTTTTGGTGCCAATGGCCCAACGGAACATCTCGTCATAGTCGTACTATCGTCTCTGGCCTCGGGTTGTTTCGACCAAACAATTGACACCGTCCTCATTTCCCGCTAGCCGCAAACGCTCCATTATTTATTCGGAGTGTCGTTTCTGCTGCCAGCACCGAGTGAATTCTGGCCCGAGACGAGGCTATCAATATCAATGGGCTAAAGCGTCGCCTCCATCTGGAGGGCTTCAATCATTGCGTTGAGCGCGCCCTGGGCCGTATCGCGCTTTTGCTGCGTCTCAGCGATCTCGCGGCGCAAAGACTGCACTCGATCTTCCTGCTCGTTCAGTTCGCGAACGTATCTTTCGACCAACGCCTTCTCTTCGGCGCTGCCTTTCAACGCTTTCATATTTTCGCGAACCCGCTGCTGATCGTCGGAGATGCTTGACACCTGGGCGCGGCGTCCGGTAATCACCGCTTCGAGCACGGCGATGTCATTTTTCTGCGCCACAATGCGCCGCAACGCTTTTTCCACGTCTGCATTGATCATGTTCTGATCGAGGAAGAACTTGATGTCGTTGTCGGTCAGGTTCGAGAGCTGGTACCGGTTGCTGATTGGCCGGTATTCCTTGACCAGCAAGGTTGTGGTCTTTTTCGGTTCCACCGTTAGCTGGAAGCGGTGAAAGGATGCTGAACTCTCCGCGGGCTTTTCATCATCCGTGAGTTTCCAGCCAGGGCGGGCCGGATGTTCGATCACAACCTCGCGTGCGGATGCATCGCGATTGCGAATCGTATAGGTATTTTCCTGGCGCTCCTCGGTCGACTGCGTCATCAGGCCGTGCTTGATGATCACTTTGGTGACCCGCTGATTGTCGGCTTTTTGCTTGGCATCGACCAGCACGCCGAGGTCGGCAGCATAGGACAGGAGCCGCTTCTCGCCCGGCTTGATCGCGTCCATCAAGCCCTCGCCGGCGAACGCGTCGCCCTCGAGCACGTTGAAGGTCCCGCCGTCGAGCGTGAGGTTGCTGGTGTTATTCACCCAGAGCGCGCGCAGGACGGAGCTTTCGGAGGGATTCCAGACCGAAACTTTTTCCGCGTCGATGCGCGATTGCAAGATGGGCACCAGCGCTGACTGGTTCTTGCGGATGGTGACGCGGTCTTTGAGCTTGTACTCGAACAGGTCACCGAGTTCGCGGGTTTCGCCGACGGTGGTTCCGGATTCGAGATTCTCTGCCACTTCAGTGGCGTCGGGACGGGCGACCCAAGCCTTGGAGTTCCCACCGCCAACTCCTGCCCCACTGCCGGAGCCCATTTGGGCCTGAGGGACGCGGCTCACGACCCCTCCGATCACGCCGCCCATCGATCCCCCAGGCACCCCGCCCGGAACCCCGCCGACTACACCCGTCGCTGGCGAGGCAAGCTGGCCGTTCTCGACGACCGTCTGCTGCTCTATCGTCGCTTCATGCGTCTGCGGCGTGAGCATCGCATTTTCCGGCAGCGCCACAACCGGCCGCCGTGTGTAGTAAGGCTGCGACAGTTCCTGTACGAACGACTGCGGGGCCCCCGCGACCAGCGATAACTCAACACCTTTCCAGTCTTCCCCCACCGTGTTGTCGACGATCGCCCATCCCTGCAGCAGCGGCTTGCCCGCGCTCGGAATCACGATCCGGTACGTGCTCTTCCACACCGGCACCTCGCTGATATAGCTGACCCGCAGGTTCCGCTCACCATCCCCAGCGGTCGAGATCGTCATCCGCCGGACATCCTGATCACGCGTCGAGGCGACGAGCCCGAGATACTTGGAAACTTCTTCGTTCACTTCTTTTTCCGCCACGCGTACGCTGGTCGAAGGAGTCAAATCAAAGAGGCGTACTTCGCCGCTCTCACTCACGACCGAGATTTGCGTAACCGTGATCTTCTGATCAACTTTGCCCGGCAAATCCCGCTCTTCAATGCTCAGCAGGCGGCCTGAAGCGCTCTCGGAGCCGCTCCGCACCTCCAGCCGTGCCCCGCGTAATGCGTCGAGAAACTGCGCCGTGGTCGGATTTTCTCCGACCGGCAGACGCAGCGAGCCGAGTCGCCGCTCCAGAGGCGCAGCCGAGTTGTAGCTCACTCCGGTAATGCGGCCTTTGCCCAGGTCGAGAACGGTTAGCGACTTCAGCACATCGTTCAGTTGCGCCGTGGTGAAGTCGACGTTGACATCCTGGCTGCCGCGAACATGCCCTGCGTGTTCGAAGTAGCCGACCCCATTTTTGTAGAGAATGACGTGGGTTACCGGCAGGCGTGCGGCAAGGTCAGCCGACGAGCCCGAAATGGAAGATTGGCCAAGGGAAAACCGGCCAGATGAAACTGCGGCAAGGGCCAACCACAATGCTGCGGTTTTCATAGAGCGCATAACTCCTCCGTGGAAGTGGGTCGCTGTCGGCAAAGAACGCCGGAAACAGAACGAGTGGCGGCGCTGCTCTTGCTCGAGACGCGGAGACCCTACGTGGGTTTAGACACCTGCGGTGCGGTGTCTGGAGGCAGGGATGCAGTGGCCGAGTTTTGAGATGGCTGAGGATGCCAGCTTTGGAGCCGGCTTCCGCCCAGGCTGCACAGTCGAGGCGGCTGTCGCTACATGAGCATTTTGTGGGGACAGCCGCCTCCGGCTGTCTGGTGTGGGTAGCACTCCCTTTTTTCCGACCGGGTCCCGCCTGTGATTGCTGCCCCCTTCCTGTGGTTAAATCAATTTGATGTTCGCCCGAAAGATTCGCGTGGAGTACGAAGCTAACGGCCGCAGGCTTCCTTGCCCGCTGAAGTGGCTCGACAGTTTTTCCATGCGCAACTTCACCAATGCCAGCGTCTTCGATGACACTCTTCCACTTTCAGACGGTCAGATGGAAATCGGTTCCAGCGTGCCCGTGGACCGACTCAGGGAGGCAATGGAGGACTGGTTTAGGCGGAAAGGCTATCTACCGAAGGAGTCACATCTGTTCCTGGCGGAGCGCTGATGGTCGAACCACTCTAAGGCAAACTCAGGTCTTTCCTGTAGATCAATCCCATGGGAGTTAAGCGAGAATTTCGCCAATTCAATGGAATTAGGGTGTAGCATTAGGGTGTGCACGAGATGGTAAAACCGGCGGCGATGCGATGCGAAAAGCCGGCACAATTCACTAGACCCAATTGAAAGGATAGGCATCATATTGAGCGACTTGGGCCGCGGTTGAGAACGGCCCTGGAATGAAATCGAATTCGAGGAGGTGCTTCATTGAGCTACAAAGTCTTGCAGCTGTCCCCCCAAGCAAGCACCGACGGTATAAAGGCTAGAACCGCGATCCGAGATTCTTGGAACGCGTCGGTAACAAGTTCGCGAGAGATCGGGCTTCCCGCTTCCTGGCTCGCGGATGAGTCGGATTTTGACGGAGAGCGAAACAGCCACGATGCGATTTCAGGGCTGGCACTGTCGATTGCTTTCAGCGCAAGCATCTGGTCCGGAGTTGCTCTGATCGTAGCGCGGGTCTTGCGCTAAGCTGATTTTTATTGGGGCGTGAAATACCACGCCGGGCCGCGCGCCCAACCGTTTTTGGGTTGGCGTGGGCCCTACCTGTCGTAACGCAGCAGCGACATCACGTCGTATCCCTTGAGTTTGTCGCGGCCCTTCAGAAATTCCAGTTCCACCACAAATCCCAAGCCGGCGATGTCAGCGCCCAGCATGGCTGCCAGCTTGGCTGTGGCCTCGGCGGTGCCGCCGGTGGCCAGCAGATCGTCGACGATCAAGACGCGCTGACCTTTCTGAATGGCATCCTTATGAATTTCCAGCGAGTTCGTCCCATACTCCAGGGCATAGTCGTACTTCACGCACTGGGCGGGAAGTTTGCCGGGCTTACGCACGGGAACGAATCCGGCGTTCAGACGATACGCCAGCGCCGGAGCAAAAATAAAACCGCGCGCCTCCATACCGAGCACCAGGTCAATGTTCTGTGCGATGTAGTGCTCGGAGAGCTTGTCGATCAGGGTGGCGAAGCCGGTCTTGTCCTTCAACAGAGTCGTGATGTCGTAAAACAGAATCCCTTTCTTGGGAAAGTCGGGAATCTCACGAATGAGTTTCTTTAATTGGTTGGCATCCATGGCCGGGACAGACGGCAAGTGCATTTACCACGCTCCTTCAATACGAAATGAATTCCGCCCAGCGGCCGGAGGGGCTTCGGATACCTCGACCGCATCCACGCGAGCGGCGCGTGGGCCCTCACGCAGGCGGGAATGCAGTCCTGACAGCTGGTCGCGAGTCCCCTGGGCAAGAACTTCCACGCTGCCATCGTGATTGTTCCGCACCCACCCGGCAATGCCCAGAATATGAGCCTCGCGCTCGACAAACCAACGGAAACCGACGCCTTGTACGCGTCCGCGGACGAGGAACCGGCGGGCCTCGAGCGGTTTTTCAGTTAGAGTCATTTCTCAAAAAAGTGTGATCCGAAGCGGAGAATCGGCCTCGTGAACGGGAAGCCGATTCGTAGTCGAACGATCTCGATATTCCGCAATCTCAAAATTCCGCGGGCGCTGCGAGGACTTTCAATCGATTCTCCGGCGAGTGCCTAGCCGCTGACTCCGCGACGTTTTGCTTTGCGAGGTGCTCGCTACGCTCAAGATAACCCTTGAACTTTTATGCTCTGGACAGATACGCGCCTTCCGAGGTATCGACTTTAATTTTCTCGCCCTCGTTGATGAAGGGCGGCACTTGCACCACGAGTCCGGTCTCGGTCTTGGCGGCCTTGGTCACGCTGGATGCGGTAGCGCTCTTCAGTCCGGGCTCGGTCTCGACTACGGTCAGAATCACGGTTTGCGGCAGTTCGATGCCGACGGCCTTGCCATCGAAGAATTCCACTTTGATTTCGAGGTTGGCGATCAGGTAATCGACAGCGTCGCCCAGTATTTCCTTGCTCAGGTGAGTCTGCTCGTAGTTCTGAGTGTCCATGAAGTAATAGCTGTCGCCGTCGGCATAGAGAAATTGCATCTCCACTTCGTCCACGTTGACCTTCTCGATCGGATCGGGGGAGCGAAAACGGTGTTCGAACATGGCGCCGGTTCGCAGGTTGCGCAGCTTGGCTTGAATAAATGCCCGCAGGTTGCCGGGGGTGCGGTGTTCGACGCTGAAGACGGAGTGCAGATCATTGTTGTGCTTGATGATCATGCCCGGACGAAGCTGGGTGGCAGGGATCGACATCGCGTGAAAAAGTCTCCTTGTCCGATTGCGCTTTGAAGCCGGCGGAAGGCGGGCAGGCCACAAGTTCCGCCGCCACGAGGGCTAAGAGGTTATTTTACACTCGGGTGTGGCGGAAGGGAAACCTTCTCGAAGCCGAACTCATCGAAGTTGGGCGCAATCCTTCCTTCTCTATTGGATGGATTCGCCGAGATCCCGCAGTAGGACTAGAATTAGGTGTCGCCGGATTCGGCGCACTCTTCGGCAATATGCCCGAACATTCCCGGGCGGAAAAATTGAGGTCTTCATGATGCAAAGTGGAAAATACGAATCTTCAGAAGGCAGCAGCGTCGGCATCGCGGTCACATTTCTTTTGATTGGGCTGGGCGCCGGAGCCTTGGCCGCGCTGATGCTCGCTCCCAAGACCGGCAAACAAATGCGCCGCGACCTGCAACGTGGCTACAAAGACGCCAAAGGCACACTTGAGGATTGGGCTGACGAGGCCAAAGACCGCGTGCGGGTCGCCAGTGACCGCGTGCGCGATGCGGCTGCCCGGGGGTCCGATCTCGCCGACGAGCTGCGTGAAAAAGTTGAGCCCCTGCGCCGCGCCATCAACCGACGTTAATTAACGCGCCATCAACCGCCATCAAGCGACGTTAAGAAGAACGTTAAGAAGAACGACGTCGGACCTCAGAGCCAAAGACAGCGGAGCTCCGGCGCCGTTTTCATTTTTAGTACAACCGAAAATCCACCTGGACCGCAATTTGAGTGGCCACCGGCTGGCCGTTCAGAGTGGCCGGTCGGAAGCGCCAGCGGTTGACGGCCTCGATCGCCTTCTCGTCTAAGCCCATACCCAGAGCCTGCCCAACATGGACGTCATAGGGCCGCCCGTCCTTGCCCACTACGAGAAGCAGCATCACGATTCCCTGAGCCTTGGCCTTGCGGGCTTCATCCGAAAAGCTTGGCTCGGGATTAAAAATCACCAGCGGCACGGTCACGCCCATCTTTCCTGCGGGATAAATTCCAGACGGCCCGGAGCCGAATCCTGGCCCCGATGAAGGTCCGACGCCATCGCAACAACCCGGTCCGATCCCTCCAGGACCGCCAGGTCCGTTCGACAGCACGCGAGAAAATTGCGACATAGGATCGCCGCTTTGACCGCCCTGTGGCATCCGCAGGTCCGGAGCCACCACCACCGTCTCCTCCACCGCAAGCTTCGGCGGTTCCTTTGGCAGGATCACCGTCGGAGGCGCGAGTTGAGGATCGAGCGATGCCCTGGGGAGATTGCCGTGCGAGGCGGGAAGCGGGTCGTGGTTGCCGCCGCCGCCGCCGTTGTGCCCGGAGAACACCAGAGGCAGCTCGTTGAACTTAGGCAAGCGGCTGGCGATTTCGGGTGCGCTGCGGATTACGCAGCTGGTGAAGTAGATGAGCAGTCCGAGGATGGCTGCTTGTCCGAGCAGCGAGAGCAGAAAAGTCTCGCGGCGGGCGCGATACCCGCCATTGTTTTCCCCCAACAGGATCGAAAATAGAACCGGGCCCGGTCCGGGAGATGCAGCGGTCATGAGGCGCTCCTGCCGACGAATTGTCGCCAACAATCTCAGCCCAACGTGCCGTAAGACGCAGGAGACAGCGAAAAGGATTTCCCGGGAAGAAAAACTTCCCCGGGAAGCGCCGCCGGCTCGGCCAGACGCCGGCGCTACTTACCAAAGATGGCGGACAACATTCCTTTCACTCTGCGGAAAAAGCCGCGGTGCTGAGGCTGGGCTTGCTTCTCCGGCGGTGGCGACTCAATTACGGCATCGAGGTGCACTTGACGGGCCGGCGAATTCTCCACCGGCAAACCTCTGGCCGCTTCGAGGGGCGCGGGTAACGCGCTGGCGGCGCGGTCCTGCGGAGTAAATACAAACGGCACGTCGACTTGCACGGGAACGTTATTCAGCTGGGGAGGCGGCAGGGACGCGGTCTCGGGCCCATTCGACAGCCTCGTAGTCGAAGCGGTCGTGCCCAGAGAACCACTTTCAGCCGGTGCAACCCGGGACTCACTGCCCCCGATGCGCGCCCTGGCCGGTAATTCCGAGTCAGGCACGTTAGGGGCAAAAGGAGCCTGCGCCCGCATGAGCGGCGAAGGCGGAGGGCATCCACACTCCAGGGGAACTTCGGTGTCAACCTTGTCGATCTGTCCCGAGTGAAACATCGCCTGCTCAGTTGGCTTGACCTGGTAAATGCGGTCTCCCATCAGCTCAGAGACGATCGCCGAAGAAGTGTTGCCCTTCAGCGCCCGGACGCAAGTATTGCCGTGCGGGTCGGCGCTGAGGGCATAGTGGAATTCTCCGGGCCCGGCAAACAAAATACGGAAGTCCGGAGTCAGCACCGTGTCGGCCGATGCGCGCAGCGTATAGTGAGCCTCGATTGCGCCGGTGCTTAAGCCGAGCATCAGGTCGCGCTTGGTCTCTGAAGGCGTCACGGAAACCGTTGTGCCCGGGCACACGCGAAGTTCTCCTCCGCGCGACAAACGCAGGATGGTTGTTTCCGCACCGGCGGTCACTGTCGAACCGGAACCGAGACGGCTTCCTGCGAGCACCAGGGCGCCATCCCCGGCCGTGACCGGAACCACAGCCGGAGCGGCGTCCAGCGAAATGCCGGGAACGGTCGGAGGTTGAAGCTGGGCTGATCGGTTCGTCGCGTTCCCATCCTCGGCCGGCTTGAGACGTACCAGCAGCCGGGTGCCTGCCCCATCCCACGAGTAGCCATAGGGCGCGAGCAAGTCCAGAACGATGCGCGTGACCGGGGGTTGCTGTTGATATTGATCGACGCGCATGGCGAGGATGTTTTCTTTTTGAATCGAAGTCCGCCTCTCGATTGTTCCCAAGCGCGAGTTGGGCAGATCGATGACCAGGCGCGGCGGAGAAGCGAGCGTTTGTATTTCGGGAATGACGGGACCGCTGGACAGGATCTCGACTACGGGAACGCCGCGTTCATGAATGATGCGAACGCCCTTGATCAGCGGCGGCGGGCCAAAGGTTTGGGCAGCAATTGGTGCAGTAATCCATGCCGCCAACATCGTGAGACACGCAACTTTGAGCGCAGATCGCGGCAAAGAATTCCTCGGGGGCTTGAAGGAAACATATCACTTGCCATGCCTGCCCGAGAAGTGACTGCGAACCTGCGGCGGAGGGCAGACGGCACCTCCGCCTGCGGGTGCCGGCCCCGCAAAGTAGCGCCCCGGTCCGGCGGCAGTCCGGCGGGCGGGCGTCACGCCTGCCCGGAGCGACTCGGTCTGCTCGACAGCGATCAAGCGGCGGCAGCCTGGATTGGAGGTTCGAGGTGGGGGCGGCAGCTTTCAGGCTTCCGGCAGGAATTCGTACTCATCAATGACGGCAGCGACCGCCAATTTGCCGTCGTCTCTTCCGTTTTCCACGCGCACCACGTGGCCTTTGCATTGCACGCGGATGCTTTCCGTAAGCGTGATCTCGGGCGGGAGAGTCAAGGTAAATCCTATGGGCGAGCCTGGCGTGACCACGGACCCGAGGTAAAAAGAGATGCCGCGGGCGCTGACATCGCGAATCTGAGCGGCATGAGTCGCGTTTTCGTGATCGACGGTGACGGGTACGCGGAGAGGGAAGCGTCGTGCAGCCCGCTTCTCCTGCTGGGGTTCAGCCATTCGTCCTCCGGATGGCGCCAAGTGTCATTCGCAATAGGGAGCATGCCCTGTGTGGTGGTCGCGGTCAACACCACTGTTGGGGAAGCAGGTAGCCCTTTCGGGGGGCGCGGCTCGATTTTAAAATTCAGAGTTCGGAACTCACATCGCAAAAGCGGAAGCGGTCCAGTGAGTCGAAATTCTACATTCTGCGTGGTGCAATCATCTCCGGTGTAAGCTTATAGCAGGAGTGGCAGACGCTTGATTTTCGTACTCGACAATTACGATTCGTTCACTTACAACCTCGTCCAATACATCGGCGAGTTGGGGGCGAAGGTCCAGGTTTGCCGCAACGATCAGGTCACGGTCAACCAGGTCGAGGCCATGCGGCCGGAGCGGATTGTCATTTCCCCCGGTCCGTGCACGCCGCAAGAGGCGGGCATCAGCATCGATCTGATCCGCCACTTCGCAGGAAAAATTCCCGTGCTTGGAGTCTGCCTCGGTCACCAGGCAATCGGGGAAGCCTTTGGCGGCCGCGTGGTTCGCGCCGCTCATCTTATGCATGGCAAGACGAGCGCGGTCATGCACGACAACAAAACCGTCTTTCAAGGGCTCCCCATGCCGATGACGGCCACTCGTTATCATTCGCTCATCGTAGAAGAAAAAGATTTTCCCGCAGCATTGGAAGTCAGCGCCTGGACCAGGGAAAAAGACGGCTCCCGCACCATCATGGGTCTGCGCCACCGCCAGCACGCAGTCGAAGGTGTGCAATTCCATCCGGAAAGCGTGTTGACGGATGGGGGGAGGAAACTGGTGGCAAACTTTCTCGCGCTCTAAAGCCGGCGGTGGTTGCTTCCTTGCCCGTGGCCGCGCCGATATTCATCGATACTTCATGGTTTCTTGGCGCTCCAGATGTCGCAATGGGTTCGTCTTGCGGGGAATTCGTCGCATGTCAGGTTTCTGCAATCCCCAATTCGTTCGAGTAAAGCTTTCGGCGGCCATGCTGTTGACCGGCCTTGCCCTGACTAGGTTTGGCGGTGCCGGCCTAGCACAGTCGACGCCGGCCACAGATCAGTCTGAAGAACCGACGGGGGAGAAGCGCTCCGCAGCTGCTTTGCCCGAAGGATCGTGGCGCTTCATCGTTTCCGGAGACTCGCGCAATTGCGGCGACGTCGTCATGCCTGCCATTTCGGCTCACAGCGCCCAGTTTGCTCCCAGTTTCTACTGGCATCTGGGCGACCTGCGCGCCATCTACAAGATTGATGAAGATCTGGCATCCGAGACCGAGAACCAGGGCCAGAGCGTTGCCTGCGAAGCCTATGAAAGACGTGCCTGGAGCGATTTCGTGGAGAATCAAATTGCCGCATTCGGCGACCTTCCCTTCTATGTAGGCATTGGCAATCACGAAGTGATTCCGCCGAAAACGGAGGCCGCTTTCAAACGCCAATTCCACGACTGGCTGGACCAGCCAGTACTCCGCGACCAGCGTTTGCGGGACCAAGAACCGGCGGAGCCGGCGTCTTACTACCATTGGATTCAGGGCGGCGTCGATTTCATCTACCTCGACAACGCGACCAATGTTTTTTCCGACGAGGAACTCGGCTGGCTGGCGCGTCGCCTGGAGAGTGCCAAAGGCAATCCCGAAGTGAAGAGCGTCGTCATGGGCATGCACGAAGCCCTGCCCGACAGCATCGCCAATTCGCATAGCATGGGCGACAACCAGACCGGCCGCCCCAGCGGCGAACGAGTCTATCGGGCTCTGACCAATTTTGGCGACCAAAGCCACAAGCCCGTCTATGTGCTGGCCAGCCACTCGCATTTTTATATGGATAATATTTTTGCTACGCCCGCGCGCAAGCAAAATGGCGCCAAACCTCTACCCGGCTGGATTATAGGAACTGCCGGAGCCGTACGCTATCCGCTGCCGGACGGCGCGCCGCAGTCCGCAAAGACCGATGTCTACGGCTACCTGCTGGCCACGGTTTCAGGGGACGGCACGATCCAGTTTACTTTCGAAGAGTTGCACGAATCCGACGTGCCGAAGTATGTGCAGCAGCGTTATCCGGCCGCGCTGATCCCCTGGTGCTTCGCTCACAATTCGCAGAACATTGATCCTCACGCCGTCGATCTTACGCCGCGTTGTGCGCCCGCACCGGCGAAGATAGTACCATCGGCCGGTCCAGCTCATTAGAAAAGTTGATGGGCGATCATTGGCCTCTGGCTTTCTCGACCGCGCGCAGCAGGGCTTGGGCTTTGTTCATCGACTCCTGAAACTCGCTGGCCGGATCGGAGTCCGCGACAATCCCGGCGCCCGCCTGCAGATACGCTTTCTTGCCTTGCATCAATAGTGTGCGAATGCCGATGCAGGAATCCAGATTACCCGCAAAATCCGCGTACAGCACGGACCCTCCATAAATACCGCGGCGAGTAGGTTCGAGCTCTTCGATGATCTGCAGGGCCCGCACCTTCGGGGCTCCGCTGAGCGTGCCTGCGGGAAAACAGGCGGCGAAGGCGTCGAGGGCGTCGAGATCCTTGCGCAGCGTGCCTTCCAGCGCCGACACCAGATGCATCACGTGGGAATACCGCTCGACGTACATCAGATCTTTCACCTTGACCGAGCCGTAATCGCTGACTCGTCCCAGATCGTTGCGGCCCAGATCGACCAGCATCACGTGTTCGGCGCGTTCTTTTTCGTCGGTGCGCATCTGCTGCTCGAGGCGCAGGTCTTCGGCTTCGTCGCGGCCCCGGGGGTGCGTCCCCGCGATCGGACGGTACTCCAGTCGGCGTCCCGTCACCCGCACTAACATCTCGGGAGAAGAACCGAGAATGTGGGTGTCACCCATGCGCAGAAAATAAAGATAGGGCGACGGGTTCACCTGCCGCAGCGCGCGATACAAATCAAAGGGCTCCACTTCAGGAATGAAGTCCAGCCGTTGGGAGAGCACAACCTGGAAGATATCGCCCGCGGCAATGTACTCTTTGCACCGTTTGACGCTTCGCAGGAAAGTCTCGCGCCGCGTGCCCGCATGAACTTTCAGCTTGCCCGGCTTGACCGTTGCCGACTTGCGCCAGAGAGCAGGGTTAAGTCCCGCCGCCAGTTTCCGCTGCAACGCGGCAATGTCTTGAAGCGCGCGGTCATAGGCGCGCCGCGGACTCTCCCGGGCAACGTCGACCGCGGCAACAATATGAATCTGGTGCCGCAGATGATCAAACGCCAGCAGCCGATCGAAGAACATCAGTTCGGTGTCGGGCAGCTTCATCATCT
>Ga0210406_10000169_pt1 | contig 101545 bp, 69 predicted proteins | sample IncBWC30MmetaG_FD_155454 | JGI IMG/M metagenome (GOLD analysis project Ga0210406, IMG submission 155454) | Forest soil microbial communities from Barre Woods Harvard Forest LTER site, Petersham, Massachusetts, United States - Inc-BW-C-30-M | ecosystem: Environmental > Terrestrial > Soil >... | reverse complement strand
GCGGTTGTGACTTCCATCTTTCGCTACAGGCTCGCTGCCAACAACTTTCCGGTTGACATGGATTCGTTCCGGGGGGAGGATTGTGGCTCACCGGTTCGTTTCCCGCAAGGTCGGTTGGGCTTCATTGTTCTGATCTCAACCGAATTTTGTGAAACCGATTTCTCAAGACGGTCTTCATGGAGCCTTGTACATGATGAAGCGCATTCTCGCTGTTGTTTTATCTCTTATCGTGACGTGGCTTCCGGCAATGGGAGCCGATCAAACTGCCGGGAAAGTCAGCGCCCTGATTCCTTCGGCAACCCGTAATGCCCAGCCGGTTCAGAACAAGGATGCTTTGCAGTGGAATGACCTGCTACAAACAGCGCAGACTGGGCGCTTGCGCGCGAGTTTGACCGACGGTTCGATTCTGAGTCTGGGGTCGAACAGCGAACTGCGAGTGGTCCAGCACGATGCCGCTTCCCAGCAAACCTCGCTGGAGATCGGCTATGGGAAAATGCGCAGCCGTGTCGTCAAAATCACGCAGCCCAACGGCAAGTTCGAAGTAAAGACGCCCAACGCGGTCATCGGGGTTATCGGCACCGACTTCTATGTTGCTTACGAAAACGACCTCACTACTGTGATCTGTTACGTGGGCCAAGTCACCGTGGTTGCGCAGGGTGCGGCCAAGGTGGTGAGGCAGTCCCAGAATGCAAACTCTAACCAGGGGCAAACTACTTTGTCACCGGGGCAGATGGTGGTGATTGGAATGAAAGTTCCGCCCGCCGGGTTTGCTCCCGAGTCCGAGGTGGTCCAGGCTTCGATGTTGGATACGAAAATCAACCCCACGGTATTCATTGCGCAGCCAAAGTTCTGGATACCGGTTGTAGCCGGAGCTGTGGGTGGCGGCATCGCTACCGGCATCGTGTTGACTCACAATGGCGGGTCACCAACTGTCATCCCACCGCCGGCGGTTTGTGCCGCAGCGTTTAGCGTCAAGTGCGGCAGATGAATTGAAACAATGTGGAGGATGCCGTATGCGCAGAGTGGTCGCTCTCAGATGCATGCTTCTGATCGTCCTGTTGCCGTTATGCAGTCGCGCTCAAAACACCATCAGCAGTATCGTCGGCGGAGGAACGCCGCTGGGCACCGGAACCGCGCTGACCGCCTCACTCGGTTCACCCACGGGAGTGGTGGTGGATGCCAACGGGAATACGTACGTAAGTTCGCTCAATGGAGAATATGTTTTCAAGATTGATGCGCGGGGCATCATCACTGTTCTTGCAGGGACGGGTTTTGCTGGTTTCAGCGGAGTTGGGGGTAAAGCGACAAGTGCAACCCTGCAGGCTCCCGCAGGCGTGGCGTTTGATAGTAACGGGAACCTTTTGGTTGCCGATTCGTTCAACCAGCACATTTATGGGATCGATCTCACGACTGGAGTGCTGACGAATGTGGCCGGAAGTGCGACGCCGGCCAATCCTCTCGGCGGCTTTGGCGGAGATGGCGGACCGGCGACCCAGGCACTGCTGAACACTCCATTGTCGGCTGCAGTGTTCAACAATACGACTTACATCGCGGACGCGGGGAACAATCGTATCCGTGCAGTGACGAACGGCACGATTACCACGTTCGCAGGAAACGGAACCGTTTGTTCATTTCCAATTGCACCTTCTTGTGGGGATGGGGGCCCAGCCGTGCTGGCAAGCTTCAATTTCGGAAATGAAGCAGGAGCCGCGCAGATTGGAGTGGACGCTGCGGGTAACCTCTACATACCAGACAGCGCGGACAACCGAGTTCGCAGAATTGACACAACGGGCAACATCACGACCTTCGCGGGGACGGGCAACCCCTGCTTAACCCCAGGTCCGGGCAACTGTGGGGATAACGGACCGGCGACCGCCGCGAACCTGAACCTCCCTTCCGCGGTGTTCGTAATTGGCAGCAACGTTTACATCGCGGACGAGTTCGATGAGGAAATCCGCCTGGTGAATGTTGATGGGCAGATCTCGACGGTTGCCGGCGATGGAGGTTTCGGATTCTCTGGAGATGGAGGAGCGGCAGTTTCGGCTGCGCTTTCCGATCCCACGGGGGTCTTCGTCGATGTTAACGGCAATCTTTTCATAGCCGACCAAGGCAACAATCGGATTCGAGAAGTCAATGGCAATCAAATCATCAGCACCATCGCAGGTGGCGGGGCCGGCGGCGATGGTGCTCCTCCCTTGAATGCTAATTTCTCTTTCGCATACGATCTGGCGCTCGACGCTTCGAACAACCAGTTCATCATAGATTTCGGAACCAGCCGGATTCGGGAAGTCAGCGGGGGCTTGATTACGACGGTTGCTGGCAGCGGCGCCGCAGCCTACAAGGGAGACGATGGCCCTGCAACCAGTGCGAGCCTGGATTATCCGCGGGGTCTTGCCTTAGGAGCAGGGGGTAATATTTTCATTGCGGACTCGGCCACCTCAGTGGTTCGCCTAGTTCAGAACGGCGTGATCTCAACCTACGCAGGGGTTGCGTTCTCCACCTGCAACCCTCCCACGGCTGGTTGCGGAGACGGCAGCACGGCAAATTCGGCCAGCCTGAACACGCCTAATGGTGTGGCTGTTGATAGTAGCGGGAACCTTTTCATCGCTGACACCGGTGACAACCGCATTCGTCGCGTTGACGGCACGACCCTCAATATTTCTACCGTGGCGGGAACTGGCGCCCCTTGCGCTGTTTCCAACGCCTGCGGAGACGGAGGTCAAGCCACGCTGGCGAAGTTAAATGGCCCGACTGGGATTGCTGTCGACGCCGGCGGTGATCTTTTCATCGCAGACGCGGGCGATAATCTTGTTCGCAGGGTTGATGGCAAGACGCAGGTCATCACCACGGTTGCTTTCAATGGACAGGCGGCCTTCGCCGGCGATGGAGGGCCGGCGACGCAGGCCAGCATGACTGCCCCTAATAAGGTGGCCGTAGATCCGACTGGTAATCTTTACATCGGAGGCGGTTTAGATGAAGTAGTGCGAAGAGTAGACTTCGCCGCACAAACGGTTATAACTGTCGCGGGGAATGCCAAGCAGCCCCTTCCAGCCGGATTCAGCGGCGACGGTGGCCCTGCCACCAGTGCGACTTTGTCGAACCGCGGCCTGGCGATCAACTCCACTGGCGGCCTTTACATTGCCGACAACAATCGCATTCGGTTCGTCCAGCTTAGTCCGGTTTCGGCGCTTGCTCCGGCGAGCCTCGACTTCGGCAATCAAGCGGCGGGAGTCGGAAGTAAGCCGCTCCCAGTGACGCTCGCAAACTCGGGAAGTGACGATCTTCTGATTTCAAGCATCGTTGATGCCAACAGTTTTTCCCAAACCAATACCTGTCCCATTGCGCCTGCGCCTCTGGCTCCGATGCAGTCCTGTACCATCGACGTCACGTTTACGCCGGGCGTTGCAGGCGCCACGAATGACACGCTCATCATTACCGACAACGCCGCCGGTAGCCCGCACAGGGTGCCGCTCGCGGGCGTCGGACAGATGCCGTTTGCTTTGACCACTACCTGCACCAGCTTGAGCGTTGTGCCCGGACAGTCGGCGATTTACACTGTGGATCTGGTTCCGGCCCAGGGATTCACCCAGTCGGTCGCGCTCAGTTGCAGCGGCGTACCCTCACTGGCGAAGTGCACGGTGAATCCGAGCTCGATGACGCTGGACGGGGCAACCACGGTTCAGGCGAAAGTCACGGCCACTACAACGCCCGCGACATCGGGCTCCCTGAAGTCGCCATTTGCCCGGCCAGACGGCAGTCGAATGGCGCGACTGCTTGGGATCACAGGCATCGCGGGATTGGCAGCGTTGGTGATCTTACCTGGCAAGAACCGGCTCAAAAATAAGCGGCGGTTGTGCGGATTCATTTTCTGCATGTGCTTGCTCGCGACCGTGGCGACCATGTCGTCATGCGGCGTCGGCGGCGGAAACGCGGATCCTCCGGGCACAGCCGCCGGTACCTACCCGCTCACGGTCACCGCGACTTTTAAGTCGGCAGGCGGGACGACATTCACGCAGAGGGTCAGCTTCGATCTAGTGGTCAAGTAAAGGGCCGCCATGGCTGGCACACATACCATGAGACCTGATCAGCTCGTCCTCTGTATCGCACCGATGTCTTACACTGCCACTGATCGTAGTGGGGCCCGATAACTTCGAAAACGACGCTTGCAGGACCTCAGCAAACCCCGACGCAGCCTCATGCAGTTTGCCGGCCGGCACGCGGATGCTGCCATTGCCGTACTTGTCACCATTCTTGGGCTGATACTTCTGGCTTTCACAGGGATCGGGGGCAACCAGCGCGCCGGTTTTCTGTTCCTCCAGAACACCGAGCTGCGAACCCTTGATCTCCGTTTCGCTCTGCGTAGCTCCCGCCCGCCCGACCCGCGAATTGCGATTGTGGGCATCGACGAGAAGACTGTGCTCAACAGCGGTGCCTATCCCCTACCTCGCAGCGCGTATGCGGTCCTGGTCAACAAGCTGGCCCAGGATGGCGCTCGCGTGATTGCCTTCGATGCTACTTTCCCGATTCCCGAGAACTATCCCGCCGGCGCAGCCTTGCAGAAGCTGGAGAAAGAACTGGGACGCAACGCTTCTCCGCTGGTGTTAAAGAAAATCAAGCAACTGGCGGAAAGTGAGGATCCCGATACACAGTTCGCCGCTGCGATGAAGGCGAGCGGCAACGTCGTCCTAGGTCATCTTTTTCTTGGCCACGACGCAGCGACGCAGATCGATCCCAAGCTGGCGGAAGACTATTTCAATGTCATTTGGGCCAAGGCTTTTCCACAGGTTTTGAAAGTGAAGTCGCACGGAAAGGACTTCGATCTCGGCCAGGCCTGGGTTGCGGGCGGAGGCTCGGTGGCGGAGGGTGCGGAAGCCAACCTGGTAAAGCTGGCCGAAGCAGCGGCTTCTTACGGTTTTTTCAACATTCGCCCGGATGCCGACGGTACCCTGCGCCGTGCAACTTTCATCATTCGCGTTCATGAGGACTTGTACTTTCCGTCGCTCGACCTCGAGGTCCTCCGCCAGAGTGAGAACATTCCCGATCAGGAAATTGCGGCCTTCATCTCAGAAGATGGAGTCGAACGCATTCAATACGGGAAACACGAGTTGCGGCCCTGGCATGACGCGAGCGCCCTGATCAACTACGCCGGTCCCTATCGAACCTACCCGCAAAGCTCGATGTGGGACGTAAACACTGGGGCCACGCCGCCGGGAACCTTCCGCGACAAGATTGTGTTTGTTGGGGCAACCGCCCTGGGGATTGGCGATATCCGAAACACTCCATTCCAGAAGCAGGATAGCGGCTACATGGGAGTCGAAGTGCATGCCAACATTCTGGACAATCTGTTGCACAGCGACGATCCTTCGCGCACATTTCTGGTGCGGGGCTTTCGCGAGGAACTGTTCGACATTGGGTTCATTCTCCTCTTCGGATTGGGACTCGGAACCTGGTTCGGACGCAGCCAGCCGCTCACTTCCACCGTCTCATTGTTGCTGGTTCTGGCGGCATTTGCGTGGTTCAGCTATTTCACGTTTGCGCGTTGGGGGCTGTGGACGGGATTCGTGGTTCCTGCCGGCACCCTGGTGGTGAACTATGCGGCGATCATCAGTTATCGGGTGATTTTCGAGGAGCGCGAAAAAAGGAGGATTCGCAAAACATTTTCGCAATATCTCTCGCCCGGCGTGATCGCTCTGATTGAAGCGCATCCGGAGAAATATATTCGCACAGGTGGCGAGGAGAAGGAGCTGACGGTGATGTTCAACGACATCCGCGGCTTCACCACGATCTCCGAGGCATTGACGCCGGATGAGTTGGCTCGCCTGCTGAATGAATACCTCAGCGCCATGACCGATGTCTTGTTCAAGAACCTGGGCACGCTCGACAAATACATCGGCGACGCGATCATGGCATTCTGGGGCTCACCCTACCCGCAGAAGGACCATGCGTTCGGAGCTTGCACCTGCGCCATCCAGATGCTGACAGCTCTCGAAAAGCTGAACCGGAAGTGGGTGGCGGAAGGGCGCAAACCGATCGCCATCGGCGTCGGCTTGAACACCGGGCCGGTTAACGTTGGCAATATGGGATCGGATAAACGTTTGGCCTGGACCGTCATGGGAGACAACGTCAATCTGGCGTCGCGCCTGGAAGGCATGAGCAAGCAATATCGCTGTTCGGTGGTCATCAGCGAAAGCACTTATCGCCAGGTGAGTGGCCAGTTTGCCTGCCGGGAGCTCGACAAGATTCGGGTGAAAGGCAAGAACCAGCCGGTTACCATCTATGAACTGCTGGCCCCGATGGAGGAGCGTTCCCGGTTCGAGCCGCTTCTGTCGAGGTTCAACGAAGCGCTCGCGTCCTACCGGACTCACGATTGGCCCAGTGCGGCGGGCAAGCTGGGCGAATTGCTGGCGGATTTCCCCGACGACGGTCCGACACAGATTCTGTTGCAGCGCTGCATAGAGTTCACACAGGAAGCCCCGGAACCGGATTGGGACGGGGTATACGAGATGAAATCCAAGTGAACGGTCTATGGATTTGTGCCGGCAACCGCTTTGGCTTCGTGGCGCGCCTCGCGGATATTTCTCACATCGCCCAGCACGATGATCGCGGCCCCGGCTCGGATTACCAGAGCATCCGGCGGATTGACCCACAACTTGGGAGCCGCTGATTCCCCCGCGTTCTTCACTGCCAGCACCAGCAGATTGTGCTTGGCATGGATCTTGATTTGATTTAGGGGATGGCCCACCCAGGGCGATGCAGCACCCACTTCAATTTCTTCCACGCGCAGGGTTTGCGACTGGTCCTTCAACATGAGATCAAGAAAGCCCACGACTTGCGGCCGGATGACTTCGCTCGCCATCCTAAGTCCTCCGATGTGGCTGGGAGAAACGGTGGATTTTGCGCCGGCCCGTAGCATACGGTCAGCAAACTTCCGCTCGGCAGAGCGCGCCACGATCAGCAGATTGTTATATTTCTGGTGCGCGATCACGGTGACCACCAGATTGTCTTTGTCCTCGGGAAGGGCGGTAATCAGGCCCTTGGCGTGTTCGATGCCGGCTTTGGCGAGGATTTCCTCTTCGGTAGCGTCGCCGACGACGTAAAGCATGTCACGGTAGAGATCCGGGTGAGTCTCACCGACTTTCTTGATCGACTCTTCGTGAAGATCGACTACCACGTAATGCGTGCCGGTGCGATGCATTTCCTCCGCCGCATAGCGGCCCGTATCGCCAAGGCCACAGACAATGTAATGTCCCCTGAGTTCGCCGATTCGTTTCTGCATGGTGCGTCTCCAAAAGGGATTTGTGATTTCGATTTCTACCAGGAACGCCGCCACCACGGAAAACACATAGACCGTTACCGCCACGCCGAACAGGACCACCGCCATGTTGAAGACCCGCAGAGCGGGGTTATGAGCGGTTTCCACAATCTCCCCATAACCGACTCCAGCCAGCGTGATGACGGCCATGTAGAGCGCTTGCAGAAAAGTGACGGACGATCCGCCGAGCAGACGGTACCCGGTAACGCTCACCGTGAGCAGACTCAGGAACAGAATTCCGGCGAAAATCAGGCGCCTGCGAAGCATTAACGACGCCACTCCTCGATCAGGTTGGCCACCATGCCACTCCAGCCGGTCTGGTGACTGGCGCCGAGCCCTTGTCCGCTGTCTCCATGGAAGTATTCGTTAAACAAAAGATAATCCCGCCAGTGGGGATCTTCCTGAAACTTGCGGTGCGGGCCCAGGCAGGGGCGGTGGCCGTGCTCATCCCTGCGGAACAGGCCGATCATGCGATCGGCGATCTCTGCCGCCATGGTGAGGGGCTTGATCGGCTGTCCATTGCTGCCGGGCGTTATGACCGCGAAATCTGGCCCCAGGGCGCGGCCGAATTTCAACAGAGATCGGATTAGCAGGTAGGTGGTTGGAAACCACAGCGGGCCCCGCCAGTTGGAGTTCCCGCCTTTAACCCGGGCGGCCGATTCCCCGGGTTCGTATCCGACGCAGGCTCCTCCGAAACAGAAGGGATGCTGCTCGTGATATTTAGAAAGGCTGCGAATACCGTGCGGGGAAAGGAATTCCTCCGGGTCCCATAAATACTGCAACACACGGGCAAATTGACCGGCATCTGCGATTGAAAGCACGTAACGTTGCCCCTCAACGGAGTAGCACGCATTGCCGACCAGGTCCGGGCGATTCCTGATGAACCACTCCACGTTACCCAGAAATTCCGGATAAGGATCCAGGTCCTGTCGATCGATCACCTCAACGGCATAGAGTGGGATCAGGCCGACCATGGAGCGGAGACGGAATTTATTGAAGTCGCCATTGGGCAGACGCAGCACGTCGTAAAAGAAGCCGTCCTGCTCATCCCAAAGCTGATAGTGTTGGCCACCCATCTTCTTCATGGCCGCGCCGACATAGATGAAGTGCTCAAAGAACTTGGTCGCGAGCAGTTCGTAGGCCTTATCATCCTTGGCCAGTTCGAGTGCGGCCCGCATCAGGTAGAGGCAAAAGAACCCCATCCAGCCGGTGGCGTCAGCCTGCTCAAGAATCGCGCCTCCCGGAAAGGCTTCACTGCGGTCGACCACGGTGATGTTGTCCAATCCTAGAAACCCGCCTTCAAAAACGTTGTTGCCGTCGCTGTCGACGCGGTTCACCCACCAGGCAAAATTCATCAACAGCTTGTGCAGGCATTTTTCCAGGAACAGTCTGTCTCCTTTACCAGTGCGGATCTTTTCGTTTTGATAGACACGCCAGACGGCCCACGCGTGCACCGGTGGATTTAGATCGGAAAACTCCCATTCATAGGCAGGAATCTGTCCGTTGGGATGCTGGAACTGCTCGAACAGCAGGGCCAGGAGATTCTCCTTGGCAAAGGCGGGATCTACCAGGGAAAGCGTGGTGCACTGAAAGGCCAAGTCCCAAGCGGCAACCCAGGGGAACTCCCATTTGTCCGGCGTGGTGAGCACGCGCATTGAGTTCAAATGGCGCCAATGGACGTTACGGGTCTTCTTGTGGCCCTCCGGCGGAGGAATGCTATCGCCTTCGAACCAGCGATTGACATCGAAAAGATAAATCTGTTTTCCCCACAACATGCCGGCGAAAGCGCGCCGTTGAATCAACTTCTCTTCCGCAGTGGCCTTGGGAGGATGGATGGCTTCGTAAAATTCGTCCGCTTCTTCCTTCCTCTCTGCCAGCACTCTATCCACGTCGCGGAGGGGATTGACCATCTCTTTTTCGGTCAAGCGCAGATGGAACACAACCGAACTGCCTCCCGCCACGGTGGCACGGTAATGTACACAGGCTTTCGTCCCCAGTGGCCGCGGACATACACACGCTTCCCCATTGACCACATAGCGATGAAACGCGTCTTTCACGTAGGGAGAACGGCTGACGGCTGGCGGGTTGAAGCGGGAAGCATTGGTTTCGTTGTTGGTAAACAGCAACGCGCCCCCTGGGGAGGCATATAGATAGCGCCGGCCGAGAGCGTACTGTAGCTGGATATTTTCCAGCGGCTTGGCGGTGGAATCGTCCGCGACAAGCATCGCACTGTCTTTCCCCGCCTCGCCGGCTCGAATGGTGGGCTCGCCACTGGGCGGGTTAGTCCAACTCCAGGTGTTGCGGAACCACAAATGCGGCAATACGTGGAGCTCAGCCGGCTCGGGGCCGCGGTTGAAAGCCTCTACCCGGATGCATACGTCTTCCGGCGATGCTTTGGCATACTCGATGAAAATATCGAAGTATCTGTCGTCATCGAAGATGCCGGTGTCGAGCAGTTCAAACTCAGGTCCTGCGCCGCGGCTACGGTTCTCTTCGATCAACTGCCGGTACGGATATTCGCGCTGCGGGTATTTGTAAAGCATGCGCATATAGCTGTGAGTTGGCGTGTTATCAAGATGGAACCAGTATTCCTTCACATCCTCCGCGTGATTTCCTTCGCTACCGGAGAGTCCGAACATGCGCTCTTTCAGAATGGGATCGCGGCCGTTCCAGAAGGCCAGAGCGAAAACCAGCAACTGGTAGCGGTCACAGATACCCGCAATACCGTCCTCACCCCAGCGGTAAGCCCGGCTGCGCGCATGATCATGGGTGAGAAAATCCCAGGCGTTGCCATCGGCGCTGTAGTCTTCGCGTACGCTTGCCCAGCTACGGTCACTGACGTACGGTCCCCATTTTTGCCATGGTGGCACGGATCCGACGTATGGTTCTGCTAAGCGGGCGTGTTCCCTGGTTGAGGCGGAGCTATTGGGCTGAGGCGAATGCGCTGCCCGCTGCTTGTGATCGGCCAATCGTCCTCCAAAATGCCGGCAAACGAAGACAACTGCCGGTCACACACCGTAAGGGCGAAATTGTATCTGAAGTTTCGTGCGTCAGTTCACCAAGTTTTTCTGCGGCTGTGCAATAGTGAGAACGCTGCAATCAAAAAAGTAACGAGATTGTCTGCCGGTGCGAGTACACTCTGACTCGTCGGTGGGAGGAATGTACATGACGCCGAACCGTGATCGGGACCCTTTGATCAAGTTCTCGTATCGCGCCAACCCGCATCTGTACGAAATCAATACCTGGGTGTGGCTGGAGGAACTCTCATCCAAATACGGGCACGAATTGAGGTTGCAGGAGGTTCCTGATGAGGAATGGGACCGTCTGGCAAACCTGGGGTTCGATTTTGTCTACCTGATGGGGATGTGGAAACGAAGTCTGACCGGACGGCAAATCTTTCGCACTGACCAACGGAATTTCCGCAATTTCGACGCCGCATTGCCGGGTTGGAAAATGAGTGACGTGGTCGGTTCACCGTTTTCCATTCAGGACTACACGCCTGATCCGCGTATCACCACCGTTGAAGGTTTGAGCGAGGTACACACCCGACTGCGAAGCCGGGGCATGGGCTTGATTCTCGACTTTGTGCCCAATCACACCGGCTTCGACCATGCCTGGATATTGCGGCATCCCGATCGGTACATTCAGGGCAGAGAAGAGGATTTTCGCAACGATCCAGCAGCCTTTTACCTGGTGGAGCGCGAAGGTGATGCGAGTTTGTTCGTGGCTCGTGGCCGCGATCCTTATTTTCCTCCCTGGTCGGACGTAGCCCAGCTCAACTACTTCAATCCCGATTGCCGCCAGGGCATGATTGGAACGCTAAAGAACATTGCACAATATTGTGACGGCGTGCGTTGCGACATGGCAATGCTGGTTACGAATGAAATCTTCAACCGCACATGGGGCCGTTTCCTTCAACCCTGGTCCGCGCCGAAATCCGAATTCTGGCAGGAAGCCATAACCGCCTTGCCGAATTTCCTATGGCTGGCGGAAGTTTACTGGGACCTCGAATGGAAGATGCAAGAATTGGGGTTCCACTTCACTTACGACAAGCGCCTGTACGATCGCCTGAAGGAGGATTCAAGCGGACAGACGCGTGCCCATCTCGGTGCTGAGATCGGCTACCAGCGCAAACTGGCGCGCTTTCTCGAGAACCACGACGAGCCGCGCTCCGCGGCGACGTTTCCCCGAGAAAAAATCGCAGCAGTGGCCACCTTGCACGCGACGCTGCCGGGGCTGCGCTTTTACCATCACGGCCAACTGGAAGGGAAAAAGATGTTTGTGCCCATGCCCTTGGCGAAGGCGCGGCCCGAACCGGCAGATCCCCAGATTCGCGAATTGTACGAGCAGTTGCTGCGCTTCGCCGATGCGGAAGTTTTTCACTCCGGTGAGTGGAAGCTTCTGGAAGTGCAGTTCGCCGGAGATGACACATTTCAAGACCTCATCGCTTATGGCTGGCGCTGCGGGGCTGATAACCGGCTCGTCGTGGTGAACCTGGGGGGTCGAACTGCTCAGGGGAGAGTCCGAGACGCAGCCGGCGGCGCGGCCCGGGATTGCTTGTTCTGCGACAGGTTGGATGGCAGCGAGTACCCGCGGGCGCTCGCGGAACTGAAGAACGATGGCCTGTACGTGAGGCTGGCGCCCAACCAGGCGCATGCCTTCGACGTTGAGGAAAGCTAGCGGCCCACGACGTCGCTCACTCTTTGCATTTGAGCGGCAAATCGAGGCGCCGAATAGGCTGACGGATCTTGCAACTGCGCGAAGAGTGCGTCGATTGCCGTGCGTATCTCGGCACTGTTGGCAGGCTTCGCGTTCTGGTTATAGGCTCGGAACAGCGAGTCCAGGGTCATGGCAGCCTGTTCCGCCGAACGTTCCCCTTCAACGGAAATGGCCGTGCCGTCACGCGCCAAACGCCTCATCAGCCGGAGGGTCAGCGCCGAGTCGTAGCCCCGAGCGTCCACCTGTTTCACTAACTGATCGGCCAGGGCGGAAGTCCGTGTCGCCGCTGCGGCGATCTGCTCCCGATTGCCGTTTAGCTGATTCATCAGGTTCGCGAGCTGCGTAACTTCATCGTTCAATTGCTTGGCAGCGTCGGGGCTGATCTCGCCAACCAGGTCACGGAATACCACCACGCGAGATTCATTCCACGGCGGATTGCCCGGCCTGCGTCCGGCATAGCCGCGCGCCTGTCGCCAACTGTCCTCAGGCCGCGTAAGGCTGTGATGGCAGGCGGAACAGTCGATCTCGGTGTATTCAGGCCATACCGGACCATTGGCGCGCCGTGCCAGGCGGTTGAGAGATTCCCGCAGTTGCACCGCCTGTCCAACACCCCACGCTTGTACTTCCCGCCACGGATTGCCCTGCTCCGGCATCTTCCAATGCGCTGGCATGACCGACGTGAAGAGACCGAGTTCGAACGTAAGGTCAGGATGTCCGGCGGCAAGCATCTCATGATCCACAAACTTATCAGGAGTGCCCAGATGGCAGGTCAGACACTTCGCGCTGCGTTTCTCCAGGTTGCGCGTGTCATACATGCCCAATTGAACGGATTTCTCATGCGGCCAGTCTTTCGTGGTATGCGGCCCCAGCCATCCTGAGGCCGGACCGTGACAGTTTTCACAACTTACGCCATCGGCAGCTTCGAAAGTCTGCGCTTGCTGGTCGGCGGGCACGAAGAGCGAGTGGCAGGCCAGACATTTGGGAGCTTTACTCGGCGTCCCAATGTTCAGGATTCTGCCAATCCGCTCGGAAACCGGGCTGCTGAGGACTGCGAAGGCCTTCGCGTGCTTGTCTTGCGCGATCCAGATGGTGTATTCGTTCTGAAAAATGCGCGTGTTGGTCTTGGGCTGCACGCTGCCATGGCAACTGCTGGCCGCGCATCCTCCAGGGCCATTGTACTTACCGGTGGCGACGGCTTTCTGATCATAGGGTGGAGGGGCCGTCATCGAATTTGACCCAGCATTCTGCGCTGCGCTCACGGTCACCAGCATGAGCAGCGGGATGACTGCCGCCAGCGGTTGCTTTGGCATTTTGCTGTCTCTCCTCACGAGTTGGATTTTGCCCGCCTCGTGATCCCCCTAGCCGATGCGCCGGGAGTGATTTTTGCCGGGGTGTTTGGTTATACGACGACTCTGGAAAGAAATCAATCTGGAGCGATGAGCGGTAGTGTACCGTCTTGCTCAAGCCAGACCGAACGCCTCGTCTGGACAGCGAATGCATTTTGCTATAGCATTCGCCCTCTCGCCTGTCTGCGCTAAGTTTTGATCTCTGACCGCTTAACGGAGTCTCTGGCGTCGTGTTTGAAGAACTGAGGGCCATACAACGAGATTTCGGCTACCTGCCCGCCGATCAGCTCAAGGGGCTTGCGGGAAAGATCCATGTCCCCGTCAGCCAAATCCATGCGGTAGCCAGCTTCTATCCCCACTTTCATCTCAGCCCTCCGCCCAAAGTCGATGTGCGCGTGTGTGCCGACATGACCTGTCACCTGCGCGGGGGCGACCAGGTCCGCTCGGCTCTCGACTCCGCCTTTCAAGGTACCGACGTGAAGGACGTTTCCATCCGTGATGTTTCCTGCCTAGGCAGATGCGACCACGCGCCGGCGTTCATGGTGAATGACACGATTTACGCCCACGCGAATGGCCGCGACGCCGTCGCTATGGCGCAAGACGTGCTCTCGGGCAAACCGCTCCCGGAAAATCACCACAGTCACGAAGGGATGACAGTCATGTCAGACCCCTACAAGGGGTCGGGCGAGTATGCAGTGGTTCGCCGCCTGGTCGAGACCCGTGATTTCCTGGGAATTATTGCCGCTCTTAAAGCCGCTGGCCTGCGTGGCATGGGCGGCGCCGGTTTTCCGACTTCGAGCAAATGGGAAATTGTCCGTAACGCGCCTGCGACTCCGAAATACGTTGTGTGCAATGCCGATGAGAGCGAACCCGGCACCATCAAAGACCGCGGCATCATGGAGAACGTTCCTTACCTCGTGATTGAAGGGATGATCACCGCCGGTCTGGTCGCGGGAGCGCATAAGGGGATTCTTTACATCCGCCACGAATACGAACATCCCAAAGAGGTTCTTCAGAAAGAAATTGATCGCTGCTACAAGCAGGGTTTATTGGGTCGTCGAATCCTGGGCAGCGACTTGGCTTTCGATCTGGAGATTTTCGTCAGCCCCGGGGGTTACATCTGCGGAGAAGAAAGCGCGTTGCTCGAGGCTGTCGAGGGCAAGCGCGCCGAACCGCGCAATAAACCTCCATTCCCAGTCATTAACGGACTATGGAACCAGCCTACCGTCCTCAACAATGTCGAGACTTTTTGTCTGGCCACGGTAATTCTGGCACGCGGCGCCGACTGGTTTAAGGGCCAGGGCAAAAACGGATCGGTGGGCGTGAAGTTTGTTGGCATCAGCGGCGACGTGGTTCGTCCCGGCATTTTTGAAGTCCCAATGGGAATCACCTATGGCGAACTCATCAACGAAAATGCCGGCGGTATACCCGGCGGCAAGCAGCTTCTGGCCTTCGCTCCCTCCGGGCCGTCGTCGGGATATTTACCGGCTTCCATGACCAACTTGCCGCTTGACTGGAACGCAGTTGCAGCCGCGGGATCCATGGTCGGATCGGGAGCCATCGTGGTGTGCGCTGAAGGCCGATGCATGTTGGATATGGCGCTCAATGCCACTCGCTTCTACCGCAATGAGTCGTGCGGAAAATGCGTGCCCTGCCGGGTGGGCTCACAGAAAATGGTCGAGATGCTCAAAGGCTGGACCGAAGGACGCAGCTCAAAAGAAGATATGCAGGTCATGGATGAACTTTCGCTGGCCATGCGGCAAGCCTCCATCTGTGGATTGGGGCAGGTAGTGCCGGTCCCCATCGCCTCGGTCATGAAACATTTCCCTGGCGTGGTTGAAGATCACATTGTCCGCCGCAGTTGTCCGGGAGGAGTTTGCTTCAGTTAGCGCTTAGAAAATCATGAGTCCCGCTGCAAAGCTCGTGGAGCTGACCATCGACGACACGCCGGTGTCCGTGCCTCAGGGAACTACTATTTTTGACGCTGCGCGCACCCATGGCATTCCCATCCCCACACTTTGCCACCAGCAGAACGAGAATCCGGTAGGCGTGTGCCGGGTGTGCGTCGTGGATATAGGCCAGCGAGTGTACGCTGCTTCGTGCATTCGTCAAGCCGAGCAAGGCATGACGGTTAAGACGAAAACCGAGCCTGTGTTGGGCGTTCGCCGCACGTTGGTTGAGCTGCTGATGTCCGACCATCCCTCTCCTTGCGCCCGGCAGCAACATTCCGGAGATTGCGAACTGGAACGTCTGGCGGAGCAGGCCGGAATCACGCAGCCGCGTTTCGCGAAGCGAACGACTCCGCGCGGGCGTGACGATTCGTCGTTGGCAATTGCGGTCGATCACGAAGCTTGCATCCTGTGTGATCGCTGCATTCGAGGGTGCGATGACATTCGCAACAACTGGGTGCTGGCACGGCGGGGCAAGGGGTATCAAGCCGGCATTGCCTTCGACAACAATTTGCCCATGGGCGGCTCTTCCTGCGTTTCCTGCGGCGAATGTATGGTGTCTTGCCCGACGGGAGCGCTCACGAATCGCAGCGCAGTTGGCACCAAGCTCGAAGGCGGTGCGCTCGATATCGGAGCGCTGCTGGGGCTGCCAATCTTCAAGAATGTTTCCGGGACGTTCCTCGAGCTGAACAGTCACGCCATCGTTGAACGCAAGTTTCGTGCCGGAGAAATCATTTGCCGCGAAGGCGACTTCGGAGCCACAGCCTTCTACATTGTCGACGGCAGGACGGAAGTTTATCTTTCAAGCCCGATCGCCCATGTGAAGACCGAGGGCAGCACAAAGGGATTCTTGAGCAAGCTGCGAAGTATGTTGCAGTCGCGTGAGCAGGATGAGCGCACCGAGGAAAGCAGCCGGGTGTCGATTCCAATTGATGCTCCTGTCGACCTTCCCTATGACCATCCGATTGCCGAACTCGGGCCGGGAGACCTGTTTGGCGAGATGACGTGCATGAGTTACTACCCGCGCTCGGCGACGGTGCGCGCCAAGACAGACTGCACGATGCTCGAGATGCTGCGCAATGTTCTTGACATCATGCAACGCAACAAAACGTTCCGCGAGCAACTTGACCGCACTTACCGGCAGCGGGCGCTGGACTCGCATCTGCGCAGCGTTCCGGTGCTGGCGTCGCTGACCCCGGACTTCATCGATCACTTGCGGAACCGCGTGGAACTCCTGCGCTTTACGCCAGGACAAGTGATTTGCACTCAGGGTGAGCCCGCGGACAGCTTTTACTTGGTCCGCCTTGGTTTTGTGAAAGTATCCCAGATCCGCCCCGGCGGGGAACTCGTTTTGGCCTATCTCGCGCGCGGCTCGTACTTCGCCGAAATGTCCCTGCTCACCGGCACGCCGCACATGGCCACCTGTAGCGCGCTCGATCATGTGGAAGTCGTCCGCGTCCCCGGAGAAGACTTTCAGATCATGCTCGACCGCTTTCCCGAGATTCGGCGAAAGCTGGAAGAAGCAGCGGCCGAGCACATGGAGCAAAACCGGCAGCGGGCGACGAAAGTTGCCGACGTCACCGTGGACCAGTTCCTCAACCAGGGCCTGATGGAGGCGCAGAGCCTGCTGATCCTCGATCTCGACCGCTGCACTCGCTGCGACCAGTGCGTGCGCGCCTGCGCCGACGCTCACGATGGCGTGAGCCGGCTGATTCGTGATGGCTTGCGCTTCGATCGTTATCTGGTTGCGACTTCCTGCCGGCAATGCCGCGATCCGCTCTGCATGGTCGGCTGTCCCGTCGGTTCCATCCGCCGCCGAAATACGCTTGAGGTCATCATCGAAGACTGGTGCATCGGCTGCGGCCAGTGCGCTAACAATTGTCCTTACGGAAATATCAACATGCACCCATTCCCCGTGGAACTCGATGATCCAGCCTACCCCGGCAGGAGGATGGCTGGGGTGAAGGTTAAAGCCACATCCTGTGACCTATGCCTGGATCACGCGGAGCCGAGCTGCGTTTATGCCTGCCCTCACGATGCCGCTCATCGTGTGAATCCACTGGAGTTTTTCGGCGGGTTGCTGAAGCAGCAGGCCGTGCCGAGGCCGGGGAAGTGATACTTGCGCATTGATGAGACACATCGGAAATGGTTTATCGGCAGCCTGGTTGGACTAGCTGTTGCCGTTATTGGCTACATTCCCTACAGCCGCAGTTCACCGCAGGGAGCCGGCGGCGGGACCACGATGGGTCTTATCTATGGCAGCGTTGCCTTCGCCTTCATGTTGTTTGCCGGCTTGCTAGGCGCGCGCAAGAAGGTACCCATCTGGCGTTTAGGACGCGCACAGGCATGGATGCGCGGACATCTCTGGCTGGGCTTTGTCAGCTTTCCGTTGATCGTGCTCCATTCCGGTTTTCATTTTGGTGTGGGGCTTACCCGGGCGCTGATGTGGCTATTCACAGTGGTCTTTGTCAGCGGCATTGTGGGCGCGGTATTGCAACATTTCATGCCGCGAATCACCACTCAACGAATTCCTCTGGAAACCATTTACGAGCAGATCGGACGGGTTCGGACACAACTGATGGAAGAAGCGGTTTCCCTGGTGGATGAGGCCTACGCCGTTCTTCATGGCGACGTTTCCCAAGCCAGCGAGCAGCAACGCGCAGCGTCGGCGAGTGCCGGCACCATGGGTGGGTTGACGGTTGCCTCCGGCATGCAAGTGGACGAGGAGGCCAGCGTCGAACTCCAGGAGTTCTTTCGCGGCCAGATTCAGCCATTTCTCGCGCAGAGCGGCTCGCACGGACACGTCTTATCCGATCGCACTCGCGCGCAAGCCATGTTTCGTCAACTCAGAACGCTGCTGCCACCTAATCTGCATTCGACCGTCGATGATCTCGAAAATATTTGTGAAGAAAAGCGCGAAATTGACCAGCAGGCCCGCTATCACCGCGTTCTGCACGGATGGCTGTTGGTCCACATTCCAGCTTCCTACGCGTTGTTGATCCTGGGGGCGGTACACGCCTTCATGGCGCTGCGATACTGAGACCAACATGCTGCGACGCATCCGGACAACCAAAAAGCTGGCAAAGCGGATGGATTTGCAGTATTTCGCGCAGCCCCATCCCTTTCGGAGTTGGCGACTGTGGCTGTCGGTCCTGGTTCCGGTCGTGGCGGTGGTGTGGTTTGCCGCGTTGCGCGCTAACGGGCAAAAGATTTACAGCAGCGGGCCGCTCTCGAAGTCTCACGCTGTGTTCGCGAAGCGTTGCGATGTTTGCCACGTAACTACTCTGGGATTCTTCCGCGGGAAAGTCAGCAACGAGGCCTGTCTGAAGTGTCACGACGCCCCTGCGCATCAGCTCGACAAAGTGGCGTTCACTCCGGCCTGCGGCTCCTGTCACATCGAGCACAAAGGCTCGCTGCGACTGGCGAGCACAGCCGATTCCAGTTGTACGCAGTGCCATGCCGACTTGCGCACGCGGACTGGAAGCCCGCAGTACGTTCGCGAAATCAAGGATTTCGACAACGAGCATCCGGAGTTTGCAGTGTTGCGGCCAGGGGGCAAGGATCCTGGCCAGGTCAAGCTCAACCACTATGCTCATCTCCGTCCTGATCTTCCGGGCCCGAATGGCCCGGTGCAGATGGATTGCCAGGACTGCCACCGTCCGACGGGAATGGAAGGGAACTGGCCTTACACGGCTCAGTCGCCGCAGCTGAAACCGGTCACGGCCGGTGCCAGTGCGGACATGAGGCCGTCGCGCTCCCGGGATTACATGTCGCCAATTCTTTACGCCACGCAGTGTGCTGGCTGTCACGTGAAGGATCTGCAATTCGATAAGCGCTTCGATCAGTCGGCGCCGCATGACAAGCCGGAAGTGGTCCAGGCCTTCTTGTTGCAGAAATACAGCGAGTACTTCGCGTCTCATCCGGGAGCATTGTCAGAACCGGTTGCGCCGGAGCGGATTCTGCCGGGCAAGTTCAAGCTGCCTCTGCCAGTCCCACACAATCGCCAGGAATGGATGGACCAGCAAGTCATGCTGGCGGATCGTCTGTTATTCGATAAAGGCTGCAAGCTTTGCCATGTGATGATCGAGGGCAACCAGACGCTGCCTACGGTTGCCGCGTCGTCCATTCCGTCGCGCTGGTTGCTGCATGCCGACTTCAGCCACAACTCGCACCGCCTGCTGAGCTGCGTGGCCTGCCACGACCGGACTCCCGAAAGCCGTGAAACTGCCGATATTCTGTTACCCGGCGTCGCATCCTGCCGGAGCTGCCATCAGGAGCGCGGGCCAAAGCACGATGCTGCCAGCGGAAACTGTTCGGAGTGCCACTCCTATCATGATTGGAAGAGGGAACAGCCCATCAAGGGAAAGTATTCGATCCCGCAGTTGCAGGCAGCAAGGTAGCTTGAGGGGCGGAGTCTTACAGTGCTCCGCTGCTGGTCACCGAGTCGACGTGATAGCGAGCCTCGGTGTTCGAAACATCAATGGTGAAGTTCACGGTAACCCGGGCATAGGTCTCGACCGGCTTCCCATTGATGAGATAGGGTTTGAATCGCCATTGCTGCACGGCTTGCCGTGCAGCTGAAACCAGAATCGTTGGGCCGCTGATTATCCGCATCTCCTGAACCGAGCCATCGGCGGCGATCAGCGCCTGCATCAGCACCGCGCCCTGTACTGCGGTTGCCTGAGTCAACAACGGATACGAGGGCTGCTGCTGATGTGTCGGGGCCTGATCAGACGAGGCAGCTTGCTTCACTGTAGGCGTCGCTGGACCCCATGTGGGAGACGGTCTGGCGGCGGACCCCAAGTTGCGTCCCTTCTCACGCTTAACCGGGTTACTGGCTATGCGAGTCCTGCTGTGCTCATGGCCTGTCGCCGCAGCGGAATGTCCCGTTTCAGCAGGAATGTTCGCGTCGGCAACGGGCAAAATCGGTGGCGGTCCGGCTGCGCTTGGTGAGTAGGCAGGATCGTTGTCCGTGGCGGCTGCTTCGTTATCATTGCGGACGCTGGATGTATAGTCTCTCACCAGAACGGCGGTAATAGCCGCGAGCAGGAGGATCGCCGCAATGACCAACCGGCGGCGTTGCTTGTCCTCATACATCGCACCGAACCAGTTTGTCCTAGTTTCCCGCGTTGGCGTCGCTTGCAGCATCTTTAATCTCTGTCTTTTTTGTTGGCTACTAAGATGATGCGCTTCACGATTGCGCGCAATGGCACAATGGAGCGAGGCGGTGGCACGACTGGGCCATGACACAGAAACTGGCTAGCCTTCGCGCAATTTGTGGCCAGCCAGATTGCCCAGGCCCTCGTAGGCGGCGTATTTGTAGGTCTCGCTGAGGGTGGGGTAGTTGAAAACCTGTTCGATAAACTCATCAATCGTCAGGTTGTGGTCGAGAACCATCATTCCGATGTGAATCAGCTCGGTGGCGCTCTCGCCGATGATGCTCACTCCAAGCAGCCTCTTGTCGGCACGGGCGAAGATGAGCTTCAGCATTCCCGCAGTGTCGCCGATGATGTGGCCGCGAGCATTATTGGCATAGAGCGCGCGACCGACACAGTAGTCGATCTTTTTTTCTTTGCACGATTCTTCGGTTTCGCCTGCGCTGGAGATTTCCGGAATCGTGTAAATGCCCATGGGCAGCATCGACGCGACACGCTGCTTGTATTTGAAGCCGAAGGCATGGCAGACGGCGACGCGCCCTTGTTCCATTGAGGTCGAGGCCAGCGCGGGAAATCCGATGACGTCGCCGGCGGCGTAGATATGTGGGACGGCAGTGCAGTAATGCTCGTCGACGGAGATGTATCCGCGGTCGTTGATGGCGAGGCCAGCCTTTTCGAGTGACAGACCGTCCACCGCAGCGCGACGCCCGGCAGCGAACAGCGCAGTTTCAGTTTGGAGCGTCTTGCCACTCTTCATTATTAGCTGCACGCCTGAGGCGTTGGTTTGCACCTTCACTGGCCGTTCGTTGAACCAGAACTGCATTCCTAGCGCGTCGAGCCGCACGCGGAGTCGCTCGGAGATCTCCGTATCGAGGAAGGGAAGCAGGCGGTCGCGGCCATCCACCAGCGTGACCTTCACTCCGAGCGCGACGAAGATTGACGCGTATTCGCAGCCAATCACGCCGCCGCCGATCACCGCCAGGCTTTGTGGGATGTGGTCCATCTGCAAGAAGGTATCGGAGTCAAAAACCCGGACGTCGTCGAAAGCTATTTCTGATGGACGGTGCGGCTTGCTTCCGGTAGAGATGAGAACCACATCGCCGCGCAGTTGGCGCGTGCCGTCCGGGCCCGATACGGAGACGGTATGAGGGTCATCGAAAGCAGCCCGGCCGCGGACGAGTTCGATGTGATGCAGCGCGAGATTCTTCAGGATGCGCTCGCGCTCCCTTTCAACCACCTCCCGCTCATGGTGCATGAAATCGCCGATGGTGAGATTGTCTTTCAGCGAATAGTCGATGCCGTAGAGACCGCGTTGCTTGAGGCCGGAAAAGTAAAGTGCCGATTCACGCAGCGTCTTGCTGGGGACGGTGCCAGTATTGATGCAGCTTCCACCCACAAACTCCGCGGACTCGATGACCGCGACGCGTTTGCCAAAGTAAGCAGCCTGCGCGCCCGCCTTTTCTCCAGCAGGGCCGCAGCCGATCACGATGAGATCGAAATGTTCGCTAGGAACCAACAAAAACCCTCCGCCACGATGTGATGAATGGGTGAAATAGCGATGTTACGACAACTACCCAGCGCCTTGGTTCACTGCTTCCAGAGATACTTTCTCGCGTACGACAATTTGAATTTCTCTTTCGGAGTCCGCTGCACTTCGACCTCGTGGACCGCGCTCTTCGACGCCTCTGGCGGCACATATGTTAGGTAGTAGATGCCGCCTATCATTTCCATGATACTGTTGAAGACTTGGGAACCTCTCTCCTGCCGACCTGTGTGAAAGATTCACCGCAGGTCACTTCGGCCAAGCTTTCCATGATTCTTAGACCTCTGTAGGACATACCGGAAAGGTCGGTATCGATAGTGAAAATCACTGCGCCAGCTCTCAGAGCTTCCGAAGCCGCTGCTTCGCGCGTAACATGACTTTGGTTGTCTTCTCCATCGCTGATCAGAACTAATATGCGTCTTGCCGGTTTCTGTCGATCCGGCGGTCCCAAACGTTCCTTGCAGGCCATCGCCACAGCATCTTAAAGCGCCGTTCCGCCGCCGCTCCTCACTGTGACATTGGCGCTCTGCAATTGTTCTCGGGTCAGCCATCCGGTCGCTCGCGGAGTAACTGCGAACTGGAGGATAAATACTCGATCATCCTCGCCGTGAATCACATCAGATACAAACAGCTTCACCGACTTCAGAATGTCATCGAAGTCCGCCGAACGTTGTGAGCTGCTCGCGTCGATCAACACGCCCAACTCCAATGGAAGATCGGCTCCCCGCACGAGACGCGCTGCGGTGACCCGTGTTTTCTGGTACGTGATCACCAGCGAGTCCACGGTCACCTTGGTTGGCCGGTGGTGCGAATCACTCGCGATCAGTGGAATGGCTACGCTCGGCGCGGGCGATTCTTGAGCGACGCCTAACAAGCTCACGAATGTAAGTAGAAAAGCCGTGCAGATCTGCTTCATCATCAGCCCCGATTCATCGCTAGCCAGCTGTCAGATCGAATTTTGCGATAGATTTCGGAGGCCGCCTTTGTTTTGTTGGAACCAGGCGTTTACACCCGACTATCCCTGGCGCCAAGGCCTGAGGGTGAACCCCCCTCCTGCCTTAGTGTGCCTTCCCCGGTGGATCATCGCTGACCGCATACACCCGCCCGTTGCGCAGATACATGCGCTGCAATTCCTGCTGATTAAATGGACGCGCCCCGCGGCGGCCGAGCACCGCTATCTGGTTCCCGCTCTCATCGACGCCGCGATCGCGGTCTGTACCTTTTGAAATCGCCAACGCCGGGCCTGCGGTGGGGCGGCTGGCAATCAATTTCGGAGTCGGGCGCGGGCTGAATCCGGCGAAGTTGGGATTGTCTGTCGGTGAAAACAACTGGATGACACGCAGGCCGTTCTTGCCGTCTGCGACGTAGGCAAACAGCTCCGATGACACCATGCCCAGCTTCACGTCGTTCACGTCATTCATGACGCCATTGGCGTTGAAGACTTGATCAAGCTTCGGCTGCTCTGGACGCTCGATATCGACAATGGCCACACCCTGCTTGCCGGCAGAAACATAGGTGTAAGTGCGAGCCACATAAATGTTGCGGGCGTCTTCGATCTGAACCCTGGCGCCGTCAACCGGTACAGGGTGATCGAGGTGAGTGATGTCGAACACTTTCAATCCCTCACGGTCAACGATAAAAGCGTAGCGGAACTGCACGGCGATTCCGTGCGGCTCATTCAGATATGGTGCGCCAACCTGCGCCACCAGTTCCGGCTTCAGCGGGTTGTTAAGGTTCACGACCGCCAGACCGGCATCGCAAAGAATGTAGGCGTAGGTCCCGACGATGGTGATTCTGCGCGCGCCGTTCAGCGCTGCGTTGGGATTGAAGACAAGCGCCCGTTTCAGGAAATTGTCGTTGGGATCACCATTGAGCAGTGTGCCCACGCCCGGGCTCCGGCTCTTCAGGTTGGGATCGCCGATCACAACCAGGCCTTCCACTTTGTCGGCTACGTAAAGGAAGCCGTACATCAGATGGATCGACTGTTCTTCATTTTCTGGGCGATGGGTGCGCAAGGGATCGACTGCCAAAGTCGTCGGAGTAGCTACCGCTGCCGCATATTTCGTAGGAACATAGAATCGCTGGCCGAGCGGCGACACCGGCGCCGTGATCGTGCGCTGAGAAATGTCTTTGTCATCAACGTTGGCAATGTCATAGACGCGCAGCCCGCGTTTGCCCATGGCGGCGTACAAATACTCGCCGCGAGCCTGCACGTCCAGCACTTCTGAGCCGGCATGTCCATAGGCTTCCTTCAACTCGCTGTGATTGCTCAGATGCTTCTTGTAATTGTCCGGATAAGCAAGCCTCTGCAAATCGCTGCCAATGACGGCAGGAGGCTCATCATGTTCGGTGACGGCGACAGCTTCGTATCCCTTCGTGCCCGTGGCCACATAGATGTAGCGGCCCATGAAATTCATGTAGTTGGTGCCCAAGAGCAGCAACTGGGTCAGCCAGGCGTTGTTATCCCCGGCTTTCGAAACGTGGCAGTCGGTGCAGCCCTTGGTTTCTTTCGCGCGCACGGTGTGCGGGACGAAAGTGCTGAATGCTTGTCCGCTGAAACCCTCGGCCGAGACGGTTTGCTGCTGATAGTAGATCCAGTCGCGATTGTTATTCTGCGAACTCACCAACACCGCACAGGCCGAGCGCACTGGAGCGACGCGATGCCCAGTGACGGTGCCGTCAATCGCCAGGCTGAACACATCATCCCGCAGAACTTGGAAATCATAAGAGGTCCAATTGCGGGTGGTCAGCCCTTCGTTATGCAGCATGGGCATCTTTTGATTCGCAGCCATTGGCAGGTGGCAGCCATAACACGTCGGCGCCCACGAACTGTGGCAGGCGTAACACGTCATCTCGCTATTGGGATGGGCCAGTTGCGACTGATCGCCCTTAGCATCACCCCAGGTGACGGCATCTTTCTGAATGGTTTTCGCCAGCCGTGATTTCTCGTTGTAATGCGCATTGCCCGGAGTGATCGAATCGAGGACTTGCACCACTTCCCACTGCTGGTTCTGTTCGAGCATGGAACGCTGGAAAAGTTTGCCTCCATCCCAGTAAAAACGGCGATCGCCCCATGGAGTGCGAAGGCCTGCGAGGTCGGTGCCGTTGGCGGGTGCGGCTATCCCCGATGTACGCAATGTTGTGCGTTGCTGAATGGTGCCGTGGCAGTCCACGCAATCGACCTCGATCGCGTTCCGCGTCTCGCCGTACAGTTTCCCGTTGCCGTGATTGTCCTGGGTAAAGTGGCAGTCGATGCAATGCATGCCTTTTTCCAGGTGGATGTCTTTCAGGTGAACAGCTTTCTTGAACTTGTCGGGATCGGTGAATGAAACTAGCTTGCCGTCAGAATCGAGCAGATTGCCTTTGCGATCATGCTCGAACACAGCACGGAAAATCCATCCGTGACTGTGGAAGTCGGCGAACTGCGTGTTCTTGAGTTCGCTGTTGAATTCCGGCGTTCCCGTCTTCTCCAGGAAACTCACGTCGGCCCAGTTGCCGCGAATGGCGCTGCGTTCCGGATCACGTTTCTGAATTTGCTGTTGTTCCTTCGGGCTGGGATGCCGCTGCTCCTTCGGATACATCTTGTCGCCATCGACCTCGTTGTCCCACCAGGTGTAACCAAAATATGTTGCCACCATGTTGGTGCCGGGATGGATGTGGCAAACAATGCACTGGCTCGATGGGATGGAGCGGGTGAATGCATGTTTGAGCGGATGTCCGGACTCATTCTTCGGAATCGTCGGATCGACAGTCGCCGTCTGACCGAGGTTGCCCCCGGCCGCATAATGTCCCGAATGTTCCGGTGAGCGATCATTAGCGTAGATCACGTGGCAGGCGCTGCAACCGCTGGCCCGGTAGTCGCCCGGCTGATCATTGGTTCCTGGGAACGAGAGCAAGGGATCCAGCAGCCGCGTCTTCTGCAAGCCGAGAACTGTGGGATCTGTACGCAACAAAGTTCCGAAGCCACGCTCGCCGAGTTTCACATCCGGCTTACCCGGTTCTTCCTCCTGGCTCGGTATTCCAACTTCAGGTTTCTTTTCGCCGCCGCGCTCGAAGATTCGCAACACGTTGCCGGGCTGAGAGACTTCCCACCGCTGAATCGGCTCGAGATACGGCAGTACACCCTTGACACGAGTTTCTTCCGCCGTAGGTGGCGGGAACGTTTGTAGCCTTTGGGGGGTGCCATCGGGAGCGTAACTCTCGCCGAAATGCGGGTTCTTGAACGGCACAGCTCCGTTGTTGTACAGGGCAGCACTCCAAAGCATGGCGCCGTGGGTCATCATGCTGGTACGAACGCGCTGAACCTCAGCCATGTGGCATCCTGCGCGTCCACAGGTTTGTTCCGCAACGCGCAGGTCTCCTGGATTCACAAACTTGATGTACTCCGCGTCCTCTTTCAACCAACTGGTATAGGCGCGGACGGGATTGGCGGAGTTGTCGGCATTCTCGGCATGACGCGGCCGCGGATGCGCCTGCCGGATAAATTCCTGATATTGTGGCGAGCCTTGCGCCACACCAGCTGGCAATGCAGTCTGAGCATTCCCTCCATGACAGTCGGTACAACCGAGGCGCACCGTTCCTCTGGTGTGCATCGTGGGGCTATCCATGGGATTGTGGCAAGTGATGCAACCTGCCGATCTCTGCCGCGCCTCTTCGAGCGAGTCCCCAAGCCCAGGCGAGCTTTGCTCAACGTCGGTTTGTGGATGCAGTTCAGCGGTGGGCTCTGACGCGGAGGTTCTGCCGGGAGGGTTGAATATCAGCAGCGCGACGCACACGAATGCCCCCCCTGCCAGCACCTGCCCCAGTCGTTGCCAGGAAAAACGCAGCATAGCTTAAGCTCAGAACGTTAGCTTTATCGTTGAGAAGCCGGAGATCAATACTCGCTTGTTATAGATATCTTGAAATCCTGCGCCCGGAACTAAATCCGATACTCCTGCTGTGATCACAATATTTTCCGTCAGCGGGGGCCGATATTGAAGGCCAATACCGGTGTCCGTACCGATGCTGTGCCGAATGTGATTCTGAAACAGTAGAATTTGCAGCGGCTCCGTCCGGTCGAACTGAAGATAGTTCGCATTGACGAAAGCCTTCAGCTTGGGCGTCACATTGAAATCAGCGCCCACGTTAAATATGTAGACCCCGGGATTAACGAAATTCGCCTGGCCCTCTTCCTTGTTGCTCCGCAGGCTGACCAGCAGGCTGCCGGGGTTGGTAAGCGCGATTCCTGTGCTGGTCAGGCGAATGCCTTGCTGATCAAAGAAGCTGAAAGCGCCACCGGCAAACTGGGTTTCATCCACAATGGTGTCGAACCCGTGCGCAGTTCCACAACGCCCGCTCAATCCGAGCGCATTTGACCGGTCAGCGGAATCGCCGGAAGCCCAGAAGAAAGACGTCCGGAAGCGCGCCCAATCTTTGTCGACTGACAACTCCAACGCCGCCATTCTTCCGTTGATGTCGACGCGTCTTCCGGCGATGGGGTTGAGCGTGTCGTGGCCCAATGCCTGATAAAACGCGTGGCTCACATTGAGCCGCTTGATGTGGCCGTTACTGGCCCAACCCAGGTAGTAGGCACGAATTCCGTGCTGAAGGATGCCATCATTCACCACCAGCCCGACCGGCGCAGGGCGAACCAGGAATCCATTGTCGTCGAAGTGAATCGTGGGATCGTCGCGGTTGTAATGGAAACTAAACTCGGTGGTGTAGCCTTTGAAAAAGAAGTCCTGGATGTATACATTCCCGATGTAAACCTGCTGGTGGCGTGGCTCGAAGGTATTCAGGCCGCTGTTCGTGTTCTTCTCCAGAAAATAGAAATAAGCGAGGTTGTAGTTGATCCGGTTGGAACGCAGATTTCCGAACAGGCGAATACCGGGCTGCTCCTCGGCAAAAATGAAGCCGCGAAAATCGCTGACGAATTGCTGGATCCCCGCGCGGATGGAAACGAAGTCAAAATTCGGCCCCAAGTCGTGGATCTTGGCCTCGACAAACCCCTCTTGCAGGCCGATGTGGGTGTCGAAGCGGTTGGTGCCGTCGCGAACGTCAATGTTGACCAGTCCGCGCTCGCGGGTTTGCAGGAAGTTCAGATTGAATTCCGGGGTAAAGCGAATGCGGAAATCAATGGGCCGAAAACTGGTGTCGCCTTCGAAGAGATCGAAAGATAGCCGGAAACTCTGTGAGACAGCACCCTGTTCACCCCGGCCGAAGAAGTCACTGCTGTCGGGTTGCTCAGCGGAAACTCCACTGGGTACAGGCACGCGGCGCACATCCAGACCGGTGATGCTCGTGCCTGTGAAATTGAAGAACCACGTCTGGCCGAAGATCGGCTGGTCTCCCTTAAGCCGGTTGCGATTAAACGGGTCATACCAATGAGGCTTGGCGTATGGGAATTCGCCGCTTTTGCCGTAACGGTCCCACGCCGGCATGGGAGCATCCCAACGATCAGGTTCCTTGGCGAAGTTTGCAGAGTCTGGAGGCACCTGTTCGGGAGCAATTCCCAGCGGCCCCGGGGAAGAAGATGCCTGTGCGGTCCGCAATCCCGGATAGGGTCCGGTCGGTGAAGCCTGCGGGGCTGGGGGCTGGGTCACCGCGCCTGGAATCCCCGACGGCCCCTTCGTCGGCAAGGCTGTGCCCGTAATCGGTACCAGCACGAGATCCTTTATTTCAGCGGCCCTAATTCGTAGACTTGCGAGATCGACGGACTGGAAACCATCCTTCTCAGCTCGGAGTTCATAACTTCCCGGCGCCAGATCAACCAGGCGGAAGACGCCTTCTGCGTTGGTTAATGTTCCACCAACTGCCACGCCCGCCTGGAGCAGGCTGATCTTGACTCCAGGGATGCCCAGCTTGGTTTGCGGGTCGGTAACCGTACCCTGCAGGGATGCGGCATTGCGGGGAACGTGGCCGGGAATCCTCTGCACCGGCGGTGTGGGAGGAATGGCCGGCTTCTCCTGTCCCAAGCCCACTCCGGTCAACGCCAGAAGGCACACCAAAGCGGCGTGAGAAGGCCACGACTTCATCGACCGGGATGCTCGCGCCAGATGCATCTTCATCGCCAGAACTGAAATCGCTATCCTATGACCGCAACCGGATGGGGCTAAGTCCTATCACAACCATAGCGTGGCAGCAAGGGTTGCTTGACTTTGTCCCAAGCCGGGGGATAATGGGCGGCACGCGATAAGCGCGAATCTGGCTGCTATCCCTGTTTCCCCGTCCCATCCTGAAAGGTTGGTGCGAGGCTAGCACTGATGGAGAGCATATTTTCGGGAAGCATGAGAAACGCGGCGCCTCGACGAGTGGGTTTGAGTTACAAATCGTGCGGTAAAGGGAGTATCGTCAGTCGGGGAAATCGAAATCAGAAATCTGAGAGGCGCCTATGGCCGCTAATCCGCAGGTGGTGTTAACCAACGCGCAGTTGGACGAACTTTGTATCAACACCATTCGCACGCTTTGTATGGATGCAGTGCAGAAGGCCAACTCCGGCCATCCCGGAACACCAATGGCGATGGCCCCGGTAGCCTATGCGCTGTGGCAACGAGTTCTGCGTTTTGACCCTCAAGACCCCATCTGGCCCAACCGTGACCGCTTTGTGCTTTCGATGGGCCATGCATCGACGTTGTTGTATTCGATGCTTTGCCTCTGTCAGGTGAGAGCCGTCGATTCTGCCTACGAACGCTTGGGAGAACTGTCGGTAAAGCCTTCGGACCTGGAGCGGTTCCGGCAATTGGACAGCAAATGCCCGGGGCATCCTGAATACCGCTGGACGTCGGGAATCGAGACCACCACCGGACCGCTTGGACAAGGCGTTGCGACCAGCGTGGGCATGGCGATGGCGGGCAAATGGTTGGCAGAGCATTTCAACCGGCCGGATTTTGAAATGTTCAATTACAACATCTACGCGCTTTGCGGAGACGGTTGCATGATGGAGGGAGTCTCGGGTGAAGCGGCCTCGCTGGCCGGTCATCTCCAGCTTTCCAATCTGTGCTGGATCTATGACAACAACAAGATCACTATCGAAGGCAATACCTCCTGGGCGTTCAGCGATGACGTTGCAACCCGCTTCATCGGCTATGGCTGGAATGTGACCCGCGTCGGCGATGCCAATGATCAGGAAGTCCTCGCGCGAGCCTTCAGAACCTTTCAAAAAACAACTGACCGTCCCACACTCATCATCGTAGACAGCCACATCGCGTACGGATCGCCCAACAAGCAGGACACCAGCGCAGCTCACGGCGAACCGCTCGGCGAAGAAGAGATCCGGCTGACCAAACGGAATTATGGCTGGCCAGAGAATGCCAAGTTTTACATCCCCGACGGAGTGTATGAACACTTCCAGGCAGGTGTGGGTGAGCGTGGACACGAACTGCGGCAGAGTTGGATGGCACAGTTAAAGGAATACGAGAAGAAGTATCCCGAACTCGCTTTGCAGCTTGATCAAATGCAGACTCGCAAGCTGCCTTCCGGCTGGGACCAGAATCTTCCGGTTTTCCCACCCGACGAAAAGGGAGTTGCGGGACGAGATGCCTCGGCAAAGGTGGAGAATGCCTTCGCCAGGAATATACCGTGGCTGATTGGCGGCGCAGCCGACCTCGCACCCTCGACCAAAACCCGGCTCACTTTTGAAGGAGCGGGGGACTTCCTGGCCGGCAGTTATGGCGGGCGCAATCTGCACTTCGGAATCCGCGAGCATGCAATGGCGTCGATTCTGAACGGGCTGGCACTGTCGAAGGTTCGCGCCTTCGGCGCCGGCTTCCTGATCTTTAGCGACTACTCGCGTCCTGCGATCCGCCTGGCTGCGTTGATGGAGATTCCGACCATCTACATTTTCACCCACGATTCCATTGGGGTCGGCGAGGATGGCCCCACTCACCAGCCCGTCGAGCAGCTGGCTTCGCTGCGTGCCATTCCAGGGCTGATCACGCTGCGGCCCGGTGATGCCAACGAAACGCTCGAGGCTTGGAAGTTCATTCTGCAATTGCGCCATGAACCGGCAGTGCTGATTGTTGCCCGGCAGCCCTTGCCGACACTCGACCGCTCGAAGTACGCTCCAGCTTCTGGATTGGCCAAGGGCGCGTACGTGTTGGCCGATGCATCAAGCGGCAAGCCTGACGTCATACTGCTGGCGAGCGGCAGCGAGGTTTATCTGGCCGTGGCCGCGTTTGAGCAACTCAAAGCAGAAGGCATCAAGGCGCGCGTGGTGAGCATGCCGTCGTGGGAAGTTTTCGAGCACCAGGACGAAAAGTATCGTGAGAGCGTGCTTCCTTCCGACGTGGAGGCCAGGGTCTCTGTGGAGCAGGCATCCATCTTCGGCTGGGGCCAGTATGTGGGCCGCAAAGGACGCCGCATTGGTATGAAAACGTTCGGCGCTTCCGCGCCGCTGAAGGAATTACAGAAGAAATACGGCTTCACGCCAGAAGCCATCGTCTCCGCCGCCAAGGAGACGCTTAACGGAGCGAGATAGCTCCAGCATGATCCGTCGATTGGAGAAAAATATGGAAGCAGCCATCGCGTTTCGACCTGAAGCCAACGAGAGTCCACTGAAGAATCTGCTGCGATACGGTCAGTCGGTATGGCTGGATTACATTCGGCGCAGCCTCATCACCAGCGGAGAATTGCAGCACTTCCTGGATGAAGACGGATTGCGGGGCGTGACCTCGAATCCTTCCATCTTCGAGAAGGCCATCACCGGCAGCTCGGACTATGCCGATTTCCTGAAAGACCTGGAGAAGAATCCAGATCTTGACGCCAAAGCGCGCTACGAGCAATTGGCCATCCGCGATATCCAGGACACCGCCAACGTTCTTCGCCCCATCTACCAGCAGAGCAAGAAGCGCGATGGCTACGTAAGCCTGGAAGTGTCCCCGACACTCGCTCGCGACACGCGCGGCACTCTCGACGAGGCCCGGCGGTTATGGAAGGCCGTGGGACGTGACAACGTGATGATCAAGGTGCCGGCCACGCCCGAAGGCATTCCTGCAATCGAACAGCTGATTAGTGAAGGCATCAACGTCAATGTCACACTGCTATTTGCGCAGGCTGCCTATGAACGTGTGGCGGAAGCTTATGTTTCCGGACTCGAGAAGCTGGCGGCCCAGAACAAAGACATCAGCGGAGTGGCCAGTGTCGCCAGTTTCTTCATCAGCCGCATCGATACCATGATCGATGCCCTGTTGACCGCCAAACTGAAAACCTCGAACCAGGCTAGCGAACGCGCTCTGGCCCGGAGTGCATTGGGCAAAGTCGCCATCGCCAACGCCAAGCTTACCTACCAGCGCTATAAAGAAATTGTTTCCAGCGAGCGTTGGAAGAAGCTTGCCGCCAAGGGTGCCCAGACGCAACGCCTGTTGTGGGCGAGCACCGGAACCAAGAATCCGGGTTATCGCGATGTGCTGTACGTTGAGGAACTGATCGGAACGGATACCGTGAACACCATTCCGCCACCGACATTCTCGGCGTTTCGCGAACATGGCAGGCTGCGACCGAGCCTGGAAGAAGACGTAGAGGCCGCCAACGATACCATGCAGACTCTCGGACAGCTTGGCGTTTCCATGGAAGCGGTTACCGTCAAGCTGCTGGATGAAGGGCTGGTGCTTTTCGCCGACGCTTTTGACAAGTTGCTCAAGGCAGTGGACCGAACCAATCGCCCATCGCTGGTAGCGAAAGTGAACCGGCTGACCTACGTTCTGCCTCCGAACCTGGCCGCGGCAGCCACCGCGTCGATCGACGAGTGGCGCACTGGCGGCAAGATGCGGCGCTTGTGGCAGCGCGACGCTACCCTCTGGAGCGGCACCGACGAAGCCAATTGGCTGGGCTGGCTTGGCATCACCGACGATCAACTTGCACATACCCAACACCTCATGGACATTGCGAAAGAAGCCCGGAGTGGCGGTTTTGCCCATGCGCTGCTTTTGGGGATGGGCGGATCCAGTCTCTGTCCGGAGGTAATGCAGATGACATACGGACGAAACCCGGGCCATCCCGAGTTTCATGTCCTCGATTCCACCGATCCCGCTCAAGTGAAAGCTTTCGAGAAAAAAGTGGACCTGGCAAAGACCTTGTTCATCGTGTCGAGCAAATCCGGCAGCACGCTCGAGCCGAATATTTTCAAAGAATATTTCATGGAATGCGTACGCAAGGTGGTGGGCAATGAGCAGGCCGGCTCCCGCTTTATCGCTATCACCGACCCCGGTTCCAAGATGCAACATGTGGCTGAGGGCGACAATTTCCGGCACGTCTTCTTTGGGTTGGCGAGCATCGGCGGCCGCTATTCGGCGCTCTCTGACTTCGGGCTGGTACCGGCTGCTGTCATGGGTGTGGATACCCGGCGCTTCCTCGATCGCACGGAGGAGATGGTGCATGCCTGCGCCTCCTGTGTCCCCCTGGAAGAGAATCCGGGGCTGGTGTTAGGCACCATCCTGGGAGTGGCTGCGAAAAATGGGCGTGACAAAGTGACCATCATCACTTCGCCGGAGATTCACGACCTCGGGGCCTGGCTCGAGCAATTGCTGGCCGAGTCTACAGGGAAAGAGGGACACGGTCTGATTCCTGTTGATCGCGAGCAACTCGCAGCGCCCGCGGTTTATGGAAACGACCGGGTATTCGTGTATCTGAAACTCGTCTCAGCCTCGGATGGGGCGCAGGAAGCCAAACTTCAAGCCCTTGAGGCGGCGGGCCATCCCGTGGTGCGAATCGGAGTCGCGGACATCTACGATCTAGGGCAGGAATTCTTCCGCTGGGAAATCGCCACGGCAGTGGCCGGCTCTATCATTGGCATCAATGCATTCAATCAGCCGGACGTCGAAGCCAGCAAGATTGCAACCCGAAACCTGACCGACGCGTATGAGAAAACCGGCAAACTGCCGGCGGAACAACCGATTCTGGAAGACGGTGGAATCAAACTGTTCACTGACGAGGCCAACAACACAGCTCTAGCCAAGGCGGCGGGCGGAAATAAGACGCTCGCGGCTTATCTGAAAGCTCATCTCAACCGCTTGGGTGCGGGGGATTATTTTGCATTACTGGCGTATGTCCAAATGAACGACAAACACGAGCAGCAGTTGCAGGACATCCGCCACAAGGTTCGCGACAGGAAAGCTGTGGCCACCTGCCTGGGATTCGGTCCAAGGTTCTTGCATTCGACCGGTCAGGCGTATAAGGGCGGACCGAACAGCGGTGTCGTGCTGCAAATCACTTGTGACGACGCAGCCGATGTCGCGGTCCCCGGGCGGAAATTCACGTTCGGAGTAGTGAAGGCGGCGCAAGCGCGGGGCGACTTTCAAGTGCTGGTGGAGCGCAAGCGTCGCGCGCTGCGGGTTCACCTGGGATCTGACGTATCTGCTGGCCTCGATAAATTGGCGGCGGCAATTGCGCAGGCATTAGCCTAATGATGAAGAGGAGCGAGAGATATGCAATTAGGAATGGTTGGTTTGGGCAGAATGGGCGCCAACATGACGCGGCGGCTGATGCGGGGAAAACATCAACTCGTAGTTTCAGATCTTAGCTCCGACAATGTCAAGCAATTGGCGGGCGAGGGGGCAATGCCATCGTCGTCGCTGGATGACTTTGTCTCCAAGCTGAAACCGCCGAGAGTCGTTTGGCTGATGGTCCCGGCGGGCGACCCAACCGAAAAAACGGTCGTCGCGCTGTCCGAGAAAATGAGCGCCGGCGACACCATCATCGACGGCGGCAATTCCTACTTCAAGGACGATGTACGCCGCTCGAAAATGCTGGCGAAGAAAAGCATCCACTACGTCGATGTCGGCACCAGTGGCGGCATTTGGGGGATCGACCGTGGCTATTGCATGATGATCGGGGGTCCTGAGTCGGCGGTGCGGGCGCTGGACCCGATTTTCAAGACTCTGGCTCCGGGCCGCGGCGAAGTTTCCCGCACGCCAGGCAGGGAGAAAATGCCGGGAACTGCCGAGGACGGCTATCTGCATTGCGGACCATCCGGCGCCGGACACTTCGTCAAGATGGTCCACAACGGAATCGAATACGGCCTTATGCAAGCCTATGCCGAAGGCCTCGACATCTTCCAAAACGCCAACAGCGCGGCCCTTCCCGAAGAATACCGTTACAACCTCAACAACGCGGACATTACCGAACTGTGGCGGCGCGGCAGCGTAGTTGGTTCGTGGCTGCTGGACCTTACTGCGATGGCGTTGGCTGAGAATCGCGATCTCTCCAACTACACCGGTGTAGTGCAGGACTCGGGCGAGGGACGCTGGACGATTATGGCTGCCATTGACGAAGCGGTGCCCACAGAAGTGTTGTCGGCCGCGCTCTACACGCGTTTCCGCTCACGCCAGCAGCATACCTTCGCGGAAAAGGTATTGTCGGCGATGCGGCAGAAGTTCGGCGGACATGTGGAACCGAAATCCGTGGCTGCCGACTAGTTTCGTGGTTGGTGCGTCGTAGGCGGCCAGGGGAGGATGGCGGAGATGAGTGTTGCGAGTCTGGCAGAAGTGACGACAGAGACTGTGGGGAGACCGGGAGACCCTTGCGTAATGGTGATATTCGGCGCGGGAGGAGACCTTACCCGGCGTAAGCTGATCCCCGCGCTCTACAACCTTGCGGCGGCAAACCTGCTCTCGCGTGAGTTTGCGGTGATTGGACTTGCGCGCGAGGCCATGACAACCGACCAGTTCCGCGACAAATTCCGGCAGGACATCAAAGAATTCACCACTTGCCCGTTGCGCGATGATGTGACCGACTGGTTCATCCGGCGGCTCTACTATATGGCAGGCGAGTTCGGCGACCCCAAGGCATATGTCGAGCTTCGCGACTTGTTGGATAAGGTGAACAAAGATCACGGCTGCCAGGGAAACTACTTCTACTATATGGCGACGGCGCCCACGTTTTTTGCTCCCATCGTGCAGCAGTTGGGAGCTGCCAATCTGGTTGCCAATGATGGCGAGCAGCGGCGCCGCGTCATCGTTGAGAAGCCCTTCGGCCGCGATTTGGATTCGGCGCGCAAGCTCAACCGCGATCTCTTGCAAGTTGTGCGCGAGAAGCAGATCTACCGCATCGATCATTACCTGGGAAAGGAGACGGTCCAGAACATTCTGGCATTTCGTTTTGCCAATGGCATATTCGAGCCCATCTGGAACCGGCGCTACATCGATCATGTGCAAATCACTGTGGCTGAAACCGTAGGCGTCGAGCAGCGTGGCGGATACTACGACCAGTCCGGCACCTTGCGAGACATGGTGCCCAATCACATTCTGCAACTGATTTCCCTCACGGCCATGGAACCTCCAATTTCATTCCATGCCGATGCGGTTCGCGACGAACAATCGAAGATCCTTCACGCAATCCAGCCCCTTAGCCCCGAAGATGTGCTCTCCAACGCGGTTCGCGGACAATATGGAGACGGGCACGACCCGGAAAAGCGAATGGCGGCGTATCGCTCAGAACCCAATGTGAATCCAGACTCCGCCACCGAAACCTTCGTGGCCATGAAGCTTCACATCGACAACTGGCGCTGGGCGGGCGTTCCATTCTATCTGCGAACTGGAAAAAGATTGCCGCAACGCCACACGGAGATTGCCATCCAGTTCCGGCGCGCCCCGTTCGTGCTGTTCCGTGACACGCCGGTGGAGAGCCTTTCACCGAATATTCTGGTGCTCCACATTCAACCCGAGGAAGGCATTTCCCTCAGCTTTGGCGCCAAGTTCCCGGGACCGATCATGCGCCTGGGGAATGTGGATATGAGTTTTGCCTATTCCGACTATTTCGGCAGCGCGCCCAGCACTGGTTACGAGAGGCTATTGCACGATTGCATGATCGGCGACGCTACGCTGTTCCAGCGCGCTGACATGGTGGAAGCCGGCTGGAGCGTAGTCGCCCCGGTTCTTGATGTCTGGACAGCCCTGCGTCCACGAGCTTTTCCCAATTATGCCGCCGGTGCCTGGGGACCAAAAGAAGCTGACGACTTGTTGGCGCGTGATGGCAGAAAGTGGAGGCTGAATGACAACCACGCCGCGAAGCCCGCGGCAGCGGCCAAGTCCTGAGTCCCATGAACCGAGTTCGAATGACGAAGTCCGGGACCGAACGGTATCTATTGGTGTTCTCCCTGATGGTTGGTACGACCGTCCTGCCGTTCTTGTCCTGCGGAGGCGGAAGTGGAAGTAGTTCTTCCGTGTCGAACTCGTCTGACCCTCCGGCGAGTGTTATCCCCTTGAGCATTTCCGATGTACAGACCATTGTGACCAACGCCGTCGAGTCGGTAAATGCCCCCATGGTGGTTGCGGTTGCAGACCGCGCCGGTAACATTCTCGCGGTGTTCAAAACGCCCGGCGCGCCAACAACGTCCGTCGGCAACTTTGGTCAGGTCGTGCCCTCAGACGAGTTGGCGGTCGGTCTAGCCCGCACCGCGGCGTTCTTCAGTAACGATCAGGCGCCGCTTTCATCCCGCACCGTGCGCTTCATCAGCGGCATTCATTTTCCGCCGGGAGTTGCAGGCACTCCCAACGCCGATCTTTACGGAATTGAAAACACCAATCGCGGCTGCATTCTGAGCCCCACATTTCTCAAGGGCAAGATGCTGAATCCGTCGCGATCCATTGATGGCAGCAAACCCGGCCTGGGGATCATTACGGGCAAAGCGGATACAAATGACAGCGACCCGCTCGGGGTCAATCCCGGCGGCGTACCCCTGTTCAAGGGTGGAGTGGTCGGCGGGGTGGGCGTGGTGAGCACGTCGTTGGAGATTGCCGAATTCGCGGCGTTTTCCGGTTCCAAGAATTCCGGCTTCTTGCCCAGCATCTCTCAGCTTCCGCCTCCGGGAGTCGTCATCATCGGCGGCGTGGCATTGCCCTTCGTGAATCAGGCCACGCAGCCCCCCGGCACATCGGCGGGCACGTTGGCTGGCTCCTACAGCGTACCCGCGAAGGCCGGAGTTTTGCCTCCCGAGGAATTCTTGGTCGGCCCCAACCCGGGGACAATGTTGTCAGCGAGTGATGTAAACGAAATCATCATGAATGCAGTAGCGACCGCCAACACAACCAGGGCGGTTATCCGGCTGCCTCCTGACTCCAAGGCGAAGATGACGATTGCCGTCTCCGACCTCGACGGCACGCTTCTCGGTCTGTACCGCATGCACGACGGAACCATATTCAGCACCGACGTAGCGGCCACCAAGGCCCGCAACGTGATCTGGTTCAGTACGGCCGGGGCGCGAGACTTGCCTGGTGTGCCCATGGGCACCGCCATCACCAATCGTCCGGTCAGTTTTGGAGCGCAGCCGCTGTTTCCACCGGGAATCGACGGATCGGGAGACGGCCCGTTCTTTCAGCTTTATCTGTCCGACACCGCAAACCCATGCACCCAGGGGTCGGAACCGGGAGCGCCGAACACGAACAATATGAGCGGAATCGTCTTTTTCCCTGGCAGCCTGCCGCTTTATCGCAATGGTGTGCTGGTGGGCGGTTTGGGGGTCAGCGGCGATGGCGTCGATCAAGATGATTTCGTTACTGCCGGTGCGGTCAACGCCGCCTGCGGCTTCGGCGGTCCTTGCGGCATTCCTGATTTTCAGGCGCCGGTCAAAATCCGGTCGGATCAGGTGGTGATTCGAAACGTGCGCCTGCCCTATCTGAAGTTTCCGCGGAATCCCACGAACTGAGAAATGCGACATCAGGAGCTTATGACAGTTCGCTCACCGGGATCGCGGACGCGTTGCACACGATAGGCGACGAAATCGCCCTCGTGCTTGGTGGGGATCGAAATCTGGTGCACCTCGACCGCGTTCCACAGGTGCTGATAGATTTCCGGGCTGATCAGCACTTGGCCTCCTTTAGCCCCATCGCAATAGCGCGCGGTGCGGTTTACGGCCTCTCCGATGATGGTGAATTCCATCCGTTCCGGCGAGCCGATGAAGCCGTGCAGAACCTGCCCAGTATGAATGCCAATTCCGATCTCGCAGCTGACCTCTGATTTCGCCTTGCGTCGTTTGCTTACGTCGCGCGCGGCTTCCTGCATTTCCATCCCCGCCACGACCGCTTTCCGGCAATGTTGGGGATCCGCTTCCGGACTCCCGAAAACCGCCAGGATGGCATCGCCCACAAACTTGTCAATGGTGCCGTCGTTGCGGAAGATGCACTCCGTCAGCGCCGCGAAATACTCGTTCAGCAAGGAAACTACGTCGTCAGTGGGCATGCCGGCGGTCAATTGCGTAAATCCTCGAATGTCCGCGCACATCACTGACACCACCGATTGCTCGCCCCCCAGGCGCAAGCGGCCCATCTGGGCACGTTGCAGCAGGCGGGTCCGTACTTTGGGAGAAAAATTAGTCAACAGTCTTTCGAGGACCTCGGTATTCTGCTTTAGCGTCAGCAGGAGTTGCTGGTTGGCGATGGCCAGCGCTAACTGATGGGCGAGCGAGGTCACCAGCAGCAGGTCGTCTTTCCCAAAACTTTGCGGCGCGCAAGAGCAATCAATGCAAATTACCCCTATTGCCTGGCCATTCACCACCAAGGGCACATACATGCCCGACTCCACTTTCGACTCCTTTTGAGTCCGACCAGGCTCCTTTCCGCGGTTCCAAATGAAGCCTTTCTGGTCGGTAATGGCACGCTTGGCAGAGGTCATGCTGATCATGGGAACCGTGCCCAAAGGACCATGCGCCTTCAACAGGAGTTCACTACCTGAGGCATCGTTTACCAGGATTGCGCAGCGCTCGCCGGTGCTAACCAACCGCAGCAACTGCTCCACTGCCTTTTGCAGCATCGGCTCCAGCAGTCCCTGAGTCCCGAATTCCCACGTGAGCTCGCTCAGCAAAGTCAGCCGTTTGATGGAGTCAAACGCTTGCGGGGCCGCCGCTTGGTAAGACTGCATCGCGAACCGTGTATCAACCGCCTCGGTGACCTGCACAGCTTCGCGGATTTCCTGGGAGACCGTCGTATCCAGGTCCGTCATCCGAGGGTCAAGACTCATGGAGACCAGTTGGGTTAGCGACTCAAGCGGTTGCAGTGCTCGCAGCATGGCTGCCAGGCCCACCTGCATGGCAGCGGTTGCCTCTTCGATTCCGGGATCATGAGCTTGAAGCAAAGCTCTCAGGAGGGACAGCACATCCAGTATCGGAAAGCTCTGGGTGGCGGCTTGTTCAAATATGCGGCGAGATGCATCCGACCGGCTGAGGGCTTGGCCGTGAGGCAGAGCATTCGAACTTTTCGGCGCGCGTGCTGCGGACGTTCGTCGTACTGCCCGGCGAATCGAAGCAATATCAAGGCCATGACGGCGGGCAAGGTCGTTCAGAAGTTCCGCTTCAGGCTTCACGCCCACCACTAGGTCATCTTTCTTGTGCCCCTTTTCGGCAGCAGCGACGAACTTTCCAAGCGAGAAAATTCCAAAGAATAGATGCCTGGGTTCGATGAGTGGGTCCTTTTCCTGGAAAGCCAGGTCGCCGGCGACTCGCCACGCCAGTTTTACACCCGGAGATAGGGCCATCTCAGCCATCGCTAAATTCCGCTAAGTTGAAAATGCAGTATATCGGACGCGGCGTTGTGGCACGAGCCTGGCAGCGAAGAATCACTGCTGATTCTCGCCAACCTTCACCCCTGGACCAGTTGGCAGACATCACAGATAGCGCAACCGCCCTAGTCAAAATGTCCGGGAACCACGAATAGATCGACTTTGAATGCTAGGCCAACTTGCCTGACGAAGTCTACGGACGCATGCCGTTGGGAACCATCCTGGTTCAAGAATATGCCAATCGGGTTAACTCGCAAGATACCAATAATTCTGTCGAATACAGCTCGAGATAGGTATAGAATGGCTGGCGTTTTCGAACGCAAGAAAATTAAGCGGGTAAGTCCTACCGCAGTTCACTCCCCCTGCAACACCACTTAAAACGCGAGGTGTGTCTATGACCTGCAGGTTCGGATCGGTTCGCGGTCTTCCAGGCAAGATGTTCTTTTCAGTTTTCGCGATTTTCGCAGCGGTGGTGCTTCTCACCGCTGGCGTTGCAAATGGACAGGAGACACCGTCTTTCCTCTCCTACACTTTCACTTCTTACGACTTTCCCGGTGCCACTTTCACGGAGGCCACAGGCATCAATACAGCGGGCGTGCTAGTGGGCGGCTATACGGATGCGAGCGGCGTTACGCATGGTTTCGCTCTATTACCCACCGGCAAGTTCGAAACCCTCGACTATCCCGGCGCCGTTTCCACCGTTCTGACGCGCATCAGCGATTCAAATCAGGTGGTGGGTATTTTTGTGGACTCCAGCGGTGTTTCTCACGGCTTCCTGTTCATTTCCCCCAACCACTTCACTCCTATTGATTTTCCCGGTGCAGCGCAGACACAGGCGTACGGGATTAACAAGGGCCAGCAAATCGTTGGGGCATGGTTCGATTCCGGCGGAAATACGGCCGGTTTCTCATTGCTGGGCGGAAACTTCACATCTCTGATTTACCCGAACTCCGTGAGCACCGTCGCCAGCGCAGTAAACTCGACCGGTGTAATCTCGGGAAGCTGGGGGAACACCGGCCCCAATCAACAGTCGCATGGATTCTTGCTGACCTCTGCCACAAAGGGCCGTTACACGGATGTCGATTTTCCGGGCGCGGTGAAGACACTCATTTTCGGTATCAACGACTCGTCCGCAGTTGTCGGCTCTTACGTTGATGCCGCCAATGTTACGCACGGATGGGCGGGCTTGCCGAATAAGAAGCAATTCATCACTCTCGACTTTCCGGGCGCAATCAGTTCCACTCTGGGCGGCATCACTAACAGCGGCACCTTTGCCGGGAGCTTCACCGACTCTTCCGGGAAGACTCACGCGTCTTGCGTTGCCCCCACACCTCCGAGCGCCCAGTTACCAGAACGCACGGGAGAAAGGGCTATACCGCCGGGGAAGACTCGCTGCCCAGGTTAAGCGGCAAAGGGGCACGATTCTTTATTTCAGTTTTGCCGATTCGGCTTGGGCGGCACGAAAGATGGGCACGTCGGAATCGGCCCCTTTCCAAAGATCCAGGAAGTTGTGGTACGCCACTCTGGCCGCGGCCAAGTCAGTTTGTCCGGCATAGGCACGCCCCAGCATCACATAGGCCAAAGCGCCGGTTGGAAAATTCCATACCAGGCCGCGGTGTGCCCGAATTTTCTCGAATTCTACCGCGGCTTCCCTCCACTTTTGCTGCGCCAGATACGCCTGGCCCCGCAAATACACCGGATACATGGATGCTCCCGATGAGAACGGCGGCGGTGCCCCACCCAACTCGTAGGCGGCTGTAACTTGCAGGAATCCGATGGCAAGCGGGGCGTTGTCTTTTTGCAACGCGATCGCTGCGCGGACGCTCGGCAGCCAATAATTCACCACCAGGGTATTGCTGCGAAACTGTTTGTAGAGATCATTCACCATGCTCTGCGCCCGCGCGACCTCTCCGGCGCGGGCCAGGGCTAAAGCTACCGCGACGCGGACATCGCGGGTGGGGGCGAGTGCAAGAGCAGCCGCAGCTTGCATCCTTGCCTGGGCTGCGTCTCCGAACTCAGCTTCCCGCAAGGCTGCCGTCGCCTGCCAGGTAGCCGCGGTTTCCTTTGCACCTTCACGTACGGCTGCGGCCACTGCCCTGCGGGAGAATTCCCGAGCGCGGCCCAGGCGACCATGAAAGGCCTCAGTGTCTGCCTGGCTCGAAAGCAATCCATCTTCGTTCCCAGTGCCGAGGGCAGCGGAAACGTACTTCGACATCCCTTGGTCGTCGTTCTCCAGAAACGCCAGTTGATACCGGTTGGGCAACAAGGATTCGTCCAGTTTCTTGCCATGGGCTTGCTCAAGAACCGCCTTAGCTTCCGCCAGGCGATCGAGATTCAGATAGTCGTACGATAGATTTGCGTACACTGCGGCGGTGCCGGTCTCCAGTTGCAAGGCCTCAAGATCATGGGCCAGAGCCGGCTCGAGCCTTCCCATGGCGGAGTCGATGACCCCAAGGTTAATGTACGGCGCCAGGTCGCGCGGATAGGTTTGTTTTCGCTGCTCGTTGACTTGCGCGGCCTTTTCCAAATCGCCTGCGACCGACTGATAATAGGTCGACTCGATCGAAAACCTCTCGCGTTCGGTCCCCCGCTCGCGTAGTTCGTAGGCCTTCTTGGCGTACTCCGCCGACGAATCTGCCTCTCCGAGGTCTCCATACATGAGGCTCAAATCCGCGTAGGCGAGAGCGAAGTGCGGGTCCAGTTCCACCGCCCGTTTGTACAGCGGAATCGCCGCCGCATCCTGTTTGGTACGCCAAATTTTCATCGCGATGCTGTAGGCCTGCAGCGCCTCCAATGACGATGTAGTCGCCTGCTCCAGGGGAACGTCATACTTTTGAATGGAGGCCAGCGACTCACCCAGCTTATTTCGCAGACGCGTACCCGCCTCATGCACCTTGCCTAATACGTCCTCCCGGCGCTCGGCCTCCACTTGTTCTTTGCCCAGTGAGTCGCCATTCCGGCAATTCACCGCCTTGAGCCCGATCACGTAATGGCTTCCCATACTCGCGATCGAACCCAACAACATGACCTTGCTACCCTCCCGGCGGCAGACTTCCAGCGCAATCTCTGGGGTCACGCGGTCATCGACTGAGCGTCCCATGTAGCGAAGTTGCTGGCTCACTCTGTCCTCGGAGAGGATGTTCAGGAACGGCGATTGCTCCAGTTCAACCGCAAGTCCCTGCTTCAACGCGTCGTTGAAGACCGGATCTCCGGTGTTATTAAGGAAGTCCGCCAGCACAATGGTGTCCTTTTCGGTCAGAGGATGGGGGCGCATCCAGCGCAACAAACTGCCTGCGACGGCAAGCCCCAGCACTCCGGCGAACACCAGAGACCACCACATACGTCTGTGCTTTATCCGGGAGCGAGCCAGCCGAGCCGCTTCCGCGGCGTCACGAAGCTTGTGGGGCAGCGCGGGATTTCCCGCCTGGTTGGTGTAGAGGTTGTAGATATGGATGCGGACCCCATGTTTGACTTCCGCTTCTCCCAGATCGTGCAGAGTGCCTTTCCAGACGTCCAAATGATCGAGGACGTCCGCGACCGACTGCGAGACCAGGATGTGTCCGCCGTCGCCGCAATCCATCACTCGTTGTGCAAAATTGATTCCGCCCCCCGCCACATTCCGGTTGGCATTGATATCGGCAACCCGGTATACCGGCCCGGTATGAATCCCCATCCTTAGCTGCAGTCCTGGTTCCGCGCGGATCGCTTGGGCCAATTCGACGGCGCAGCGGGCGGGGGCCTCAGGGTCGTTGAAGAAAACCAGCGCCATGCCGTCGCCCGTGGGCAGAGTAATCAGGCGATGCGCTTTCTGTGCCCGCGGAAACTCGGGGGTCTGCCGCACCAATTCCTGCAAACGGCGGAGTACATCTGCTTGCTGCTCCATTGGCAGGCGCGAGTATGCCACGATGTCCAGAAACAACACATGCGCCATCTCAGTCGCGAGATCGGGACGAGTTGTAGCGTGGAGTGGGTCTGAAGACATGTCCGGCCAGTTCCGAAGTGTATGCCGGGGTGTGAAAGCGGTCAACCTGCGGGGAAGTCAGTTGTTCGAGGAGACACTGGTGAAAGCCGGGCATCGAAATTGCCGACGCCGTTCTAGTGCGGTGTCCAGTGTGCGTGAGTCGAGAAAAGGCCATACATAAAGCAGATCTGGTAGGCAACGAAAAGTCCGAAGCTGACACTGATCAAGCCCGAAGCCAGCGTCAGGCGGCGGGAAAAGTTCTCACGACCCTTTCCCACAAGTCTGAATGCGGAGGACATGCTCATGGTAATCAGCATCATGCCTGCAATGGTGCCTAGGCCAAACACCAGCAGGTAAGCGATCGCCCAATTAACATTGCGGATGGTGGTTAGCACCAGCAGGGCCACAGCCGCCGAACCGGCAAGGCCGTGAACGACGCCCACCACGAACGGACGCACATATTGATATACGCCGGTTCTGCCGAAGACATGATCGAGCCACGCCAGCGGCGTGTGATCGGAGGAATGGGAATGGACCCCCGGGTGATGAGTGTGGGAATGGCTATGCATGTAGTCCCCGTGGCTGTGGGGATGCGAGTGGACCACTTCTTTTCCACCACCATTGGGCATAGATGAGGCTGCCGTGGAGTGCAGAAATCCGGCAACATTCACCAGGCCAAGAACGATCAGCATGATTGCGACGGATAGTTCCATGCTGAGTCCGAGCCGCGCCGGAATCACCAGATCGAAAAGTATGATGCCGGCCCCAACCACCAGAATGGTGAGGGTGTGTCCCACCCCCCAAAACGCCCCAATCAGCGCCGACCGCACGCTGTTGCGCTGATTACTGACAATGGTTGTGACCGCGATGACGTGGTCGGGGTCGGTCGCGTGGCGCATCCCCAGAAAAAACCCCAGTGCCAGAATAGAGAAAAAGCTGATCATGCATTGTCCGCGTGGGCAGCTTTTGCCGCGTTCATGGTTTCACGCACCAGGGCAAAGGCAATGATGGTTTCGCCATGAGCGCCCGTAGTCTTCTCCAGGTCGTCGAGCAGAGCAGCTTCGAGGTTGTCCGGGTCGGGCTTCATTTCGCAGGCAGCGATTTCTGCTTCGGTCGCACCGTCGAAGCACAAGTCGCAAACCCCCAAGTCGCCTTCCGACATGAGCGGCGGGCCGAAGGTGCGGCACATCACTGGGCGAAATTCGTAGAGCTCACAAGTCCCGGTCACCGGATCGAGGACAGGGCAGGGTTCGTCGTTGGCAAACTCATCCCAGCGTTTGCAGTCTTCATCGTCATCCGCTTCATCCAGCAGGCCGGTAGCGGGGTCGCCGGGGTATTCGGGCGAGAGGCGGGCAACGGTGTCCAACGCGCGTTTACGGATGCGGGCGGCGCGCTCGGGATCGTTCTTTTCGGTTTCTGCCAGTCCATTGCGCAAGCGCAGCGCGTCCAGTTGATTGATGGCAAACACTCCGTGGCAACAATGCGAACAGCCGGGACGGCACGCTAGCCACTTACCGCTGCGCTGCACGGTGTCTGCCAGGGCAGCGTCCACGATCTGGATCAGTTTTTGGTCTCCGGCTGGCGGGAAAGAGCAAGGCATCTATAAAGGATAACCTGAGAGCGGTTGTTCGCCGCAGCGAAAAGCCTTTGACCGCAAAAAACTTAAAATCGTGCAAGGCGGCGAAGACCTAAACCTTGGCAAAATCGATGAAGCCTTGCTGGACGTCGGTACGAGTCAGCTTCGCGCGGACTTTGTCGCCGACATCCAAGCCTTGCGCCCCGGACGCCAGTAAGCCTTCGATGTGGGGCTGCAGCACTCGTACAAAAGTGCCGCGCGGAGTAACGCCGGTGACGATGGCATCGAAGGTCTCGCCAATCCTGTTTGCCATGGCGACGGCTGCCAGTCGTTTCGACATCTCGCGCTCGACTTTGCGGGCCGCATCCCCTTTCAGCGTGCAGTTACTGGCGATGGCTGCCAGTTCCGTGTCGGTATACGGAGCAGGTTGGCCGGAAAGCTGGGCCTTGATCAGGCGCTGGGTGACGACGTCGGCGAAGCGCCGGTTGGGAGCCGTGGAGTGAGTGTAGTCCTGGACTGCCAGGCCGAAGTGCCCTTGCACGGGATCACCCGGGCGCTCCAGAACATATTCGCCGGGGCCCATGAGCTTAATGACGGTGAGCGAGAGATCGGCGAAATGGTCCGGGTCTGCGGCCTTTCGTTGAATGAGGAGATTGTTGAGGGCCTTGGAATCCGGCTGAGCAGGGAGCTTGATGCCGTGAGTGGCGGCAAGTTGGACGATGCGGTCCCAACGTTTGGGAGTTCTCACGATGCGGCGCAGAGATGAAGCTTTTTCGAGGGCGCGAGCGACGACGCCGTTGGCGGCGATCATGAAGTCTTCGATCAGATCGGTGGCACGGTTCTTCTGCTCTTTTTCGACGTCGACGACCTGTTGATTGAGGACGATGGGACGGACTTCGTCGGTTTCGAGGTTGAGCGCGCCCCGGAGGTAACGCTGATTCCTGAGGGCCTGCGCGGCTTCGTCCTGGAGTTTGAGTTGGGCCTGCAAATCGGCGGAGGCAGCAATTTTAGCGGGCGCCGGGCCGGTGCCTTCGAGCCACGCGCCTACTCCGTTGTAAGCAAGTTGCGCTTTGTTGCGGACCAGAGCGCGGTAGAGATTGCTGGAGATGACGTTGCCATCTTTGCCGGCGACGAATTCGGTGACGACGGCCAAGTGGTCGGCGTTTTCGAGCAGCGAGGTTGCGCCCGTAGAAAGTTCATCCGGGATCATGGAGAAATTTCGCACCCCGGTGTAAACCGTGGTGGTTTCTCTTGCGGCATGGACATCGATGGCCGAACCCTTGGGCACAAATGCGTCCACGTCGGCAATTGCAATCAGGACTTTGATATCGCCGTTGGGCAGGCGCTCAGCGACTTCGATCTGGTCGAGATCGCGGGAGGTGTCATTGTCGATGGAAGACCAAAGCAGAGTACGGAGATCGCGGGCGGCCTTGTCATTTATCTGCGGCGGGTGGGCCTTCAATTGCGCCAATTGCTGGGAAACGGCCGGAGGAAAATCCGGCTCGAAGCCCTGCGCCAGCATGATTTGTTTGGCCATTGCCTGAAGATCGAGATGAGAAGGCTCAAGATTATTCATGAGTTTGTTTTAGAATGGCCCCGCCCGAAAAGGCTAACACGTATGTCCCCATTACCGTGGTGTTGAGCGGGCGGGGAGCCAGGCTGCGGTCGTGTTATTCTTAAAGAGGTAGCTGCGTTCCCGCCTTAGGGCAATTCCCCGCAGTATCGTTGGAAAATCATGATCTCAGTCAGTAACGTGTCCATGCGCTTCGGCGCCAAGATTTTGTTTGACGAAGTATCCACCGGATTCACGCCCGGCAAACGCTACGGCTTGACCGGGCCGAACGGTGCCGGCAAGTCTACGTTCATGGCTCTGCTAAGCGGAGAACTCGATCCCCAGAAGGGAACCGTTGTCCATCCAAAGAAGCTGGGGGTGTTGAGCCAGGACCAGTTTGCCTTCGACCGCTATCGTGTGCTCGATACCGTCATCATGGGAAACAAACGTTTGTGGGCGGCAATGGAGGAGCGCGATCAGATATACGCTAAATCCGAAATGACAGACGCCGATGGCATGAAACTCGGCGAATTGGAAGGCATTGTCGGCGAGGAAGACGGCTACACCGCTGAGAGTGATGCGGCGGTGCTGCTGCAAGGGCTCGATATTCCCGACGCGTTGCACGAGAAGAAGATGGGGGAGCTGCAAGGCGGACAGAAAGTTCGCGTGCTGCTGGCGCAGGCTCTGTTCGGGCATCCACAAGCGCTGTTGCTCGACGAACCCACGAACAACCTGGACTTGGATTCGATCCACTGGCTGAAAGGGTTCTTGAATCAGTATGACGGCGTGTTGATTGTCATTTCGCACGATCGCCATTTCCTGAACAGCATCTGCACTCACATTGCCGACATCGATTACGAAACCATCATCACTTATACCGGCACTTATGACGACATGGTGGTGGCGAAGACGCAGGTTCGGTCGCAGATCGAAAGTCAGAACGCGCAACGCAGCAAAAAGATCGCCCAATTGAACGAGTTCATCGCCAGATTTTCGGCGGGTACGCGGTCGAGCCAGGTGCAGTCGCGGCGTAAAGAAGTCGAACGCTTGCAGGTGACGGAGCTGGCGAAATCCAATATCCAGCGTCCGTTCTTGAAGTTCGAGCAGAAGCGGCCTTCGGGGAAGCATATTCTGGAATTGGAAGGCGTGACCAAGTCGTACGGCAAGACGAAGGTCGTCCAGGATTTTACCGCAAGCGTGCTGCGCGGAGAGAAGATCGCACTGATGGGGCGGAACGGTGCGGGCAAAACTACGCTGGTGAACGCCCTGCTGGCAAACTCTCCGACCGTTCCCGAAGCCGAACTACGCAAAACCAGCGGCTACGACGGGGCTTTCTTGAGTAAAGGAAAAGTCGTTTGGGGGCATGAAGCGGCGGTGGGCTACTTTGCGCAGGATCACCGGGCGTTGATCCAGCCGGGGATGACGGCGTTTGAATGGCTTCATCAGTGGAACCCGGCTGCGGCCCACGAAGAGATCCGTGGATTGTTGGGGCAGATGCTGTTCCCACGCGATGACGCTGATAAGAAAACGGAAGTCCTTTCCGGAGGCGAAGCGGCCAGGCTGCTTTTCTGCAAGCTGATGCTGCAAAAGCCCAACGTGCTGGTGCTCGACGAACCCACAAACCACCTCGACCTCGAATCGATCAATGCGCTGAACATCGCTCTCCAGCGCTATCAGGGGACTGTGCTGCTGGTGTCCCATGACGAGGATCTGATCGACGAAGTGGCCACGCGGATCTGGCATTTCGAGGCGGACCACAAGATCACCGACTTCAAAGGCGCCTACGAAGAGTACCAGGCCGTTTTGGTCTGATCGATTCGCCTCAGAACGGGAATCGGACCGACAAAATGGCATTGTGATTGGTTGTGTGGAAGCGGGTGGTGGCGATCTGGTAGCCGCCGCCGAACGAAAGGCCGACTCTATTCCACAGGTGCAGCCGTCCGATAACCAGCCCTGGAGTCACAAAATTCTGTTTCATCCCGTCATGGTCGCCTTGCTGGAAGAAAGTTGAATTCAGCTCGACCTCGGGCCAGAACTTCTTAAACATCTGGTATTGAAACGTATTGTTCCAGAGGTAGTTTCGTCCCACGAGATTGGTGTCTGCGGTGGGAAAGGCGATGCCGAACGTACCCTGAAGATCGAAATTCCCGAGGCCTTTTCCATAAGCGATCGTCGGCGTAATCACCGCATGTTTACCGCCGTTGGAATACGAGCCCGTAGGCAGACTCCAGCCCAAGAAAGCGGTCAGGATGTAATTTCCATGCTCTTTGTTTCCGGAGAACAATCGGTATTTCACCAGAAATGCGACGTCGCCAAACCCGTTCTTGGCGGTGGGGCTGTTGTGATCGAGATAGGGAGGCACGTTGAAAATCACTTCCACTTTTTCGAAGGGAATCAATTCCAGTCCCTTACCCCCATCGTAGTTGTCGGTGGTCACTCCCTTGGCGTTTACCTGCCACAACTGATCGTAGCGAACTTCTTCTTCCAGGCGCGGCGTCGTGGTCGCCAGTGGTGTGATCCAGCGCGGCTGCTCTGCCTGGGTCTTGTCCACGCGCTCAAACCAGTTGGCGAAATATCCGTCCTGCGCATAAACCGCGGTTGATGAAAGCCAAAGAGCAGCCGTGACGAAAAAGAGAGCACGCTTGTGCATTATGCCTCCAAATGACATGATGTTTTGAAATGAAGAATCAAGAGTGTATATCAAGCACAGTTACACTGTCCATAATGATGCGGTTATATGCTGTAACGAATTCTGTGGGCTATACTGGGGCTCCGGCGCGGACACTGGACACGCACGGCAAGAGCGACAGAATGACCTTTCGGAGATGAGATGAGAAGTCGGTTCCTTTTTTCCGCGGTGCTGGTCTCGCTGACGCTGGGCGCTGCACGGCTTCAATCGCAGCAGCTGATTGTCCAAATCGAAAGCGGAAAACAGATTGTCTTATCACGGGCTGACCTCGAGACGCTTCCGCGTGCCAAGGTCACCACTGGCGCGTCGGATAGTCCAACAACATTTGAAGGCGTGGCGCTCAAGGCAGTACTGGAGCGGGCCGGAGTTGCCTTCGGAGAATCGTTGAAGGGAAAGCGACTGAGTGAATGCCTGCTCGTGGAGGCCGCGGACGGGTATCGCGTCGTGATTGCTTTGCCGGAGATAGACCCGGTATTCACTGACAAGCAGATCGTGCTGGCCTTCTTACGGAACGGGAAGCAGCTGGATGACAGGGAGGGACCGTACCGGATCGTCATACCTGACGAAAAGAAGATGGCCCGCTGGGTCAGGCAGGTCACGACCTTAAAGATAGTGAGCGTGCAGTGATGAGTCAGTCCTTCTGAATCATTACCTCGGTGGCTTTGATGACAGCGCTGACAACGTCGCCCTTCTTGAGGTTTAGCTCGTCGGCACCGCGCCGGGTGATCGCACTTTCGATGAGATTGTCACCGACACGAATGACGACGTGCGCCATGACATCGCCCAGTTGAATTTCCTCGATCTTTCCGCGCAGTTTGTTTCTGGCTGAGATTGGCATGACCTTATTGTAAAGCTAGACCAGGAGGAACGCATGAATGTTCGAAGACCAGTCTTGATCGCAATCCTGGCAGTTCCATTCGTCTTTCACTTGTGCGTAGCCCAGGAAATCACTGTGGCAGCGGCGGCCGATCTTCAATTCGCCATGCAAGATGTGGCTGCCCGATTTCAAAAAGAGACGGGAATGACCGTGAAACCCATTTACGGTTCCTCGGGCAACTTCTTTGGGCAGATTCAAAATGGCGCTCCTTTTGACGTTTTCTTCTCTGCCAACCTCGACTATCCGAAGAAACTTGAAGCTGCCGGACTGACTGAGCCTGGAAGTTACTATCAGTACGCGAAGGGCAAGATTGTCATCTGGGTTGCGAAGGAATCAGGACTCGATTTGAGTTCCGGCATTAGGGTCCTTCTTGATCCGTCCATCAGAAAAATCGCGATTGCCAACCCGCAACATGCTCCCTACGGGCAAGCTGCGGTTGCCGCGATGCAGAAAGAGAACGTCTACGACACGGTGAAAGACCGGCTTGTGCTTGGCGAAAATATTTCGCAGACCGCATCGTTCGTCGCCTCAGGCTCGGTGGATGTGGGCATCATCGCTCTCTCCCTTGCCTTATCGCCGGACATGAAAGACAAGGGACGGTATGTTGAGATTCCTGCAACCGACTACCCACCCATTGAGCAGGCATGCGTGGTCCTCAATTCTTCCAAGAATAAGCAGGGTGCACAGCGCTTCGTGGCATTCATCAAAACAACCGCTATCGCAGATGTCTTGAGGAGTTATGGTTTCGATGTGCAAAGCAGCGCTGGCAAATAAATCCCCGCGTTCAAAAGCAATGCCGCTTTGACCATGATATTTGCGACAGGAAAATTCATCTTCGTCAGCGGCATGGCGGTTTGACCATTTGTCCTGTTGGCTGTACGATTCGTTCCGATGCCCAAGAAAGTTGAGTCCGGAGGAAGAGTTGGAGAATTGCTGAAGCTCCGCGACGCAGCTTTGCAACTGGGGATCAGCTTTCCCACCATCAAACAGTGGATTTACAAGAAGAAAATTCGCAGCATCCGGACTGCGGGAGGGCACCATCGTATCCCACAGAGTGAACTGGACCGCCTGCTTTTCAGAACCCGAGGTCGAACCGAGAAGGAACGGAAGCAGGTAATTCGCAGGGTCAGCGGACGCAATCAGTTAGTAGGGCGAATCGATGCGGTTCGGATTAGCGGCCTTATGGCTGAAATAGAAATTTCGATCGGCGGCCAGCAAATCACCTCCGTTATTACTGCACGTTCCGCCCGCGAGATGCAGCTAAAGCCTGGGCAGACAGCGGCAGCCCTGATCAAAGCCACCGAAGTAATGATCCTGCGAGTTTGATGATGAGGTGGATAGTGGGGAAGTGCTTGAAAAACAACCTTTAATGGGTCCAGCACATCCATCTTTGTTGGACGAAGTGGCTTTTGTAACCTTGGTTCCGGCTTCCTGGGCTGTATAATCGCGGAGTTGATGGTCGGGCAATGAAGAGAATAGAAAAAACCGACTTCGTGGGTGGCCCGGCGCTTTCCTGGCGCGGGGCGCTCATCGGCGTCGTCATGCTCTGCCTGGTCGTCAGCCTGGCGACCCGCACCTTTCACCGGACGATTCCTCAAGGCGTTGCTGCCCACTCCAACTCCGTGCAAGCTATGCGGCAGCATATGGTTCGGGACGCCGCCCGCTGGGTACCGCCGGTCTTCGTTATTCATACCGCCCAGCAAGTTCCCGTGTTCTACCCTCATGTCGCGCCCGCTGGACCGCCGATTCCCGCACTCCTTCTGATCGAAGAGAATCTCTACAATCGGCCCCCTCCGGCCTGCTAATCTTCCTCCGAATCCCTAGTCAGGTTGTTGTTCTGGAACTCGACCTCGGTTCTTGACCGAGGAAGAATGCGGTGCGGGCACTGCTCCGAGCCGGTATGAGTTCGAACCGGCCTCGTTCCCGGAGAAGCAGCCATGCTGTTGCGCTGCTACTTTCCGGAGATCTCGGGCCGCTCCCTGGGAGTATGTTGTTGAGAAAAGAGCTAATGCTGTCAGCTGTTGCGGGTGTAGTCCTACTAGCCTCCATGAATGCCCATGCGAAAGCCGCCACCGAGAACGGATACCAGCCCGCGACCGTGGTCAGCGTGAAGAAGCATGTTTCCGCTTCGAACTACGCCGGTGACAACCCCAGTGACGCACCCCTACAGGCGCCCGGCTATTCTTACGACATCGGAATCCGTCTGAACTGCAGTCTGGACATCGGCCGTTATGAGTCCGCGATAAAATACCTGCCGTCCGAATTCGCTCCCGGTCACGAGGTAGATGTGCGCTTGCACAAACACATCATGTACGTCAGCCTGCCACTCAATGATGAAGAAATGATGTTGGGAATCGTGAGTACCAGGCGGGTGAAGGACGAGATGTGCCCTGCGGCCAAACCGGCCTCCCGACAAATATCAAGCCATCAGTTCGCCCATTCCACATTCAAAGGAGGGTCTATATGAAACGAACGAAGATTCTGGTGGGTGTTTCACTTTTTCTCTGCATCCCAATGACGACCATCGCGCAACAATCGCCTGCGACGCCGGCACCTGGTGGCGATAACGCACCACCCGCCCGCCACGTCACTACAGTCCGCGGCTGCCTCGACGGCGAACGTGGGAACTACATCCTCATCGAAGAGAACAGCTCGGTTTACGTGCTGAAAGGCGTCGGTAACAAACTCGACAGCTATCTCCGCCGCCAGGTCGAAGTGAAGGGCAAAATGCTGCCAGGGACCATCAAGACCGGGGTGAGGACGGAGAAAGCCGGCAGCAATCCCAGCGACACCGTCCACGGCATCGATGGTGTCCCGTTACAGGTGGCAGATGTGCAGAACGACATTCGTGTGATCTCGAAGCACTGCAAGGCTGCGGACCAGGAATGATGAGGGTAGCTATGCCTAAACGGTATGTCCTGACTGCGGTTGGAATGGTTGCGCTGGTCGCGCTCATTGCCGCCATAGAGTATCGCGTCAGGGATCGCGACGCTGATCCTAAAGCCGCGGAAATTCCCGCTGCAACCGTCGTCCTCGCAAAACGTGGTGTGCTCTCGAACACGCTCACTTTGGCCGGGCAATTCCAGCCCTATCAGGAAATTGAAGTACACGCCAAGGTGTCCGGATATGTGCAACACATCTACGTGGACATCGGGGACCGTGTCCGTGCCGGCCAAACCCTGGCGGTGCTTGAGATTCCGGAACTGGATGCACAGCTCAAGGGGACCCAGGCCGAGCTTCTGCACAGTAAGGACGAAGTGGTTCGCGCGGAAAACGAAGTCATTCGGGCTGAGTCCGATCATGCCGCGCTGCACGCCGCCTACGCCCGTCTGCAACAGGCCTCCACTACCCGTCCCGGATTGATTGCCGAGCAGGAACTCGACGACTCCCGTTCCAAAGACTTGGCAGCCGAGGCTCAAATCGACGCCGCCAAAGCTGCACTCGCGGCCGCCAAACAGCAGACGGCAGTGGCCGATGCAGATCGCATGCGGGTAGGCGCTCTGGCCGCGTATGCCACCGTCACCGCCCCGCTGAGCGGCGTCATTACCTGGCGTTATGCCGATACGGGCGCGCTCATCCAGGCAGGAACCTCCTCAAATACGCAGTCCATGCCGTTGGTAAAGCTGGCCCAGAGCGACGTTTTGCGTCTGCGTTTGCCGGTGCCTGAGTCTGCGGTTTCATTCATCCATGCAGGCGCGGCAGTGCAGGTTAAAGTCAAGGCGATCGGGCGGACCTTTTCCGGAAAGGTTGTGCGTTTCACGCGGTCGGTCAGCCTCGATACCCGCACCATGGAGACCGAAATCGACGTCGAAAACGCAGATCTGTCGCTGACTCCCGGCATGTACGCCGATACCACGCTTGAACTGGATCGCAAAGAGAATGCGTTGTCTGTTCCCGTACAAGCCGTGGTTCAGAGCGGGAACGAGTATTACGTTATGGTCGTGGACGGACAAGGTCACGTGCAAAAACGGGCAGTGGACTTAGGAGAACAGACCCCCAATCGCGCGGAGATTCTTCGCGGTCTCTCAGATAAGGAAGAAGTGATCGTCGGCGGCCAGTCGAACTATCAAATCGGCGAGTTAGTAAAGCCAGCTCTGGAACGCGAATCACCCGGTGCGACGGAAAATCAGACGGGAGAGCAAAGGTAAATGCCTAGATTCGCTCTCAAGTATCCGTTTTTCATCATCATGCTTTGCCTCGTGGTCGCTGTGGTGGGCGTAACCACCGTGGTGCGGATGCCGGTCGATCTGTTCCCCCAGATCAAGATTCCGGTGGTGGTGGTCGCGACCTTTTATGCCGGAATGCCGCCCGAACAGATCGAGGCTGACATTACCGACACCTTCGAACGATTCTTCACCCTGGGAAGCAATATCGATCACATCGAGTCCCGCTCTTTGACCGGTGTCAGCTTGATCAAGATTTATTTCAAGCCGGGGACCGACGCCAACGCTGCCTTGAGCAACATTGCCAATCTGGCCATGGCGGATCTTCGACGTCTGCCCCAGGGAACTCTGCCTCCAGTGGTGTTGAAATTCGATGCTTCAAGTCTGCCGGTCTGCCTGGTAACGCTAAAGGGGGAAGGCCTGAATGAGACGCGTCTCAAGGATCTGGCGCAGTTTCAGGTCCGCAATCAGATCGCCAATGTCCCCGGCGCCTCGGTGCCGCAGCCGTTTGGCGGCCGCTATCGCCAGATCATGGTCTACGTTGATCCAGTCAAGCTGGAGGCTCATCAACTTAGTTTGATGGACGTGGTTCACGCGGTGAACGATTCGAATTTGATTCTTCCCGCCGGCGACGTGCGCATTGGGCCCAAGGATTTCAACATCTACGCCAACGCGCAGTTGCCCAACACCGAAGAGATCAACCGCATCCCGCTGAAGACCGTGGGCAACGCGTCGGTAATGGTCGCCGATGTGGGGGAGGCCAAGGACTCGGGCACGATTCAAACCAATATCGTTCGTATCGACGGACAGCAGTCCGTTTACATTCCCATCCTCAAACAAGGCGGTGACAGCAACACCATCACCATTGTGAACGGAATTAAGGCCGCGATCGCGGACCTGGTGGACATTCCGAAATCGCTAAAGACCGCGGTGGTCTTTGATCAGTCCATCTTCGTCAAGAGCGCCATTAAGAATGTGCTGAAGGAGGGCGGAATCGGGCTGCTTCTGACTGCCATCATGATTCTCGTCTTTCTCGGGAGTCCGCGAGCGACGTTTGCCGTCCTGCTTTCGATACCCCTTTCCGCACTGGTCTGTTTTCTGATCATGAACGCCATGGGCGGGTCGATTAATGTCATGCTGCTGAGCGGTCTGGCATTGGCCTTCTCGCGCCTTATCGACGACTCCGTCGTGGTGCTGGAAAACATCTTCCGTTACATGGAAATCGGCGAAACGCCGCGAGTGGCAGCCGAGAAAGGCGGGATGGAAGTCTCCCTGGCTGTCCTGGCCGCGACCTCCACAACTTCCATTGTGTTTTTCCCGGTGACGTTTTTTTATGGCGTCAGCCGCTATCTATTTATCGATCTCGCTCTCGGCGTGGTTCTGTCGATTTTCGCCTCCTATATCTTTGCCATGACCGTGGTACCGCTTTATTGCGCCAAGTTCATCCACCTCAAGGACGTGGAGGAAGAGATTGAACACGAGTCGGAGAATAAGCCCCGATCGCGATCGCTCTTCCACAGGCTCCTTGGCCGTTTCAATGAACTCTTCCACCAGCTTTTAGAACGCTATGAGAGTTGGGTGACTCGCGCCCTGGTGCGGCCTGGGAGAACGGTGGCCTTGACTCTCGGCGGCATTGCAGTAGTGCTCATCGGAGTTTTTCCTTTCGTCGGCACAGCTTATTTTCCGCGCACTGATCCCGGCCAGTTCGTAATCAATGTGAAAGCCCCGAGCGGTTCGCGCCTCGAAGTCAGCAATCAGTATGTCGCGCGTGTCGAGCAGGATATTCGCCAGGTCATCGCTCCCGATGATCTCGGCATGATCGTCTCCAACATCGGAATCACGCCCGATTTGTCCGCCATGTACACCAGCAATTCTTCCATGGATACGGCGTTTGTACAGGTGAGCTTGAAGGAAGACCACTCGGTTGGGAGTTACGAATACATGCGCCGGGTTCGCCGCAAGCTGTCGGAAGACCTGCCGGAGCTGAATACATATTTCCAGGCGGGTGGGCTGGTCGATTCCGTAATCAATCTGGGTTTGCCGGCGCCGATTGATGTCCAGGTCAGAGGCAACGACCTCAATGGCGCCTATGCAATCGCCACTGACATCGCCCGGCAGATCCGCAGTCAGAAAGGTGTGAGCAGCGTGCTCATTCCCCAGGATTTGCTCTATCCGGGACTGCAACTCAATATTGACCGCGAACGCTCCAGCCTGATCGGACTCTCGCCCAAACAGGTCGTGGACAACGTGATTACCGCGCTCACCTCCAATGGCGTGATCGAACCCAGCTACTGGATTGACCCCAAGACCGGCAACAATTACATGCTCACCGTGCAGTATTTCGACAAGCAGATCCAGAACATGAGCATGGAGGATTTTAAGCAAATCCCGCTGCGTGCCGCCAACATCTCGAATTACACGCCCTTGCAATCGGTTGCCGACATCAAGCCCATCAACACTCCGACGGAAGTCGATCACTACCAACTCCAGCGCGTTATCGATGTATATGTGATGCCTTCAACCGAGGCTCTGGGCGTGGTAAATGGCAACGTCCACAAGATCGTCAGCCATCTCAAGCTGCCGGAAAACATGCGGGTCAGCATACTCGGATCAGTAGTTGGAATGCAGGAGTCATTCACCCGATTTTCGATTGGTTTGGCGCTTGCGATCGTGCTCGTCTACCTCATCCTGATGTCGCAGTTCACCTCCTTCATCGACCCGCTGATTATCTTGATGGCGATTCCTCCAGGGCTGGCAGGCGTGGTCCTGATTTTGTGGCTGACTCACAGCACATTCAACATCATGTCGCTGATGGGAGTCATCATGATGACCGGGATTGTGGTTTCCAACAGTATCTTGATCGTCGAATTTGCGCGGCAGTTGCGCAAAGAGGATTTTTCGTTGCAGGAAGCTCTGGTCCGGGCATGCAAGATCCGCTTGCGGCCCATTCTCATGACATCGCTGGCGACTCTCTTGGGCATGCTTCCGATGGCGCTGGGCATCGAGACCGGCAGCGAGCAATACGCTCCCCTGGCCCGTGCCGTAATCGGCGGCTTGGCGGTTTCAGTTGTGGTCACGGTCTTCCTGGTGCCGGCGGTGTATCTCATGGTTCACGGAAAAGAAAAGGATCAGCCGGAGGAACAGTCTGTATGACATGGAGATCGATGTTTCTACTGAGTTGCCTCGCGGTATCGACCCGAGGCTTCGCGCAATCAGCAATCGTTCTGCAGAACCCGGCGGATGCGCCGCTGGGTTCATTCTCCGGCGCCACCGCGAACCCACAGGCCATGTCCGGGCCGCAGAATCCGCAGTCCTCCTCGATTTCAACGCGTCTGGCCGTGAAGGATGCCGAGGCCATCGCGCTTAGGAATAACCCGGCGATTTCCGTGGCGCGCCTGGAAGCGCTGGCCTCGCAACAGGTCACGCGGGAAGTTCGATCGAACCTCTGGCCGCAGGCCTACGCTGACTTTACGGGAGTTGATTCCCGCAACGACAGTCGAATCAGTGCCGGTGCAATCAACAATCCCCAGATCTTTCCTCGTGCCGCTACCGGAACTACGGTAACCCAATTAATCACGGATTTCGGCCACACCACGAATTTAGTTGCAAGCGCACGCTTCCATGCGAAGGCTGAGGATCAGAACGCGATCGCTACCAAAGAACAGGTGCTGCTGGCGGTCGATCAGGCCTTCTACGGTTCACTCCAGACCCACGCCGTTCTCCGGGTGGCGGAACAGACTGTGGCTTCTCGTCAGTTACTGGCCGATCAGGTCGGAGCTCTGACCAAGAGCAAGCTGAAGTCCGACCTTGACCTTAGCTTTGCCAATGTAAATCTCGCACAGGCGAAACTTCTATACCTCGACGCGCTCAACAACGACAAGTCCGCAATGGCCTCCCTTTCGGCGATCCTGGGATACTCCGCGGTAGAGAACTTCGACCTTGTGGAAGACGCCGAACCACTCATGCCGCCGCCGGCAGATATCGATCAACTCATTGCCGAAGCCTTCAGCGTGCGTCCGGAGATTCTCAGTTTGGAATTTGAGTCGCAATCCGCGGAGCGGCTGCATCGCGCGGATCGGGATGAGATGTTGCCGACCATCAGTGCACTGGGCGCGATCGGCGATGCGCCCTTTCGCGATGACCGCATCCAGAGTTCTTATGGTGCGGTGGGTGTGAACATTCAAGTCCCGATTTTCAATGGATTCCTTTACACCGCCAAGGCGCACGAAACCGACTTGCAGGCGCAGGCCGTAATAAAGAGATTGGCCGATCTTCGCAACCGGATTTCGCGGGACGTGCGTACCAGTTGGCTCCATGCCAACACGGCTTTTGACCGGGTGAGTGTGAATCAGCAATTGTTGGCGCAGGCCAACTTGGCGTTGGACCTGGCCCAAACTCGCTACAAGCTGGGATTGAGCTCCATCGTCGAACTGAGCCAGGCACAGCTTCAGCAGACGCAGGCGGAAATTGGCAGTGCACAGGCGGGGTATGAGTACCGCCTCGCTTTGGCTGTGCTGCGTTACCAGACTTCTGGATTGTGATTTTGATTTCCGCAACAAGAAAAACGCCCCCGAATTCACGGGGGCGTCACTTTCGGTCTGCTTCCTATTTCAGTCGTTCGTATCAGCGCCGGCCGTTATGCTTGTCGCGGTAAATCTGGCGTGACTCGCGGTTCTGCTGGCGGTTGACCTGGGCTTTTTCCTGGGCCGTCAGCTTGCCGCCGTTGGCCATGCGATCCTTCGCAATTTCGTGGTTGATGCTGGCCTCGTTGTTCTCCAGGTGGGTAGCTTCGCCCGCCGTTAACTGGCCGCTCTTCATGCCGTTGGAAATGCGGTCCTGCTGATTCTCAGCACGCTTGCCAACCTCGCTGACAGGGGCTGTGTTCTGTGTGGCGTCGTTGTGCTTGTCCTGGTAAATCTGTTTGGAAACCTGGTTCTGCTGCTGGGTCAGCGTAGCTTTGTCGCCCGCAGTCAGACGACCGTCGTCGGACTTGCGCATTGCGCTCTCTTCCTTGTTGATGCTTGATTCCTTGTTCTCAAGGCCTGCGGCCTCCCCGGCGGTGAGCTGGCCGCTCTTTACGCCATTGGCGATGCGGTCCTGCTGGTTTCCCTTGCGCTGATTAATGGTCTGGCCGTTGACATCGGCGGCGCCAGACGCTGATCCAGTAGGCGTGGAGGCCGCCGCTTGGCCCTGTGTCGATGCACTATTCTGTGCCATCAACGGCAATCCGAAAAGCACCAGCGTGGTGCTCAACATTGCGATCTTGATCTTCATGATGATTTCTCCTCGGTACATGGTTTTTGAAACTTGCTAAACGTCGTGGCCGCTCAGAGAAATGAAACCCGGAGTGTCAAGAAATGTTGCGGGGTTTGTATGTGCTTGGATCAGGTAGAGATGCCGAGACCTCGAGGCCTGTGCAGCTTGCAATTTTTACCTTATGCAGAACATTCTTCCCGCCTGCGCGCTGGGTGTCGAAGAGCGCTCCCTCGGTGGACACCTTAGATTTGATCACTTTACGAAGTTTGGCACCTGGGCTGCCACCTCCTAAATGGTTGGCAACGAGGTCCCTATGAAAACCTTCGTCCGAAGCGTAAATCCGGCGCTATCGATCTTGCTTTTGGTTTCTGCATTGCTTCCAAGCCCCCTTATCCATGCTACGAATGATGTGATGGGAGAAATTCAGTTCCAAGGCAAATCCCATGTCGAAAAAACTTCTGGGGTGTGGGTGGATGGCGAGTATGTCGGCTATTTGAAAGAACTCAAGGGGTCGAAAAAGATCCTGCTGCTGCCGGGCGAACACTTAATTACGGTGCGTCAGGACGGTTACGAAGATTTCACCGAGCGAGTTCTTATCCAGCCTGGACAGAAAGAACTAGTCCGGGTCGCCATGCAGAAGGCGGTTACCGGGCCGCTTCCAGTGGTGACGGCTACTGTCAAGATCGCGGTCAATCCTTCACGGGCCGCCGTTTTCCTGGACGGGCTCTTCGTTGGGCACGTCGGAGAGTTTGAAGGTCCTGGTCGAGGAATGCTAGTTGCGCCGGGCACACATCAGATCAGAATTGCACTTCCCGGCTATCAAACCTTTGAGACCGACATCGATCCACTGGCGCATCAGAAGATTGAAATAAAGACCGACTTGGTCAAGAATGACGTGTCGGCCGCCGGCAGCGCTGCTGTGGCACCATCCCACTGATGCGCATAGGTAGGAAGCGAACCGCGGATCGAGTAACCTGCTGCCCGAAGTTGTGAAGGTAGTCTCCTTACGCTAACATTGTGGCTAAACTAACATCTTTTCTGTGAACCAACTGCGCCAGGCTCCGGATCCTGCGAGACAAAAGGCAGATTGCAGGGTTTGAATCTTGGACTGGTTTACGGCGGGAAAAATCACCGTTCATCCACGCAACCCGTAGCAGCAAAGCAGCACCGGGCAAGCGAAGGATGGGTCGGGCAAGAGGAAATACTATGCGTATCGTCCCCTTTGTTCGTTCTCTGTTATTCGCAGCGATCGTAGTCACCTTGGTAGTGCTTGCGATGCCTGCGGCTTCGGTTGCGCAGATCGGCATCGCGGTCAACTTTGGCCCACCGGCCCTGCCGGTGTACGAACAGCCCCCTTGCCCTGGCGAGGGCTATCTCTGGACACCCGGCTATTGGGCATACGATTACGACGACGCTGATTACTACTGGGTGCCCGGCACCTGGGTGCTGGCTCCACAAGTCGGATTCCTGTGGACACCAGGCTGGTGGGGCTGGGGCGGTGGTGGATTTATTTTCCACGAAGGTTATTGGGGTCCGCACGTCGGTTTTTACGGCGGGATCAGTTATGGATTCGGTTACTTCGGCAACGGCTACGAAGGCGGGCGTTGGGACCACGACCATTTTTTCTACAACCGCACCGTGAATAACGTGAACGTTACGAACATTCACAACACTTACAACACCACCGTGATCAACAACACCACAGTGAACCGCGTCAGCTACAACGGTGGCAACGGGGGGATCGAGGCGCGTCCCTCGCCCGAAGAAGAACGGTTTTCAAGCGAGAGACACATCGCGCCAGTCGCTGTGCAAATTAAACATGTGCAGGCTGCCCGTTCCGACCGGCAGTTGCATGCGTCGGTAAATCAGGGCAGGCCGGCAATTGCGGCCACTCCCAAACCCGGTGCGTTTCACGATCGCGCCGCGGTGCCGGCCCGGGAAGCCGGGGCACCCTATCATCCCCCGGCAAATCGTGGCGGCGCCGAACCACGCGGCAATGGGCAGGCTGCTCGTCCTGAAAACAATGTGCCTCGCCCGCCTGCGCCAAACGATGCGAAAGAGTTGCAGTCTCATCCCCGCCCTGCTGCTCCTAACACGGGGAACCCCAAACTCGACCAGAAATACCAGCATCAGCAGGAAAAGATGGCCGCGCAGCAGGAACAGCAGCACCAGAAACTGGCCTCGCAGCAGGAAAAGGAACACCAGCAATTGGCGAGACAGAATGCAAGCGAGGCTGCACGACAGCAAATGGAACAGCGGCATCAACAGCAGACGCAGCAGATGGAACAAAGGCACGCCCAGCAGCAGCAGCACATGCAGGAGAAACAGCAGCCGCGCAGCGGCGCACGGCCGAAATAGAACCGTCGCAGAATTGAAACGAAGAGGCAGCTCCAGCCCGCGGGTTGGAGCTGCCTTTTTTCTGTTACATGCCTAGCAGATTGGGCCTGAGTTTCGCGTACCCGTGTTCCTGCGCCCAGAGGTCAAGCGGCACTGACGCAAGTTCGTCCACCAGTGGATCGGCCAATCCGTTTTTCGCCAGATCAACGGACTTGATATATGTGTGGCACGCATCACAGCACTCCACACGTACGTGGGGAAATTGCTCCGCCGTATAGACCGGTAGTTTGGTTTGATCTTCCTGGCCGCATCCTGCGCAGACGATGCGGCGAAACTCCCATTCGCACAGACAAAAACCGCAAACCAAATTTCTGCGCGCCCCATCGCCCTGCGGACGCAGCGCACCCAACCCGGCCTTGCGATTGCAAAATGGGCAAATCGGGTGTGTATAACCGTCGAGGTGAAGGCCTGCTCGCGAGCGAACAAATTCGGCATAAGGCTGAAGAAAAGCGAAGCCGATAAACTCCTCCGGAGCGTCGGGCGGTTCCTCGGTCACAGTCCAGCAGCGGTCGAGCAACTCAGACCAGGAACCAGAAGATGCGCGGAGTCCGCGCGCCACCTGGGCAAAGCGGGCCGGAGCTTTTTCTTCTACCAGAGAGAGGAACTCCGGGAAGCGCGCCAGAAATTCCGACGACTCCATCCACCTCGAAAGTTCTGCCGCAGCCTTCTTCCCAGATGCTTTCTCGCTCCGTTGAAATAGATCCTGCTGAAAACGGGCCACATGAATGTAGAAACCTAAGATTTCGGCTGCGAACGAGTGTTGCGCGGCAAGTTGTTCGGCTCGCCGGATGCGCTGCCGCCATGGACTATTCGGCACTGCTCGATTATCGGCCTTCGCTTAGCTTCAGGCAACTGGGTCTCCATTCACGGTGTGATGGGGACTTTTTGTTCACTGCCCTGATTGACTCTGTCCTAGCGCTGGGACTATATTTTGCGTAGCTTTTGTACCCAGTCTCGTGATTTTGATGTAGGTTTGAGATCCAAGCGGTCGGAGAAAAGACGATGGAACTCTCTCGCAGAACCTTCCTCAAGAGCGCGCTCGTCGGCGGAGCTGGTATCTCTCTCCTGGGATTCGATTTAACTCCCGCGGTTGCACAGCTCAAAGAACTCAAGATTGCACGTGCCACCGAAACGCGATCTACCTGCCCTTATTGTTCCGTGAGTTGTGGCGTCCTCATCTACACCATTGGCGATAAGGCCAAGAACGTGACCCCGCAGGTAATTCACGTCGAGGGAGATCCCGATCATCCCATCAATCGCGGCACGCTGTGTCCCAAGGGCGCGTCACTCGAGCAGGACATTCTGAATCCTCGTCGGCTGTTGAAGCCGCAGGTCCGCCGGCCCGGTTCGGACCACTGGGAAGACATTGCCTGGGCACAGGCCATTGACGAAATCGCCCAACGCACGAAGAAAACTCGCGACGACACCTTCATTGAAAAGGACTCGCAGGGACGCACCGTGAACCGCTGCGAGACCATGGCCTGGATCGGCGGCTGCACCGACACCAACGAGTTCAACTACCTGGTCGTCAAGACCATGCGCAGCCTGGGGCTGACCTATATAGAAAACCAGGCTAGGGTTTGACACGGCCCCACGGTCTCAAGTTTGGGACCAACTTTCGGACGCGGGGCCATGACCAATGGCTGGATCGACATCAAGAACACTGACATGATGTTGGTCATGGGCGGGAATCCTGCCGAGAACCATCCCTGCGGATTCAAGTGGGTGATGGAGGCCAAGCGTAATCGTAATGCGAAATTGATTGTGGTCGATCCGCGCTATACGCGCACGGCTTCCACGTCTGACCTCTTCCTACAGATTCGCGCGGGATCGGACATCGCTTTTCTGGGTGGAATGCTCCACTACGCGATTGAGAACAATCGCATCGCGAAGGAATATCTCGCGAACTATACCAATGCTGCCTTCATCGTGAAGGAAGGCTTCAAGCTGCCCGAAGATGGCCTGTACTCGGGCTTCGACGCCGCCTCGCAGACCTACGACCGCTCCTCATGGAATTACGAGGAAGGAAATGACGCCGGCGGGTCTGCGCCCTCTCACGCCGCGGCAAATCCTGCCGCACCAGCTCCCGGGGCGCCACCGCCACTGCCCGGAATGCCTCCAAAAGTCGCGTATGACTTTACCTTGCAGCATCCGCGCTGCGTGTTTCAGTTATTGAAACAGCAGTACTCCCGCTACACGCCAGAGATGGTAGAACGCATCACCGGGATTCCCAAAGATCAGTGCCTGAAAGCCTGGGACCTTTTTACTTCCATTCGCAAAGATGGCGACATGAAGAAGGTGGCCACCATCATCTACGCGGTCGGATGGACGCAACACACTTTCGGGACCCAGATCATCCGCACCGCGGCAATGCTGCAGTTGCTGCTCGGCAACGTCGGACGCGCCGGAGGCGGCGTCAACGCTCTGCGCGGCCACTCCAACATCCAGGGCGCCACCGACATGGCGGGAGTGTTCGACAGTCTGCCCGGTTACCTGAAAGTGCCAGCCCCCACCGACCTCGATCTGGCCACGTGGTTGAAGCGGATTACGCCAACCGCATCCAAGCCCGCGCCATGGGATTCGTTTAACTACTACTCGAACACGCCGAAGTTTGCTGTCTCCTACTTGAAGACATTCTTTGGGGACGCCGCGAAAAAAGAAAATGACTTCGCCTTCCACTACATGCCCAAGGTGGATCGCAATTACTCCTGGACCCAGATATGGGACAACATGTACCGCGGGGCGGTAAAGGGCATGTTTGCCTTCGGCATGAACGGGGTTGCCATTGGGCCAGACTCACAGAAAAATATCGATGCGCTGAAAAAGGCCGACTTTCTTGTTGTGGGTGAAATTTACCCCGACGAAACCAGCGAATTCTGGAAGTCCCCCGGAATCACACCCGAGGAAATGAAGACTATCAACACCACCGTCTATCGGCTGCCCTGCGCGGGTTTCGCCGAAAAAGACGGCTCGTTCACCAACTCGGCGCGCTGGCTGCAATGGAAGAACGCCGCAGTTCCGCCGCCTGGGGATTGCCGCCTCGACCAGGACATCGTCGCCCAAATCTTTCTCAAGGTGCGTGAACTCTACCAGAAAGAAGGCGGAAAGTTCCCCGATCCGATCCTGAATTTGACCTGGCCCTACGTTGATGCGCAGCATCCGGCTCTTGCGGATTTGGCCAAAGAGATAAACGGCAAGGCGCTTGCCGACCTTACCGACCCCAAGACGCAGGTGACCATCAAGAAAGGTCAGCAATTACCGGGATTCGCCTGGCTCAAAGACGACGGTACCACCACCTGCGGAAACTGGATTTACTCCGGGAGTTGGACCGAAGCCGGGAACCAACTTGCTCGCCGCGGCACCGACGATCCCTCAGGCCTCGGCATCTACCAGAACTGGGGGTGGTCGTGGCCGGCCAATCGCCGCGTGCTTTACAACCGCGCGTCCTGCGATCCCGCCGGAAAGCCGTGGGACGCGAGCCGCAGGCAAGTCTGGTGGAACGAGGACACACAACTCTGGGTAGGCAACGATGTGCCGGACTTTAAGCCGGACTCGAACCCGAAAGATCACATGGGTCCGTTCATAATGACTGCCGAAGGAGTCGGCCGCTTATTTGCCCCTTTGGGCCTGTTCGCCGATGGTCCGTTTCCCGAGCATTACGAGCCGATTGAGAGTCCAGTCGAAAACGCGTTGCATCCGAAACAGTCGAACAATCCCGTGGTCAAGAAGCTCAAGACGGCGGCCGACAAATATGCCACTCCGGGCGACGGCTTCAACATCATTTGCACTACCTACCGTCTCACCGAGCACTACCACTACTGGACCAAGAACAACGCGATGAACGTGCAACTCATCCCTGAGCCGTTCGTCGAGATTCCAGTGGAATTGGCGGCGGAGCTGGGGATCAAGGGTAACGACAAAGTGAAGGTTACTAGCGCGCGCAGCTATTACGTGGCTAAGGCCTTCGTCACCAAACGCATCAGGCCCATGACCATTGATGGCAAAAAGGTCTATCAGATCGGCATTCCGATCCACCAGGGTTATCGCGGGATTCAAGAGGACGAAGGCAAGGACGCACGGACGATCCTCAACCGGCTGACACCAACGGTCATCGATCCCAACGCGTTCACGCCCGAGTTCAAAGGTTTTCTGGTCAAGCTCGAAAAGGCATAAGGCAACGTTATGAGCCAGGCGACATTAGCAATCAAACGAATTTCCGGCCATGCCGGACCCGCTCCGGGAGAAGGCGTTGAGCGCGACTATCAGGTTTGCAAACTGGTGGACACCACCACCTGCATCGGGTGCAAGGCTTGCGAAGTGGCCTGCCTCGAATGGAACGGATATGAGTTCACCGACACCGTCTTCGACAACAGTTACCAGACCATGCCGGAGACGACGTGGAAATATTGGAACCTGATCAAGTTTAACGAGCACGAGAACGCCGATGGCACCATCAGTCTGCTCATGCGCAAGGATCAGTGCATGCACTGCGCCGATCCCGGTTGCCTCGCCGCCTGTCCCGCCGACGGCGCCATCGTGCAATACACCAATGGCATCGTCGATTTTCAGCAGCAGAACTGCATCGGTTGCGGATACTGCGTCAGCGGCTGTCCCTTCGATATCCCCAAGTTCAATCCCGCAACCAAGAAGATGTTCAAGTGCACGCTTTGCGTGGACCGCGTGAGCGAGGGACTCGAGCCGGCTTGCATAAAATCCTGTCCCACCGGTTGCCTCCACTTTGGCACCAAGGACGACATGACGGACCTGGCGCAGAAGCGAGCCACTCAGCTGCGCGATCATTTCGGTTTTGAGAAAGCCGGTGTCTATGATCCCGCCGGTGTCGGCGGAACCGGCGTCATCTATGTCCTCCATGATGCCACCAATCCCGAAGCCTACGGCGGCCTGCCCAGGGACCCGCACGTTCCCTGGGTGGTGCGCTTCTGGAAAGGCCCTGCGAAGTGGATTGGAAATCTGGCCATGCTCGGCGGCGTCCTCGGTGTGACTCTGCATTACTTGCGCTTCGGTCCCAAGCAAGTGGACCATGAAAAGAATGGGAACGGGAGGCAGCCATGAGCTCTTCGCACATCGTTTCCTCTCGGCCAACCGCGGGCGAACCGGAAGGCGTCATTTGCCGGTACTCGCTCAGCGAACGCGTTCACCACTGGATCGCAGCACTCACTTACATCTATTGCCTCGTCACCGGCCTGGCCTTCTGGTCTCCTTATATGTATTGGCTGGCCACACTGGTCGGCGGCGGCCCCACCGCTCGCTTCTGGCATCCTTGGTTTGGGCTGGGTTTCACATTGTCAATATTCTGGATGTACAAGATGTGGATTGGCGACATGCGCATCACCGACGCCGACCGGCGTTGGTCGAAAGCCATGAAGTACTACATCGAGAACCAGGACGAGAAACTGCCGCCCGAGGGTCGCTTCAACTACGGCCAGAAATTGTTCTTCTGGCTGATGTTTTATGGCGTGATCCTGCTGGTGATCTCTGGTTTTGGCCTGTGGTTCGTTGAATCCATCCCCTGGAGTCTGCGCTGGCTGCGTTACACGGCAGTCACGGTACATGTGGTCGCGGCTTTAGCCACTATCGCGGGCTTCATCATCCACGTTTACATGGGCACGGCTATGGTGCGCGGCGGCTTCACTTCCATCATTCGCGGAGAAGTGACTGCCACTTGGGCGAGGACTCATCACCGCCTGTGGTACGAGCAGGTGACCAAAGGAACCTCCGCACAGAAGTAGAGCCTGACCTACTTCTGGCTCAAGACCAGCAGCGAATAATCCCCCACTGGAACCATCGCGCTATAGGGCTGGCCGGCGAAGGGAACTCTCACCGCTCTGACTGGTCCCGCAGGTCCAACGTTGCCGAAGTCACTGCTGTAAGCAGTGCTGTCGCTGTTGAACAGGACTTGCCAGGTGCCGCCGTGCGGCAATCCGATTTTATAGCCGGCGCCGTCGAAAACCGTGCCACTCAAATTCGCCACAACGATTACGTCATCTGCTCCCGGCGCGGACTTGTCGTAACGGTCGTAAACCAGCACGTCGTTGGTCTTGTCCTGCTGATAAATGTTCAAGTAGGTATCGGCAAGGCCGGGCGAATCTCCTCCAGCGTCGGTGCGCAGCTTCACCAGGTCACCGTAAAGCGCCACGATTCCCGCCCAGGTGTCGGCATTCGTCCAAGTCAACATGGTCTTGTTGTCGAGCCAGCTAGGATCGAGAAATTCGTCTCCCTGGTAGATCATGGGGACCTCGGGAGAGGTGAACAGAATGCCGGCGCCTAAGGTGGCCTTCTTGCGAGCCGTACGGCTGGTTGGGTTCTGCGGGTCGACCAATTGATAAAGGCGGGAATTCTCCATGGTGAGTTCGTTGTGTGACTCGATGTAGGCCACGCTCTGCAAGTAGACGCTGTTGAAGGTCGAAGTCATTCCCGAAACCACGTCTCGCAAATTGATTTGGCTCATCGGAAAATCCTTGCGTACGAAGTACGCCAGCGTGGCATTCCATTGCGCGTCAAAACCCAGCCCCCCGCGGGTTACCGGCAATGTGTCAAAAGCTTGTGTCGCGCTGAAAGAAAGATCTTCCGCAATCTTGAACGTCTGCGGCCAGGTGGTGTTTGCAGTTCGCAAAAGGCTGACGCCATCAGGCAGAGAAACTCCCGGCTCGCCGGTATGGGGATCTTTGCCTACACCGCCGCCCCATGTGTTGTAGATATTGGACACCGAATCCCAGCGCAGTCCGTCGGCATGGTACTCGCTGAACCACATGGCAATCTGGCCAAGGATATAATCTCGAACTACGGGATACGAATAGTCGGGGCGAGGGCCGTAGGGCGAGTCCACGCGGTCAGTCGCGGCCAGGTCATCATAGAAATAGATCCCGTCGGGATAAGTCGAAGTGTGCCAGCCGTCGAATTCGTAGTCCGCCAAGCCAAATGGGCCCCAATGATTGTGGACGACGTCCACAATGACGGCCAGACCCTGCTGATGGCACGCATCAACAAATGCTTTCAAGTTGTCGGGGCCGCCTAACTCGGCGTTGTCGACGGCGTACTGATCCGTCGGGCCATACGGGTTGCCGTGGAGGCCGTCAAACTGCGTCACTGGTAGCAGTTCGACAGCGGTAAATCCCATGCCGCGAATGTAGCCAAGTTTCCCGATCGCCGCTTGCAATGTTCCCCAGCCGGGCGGCGCCGGGTTAAATTGGCCAACATTCATTTCATAAATCACGAGTTTGTTGAGCGGCGGGGGTGTGAAGTTCTGTTCCCGCCAAACGTAAGCTTCAGGATCGTATGTAACGGCGTGACCGTTGTTGGCTGAGGTGACTTCGCGAGCGTTGGGGTCGCGGCGGGTTACCGTACCGAAATTCGCGCTCGTAATCACGTAGTCATACAGCTGGTTCACGCTGATTCCCGGAACGTCCTTGCACCAATAGCCTATTGTGCCTTGCTCGTCCAGTGCGGCAAAACGCCCGGAGATCGGGTCTTTTACGCTCACTGAGGCGGCGTGCGGAGCCCAGACGCGAAACGAAACTCCTTGATAAGGTCCGCCCGGAGGATAGGGAATTGAGCCGACCTTGCTGCCAGCGTGGGGACATTGAGCGAAGCAGACGGAGCCGAACGCAGTTAGAAATGTGGCCCATAACGCAGCCACGCCAATTTTGTAACGGCAGGGCAACATGGTTTGCGAGAAACCGTCGGAGGAGGCAAACCGGGAAATTGTACACTCGGTTGCCGGGCCTGGCGCAGAGTCCTTCGGCCCTACACGCTCTCGCGGGGATCTGGACCTGAGATTACTCCACCTCGCGGTTTCTCGAAGTGGGGCAATCCAGATCGCTACGAATGTCGCGCGTCGCGACGGACCAGAGCGGAATCTAGAAAGAAACCCAGGCCGATGGTAAACGGAATCACTCCAAACGTGCCCGCAACCCAGGCATCGGGCTCCATGCGGCCGATCAAAGCAAAGGTGAGCATATAGCCGACTGCTGCGGCTACCAGCAGAATGCCCGAGCGCCGCGAATTCGCTGCCGGTGAAAGTTCTTGCGCCATGGGCACATCCACGCCGCGGGCAATCGCCGCAAGTCGTTCCTGCGAGCGCAGCCGGCGCACCGCATAGTAGGTGTACATTCCGGCGATCGGAATGCCGAAAATCATGATCACGGCCACCAAGCCAACCATTTCTCCATCCATATAGATCTCCTTATTGTTCGGCACGCGGGGCGTGCAAATGACGGGTGAACCGTCGCCGCTCATAGTTACGGAACGTGCAAAAAGAAAGTTCCGTGAAAATTGATCGCGGCAAGTGTTACTATCGCGCGTCATGGCTACAAAACCTTGTTTTTCTGCTGCTTTGGTGGCGTTTCTTGGGTTGACGATGAATCAGGGATTCGCCCAGGCTCCTGCCACGCATACCATCGTGCTGCACGCCGCGCACATGCTCGATGTCGAGCACGGACAAATCGTTTCGCCCGGCGAGATATTGGTGCAGAACGGCCGGATTCTTGAGACGGGATCCGCTGTCACCCACCCCGCCGCCGCCGAAACCATCGATCTCGGTGACAGCACGTTATTACCCGGTCTGGTCGATGCCCACGTTCACTTGTTCTTGCATCCTGGCGCGGAAGATTTGCAAACGGTCGAGGAGTCGGTCCCCCAGCGCACCATCATCGCGACACTCGCCGCGCGCGACGATCTGATGGCCGGCTTCACCGCCGAACGCGATATGGGCACCGAAGGTGCCGGTTCCGCCGATACCGCCGTCCGCAATGCCATTGACGAAGGTCTGATTCCCGGGCCGCGCCTGCGCATCAGCGGCAACGCCGTGGATATTCTCGGCGGCCACGAAGACGCCAATCGCTTCAATCCCGCCCAGCATGTGCTCTCCAACGCCACCTATGCGAACACGGTGGACGAATTAGTTGCCGTCATCCGCCAGCAATTCAAAGAAGGCGCAGACTTCATCAAGATGTACGAAACCGGGCCGGACGCCATCCGCGACGGCAAACCTTCCACCGTCTATCAATACTCCGAGCCCGAGTTGGCGACCGCGGTTCTCGAAGCTGCCCGTGTCGGCAAACACGTCGCGGTGCATGCCACCGGAGAACCTGGGGCGCTCTACGCCGCGCAGGCCGGCGTGGTTTCTATCGATCATGCCAACCATCTCAGCGATCAAACCATGCAAATCATGAAGGAGAAGCAGATCTTCGCTGTGCCCACATTCACCATCTATGAATATTTCTCGGACCATCCCACTTCTCCGGAGCAAGGAGTGCGTGACCGCCAGCTTCTGGACCTTCATGCGCGCGAATTGCCGAAGCAGCTCGCAGCCGGTGTGCCCATGGCGGTCGGTTCCGACGTCGGCCCATTTCCCCACGGCACACAGGCCCGCGAGTTCGTGCTCATGGTGAAGTACGGCATGACGCCGCTCGCGGCACTGCAAGCCGATCTGCTGAACGGAGCAAAACTCCTCGGATGGGAAGGTCAGATCGGCGTCTTGAAAGCTGGCTACTTCGCCGACGTGATCGCCGTCCAGGGGGATCCATTGAAGGACATCAGCGTCTTACAGAATGTGAAGTTTGTGATGAAGGGTGGCGTGGTGTACAAGAAGTGAAAGCAGATTCCTTGCGGATAAATCCAATCGCGCGCTGTGACAAATCACTCCTGGAACCTTGTTACCTGTCTGAACGTATTATAAGTGCGGCTGAACCGAGGTGTGCATGGAACTACGAATCGAAAAGCTGTCAAAGCGTTATCCCAATGGTGTGCAGGCCTTGCAGGATGTTTCACTGAATATCCCGCTGGGCATGTTCGGGCTGCTGGGCCCAAACGGCGCAGGGAAGTCCACGCTGATGCGGACGCTTGCCACGCTACAGGAAGCCGACGGCGGAACCGTGTCGCTCAATGGCATCGACATCCTCAAGCAAAAAGATGAAGTCCGTCGCGTGCTGGGTTACCTGCCGCAAGAATTTGGTCTTTATCCGAAAGTGTCGGCCGAAGTCCTGTTGACGCATTTCGCCGCACTCAAAGGCATTACCAACGCCAGAGAGCGCCGCGACGTCGTGCGCGCGCTCTTGCAGCAGACCAATCTCTACGAGCATCGCCGCAAGCCGCTCGGCAGTTTCTCGGGCGGAATGAAGCAACGCTTCGGCATCGCCCAGGCCCTCCTTGGCAACCCGCGGCTGATTATCGTGGACGAACCCACAGCCGGTCTTGATCCCGAGGAGCGCGTCCGCTTTCACAATCTGCTGAGTGCGATTGGCGAAAACATCATCGTTATTCTCTCCACTCACATCGTCTCCGATGTCAGCGATCTCTGCGGCCGCATGGCCATCATCCACCAGGGCCGCGTGCTGTTGACCGGCGAGCCAACCGCGCTCGTGAACCGCTTGCAAGGCCGGGTTTGGAAGAAGTCGATCGCTGCCGCAGAACTCGAAACCCACAAGTCGCAATATCGCGTGGTCCTGGTTCGCTTGTTCGCCGGCCGAACTCTCATCCACGTACTCAACGAACAGCAACCGGGAGCTGGCTTCGAGCCGGTTGTTCCTGACCTTGAAGATCTGTACTTTGCCACCATTCGCGGGTTCTTCGATCCGCCGACCTCCGCCGGAGTGAACTGACCCATGGTGCTCACCATCGCCGGATTTGAAGTGCGCCAGCGGCTACGCCGCCTTTCAACGTACATCTATTTTCTCGTCTTCTGCGGCCTGAGTTACCTGTTCACGCTGATGTCCGGCGGGGCCATTCCCGGAGCCACCGTCGAATTCGGCACTGGCGGCAAGGTGCTGGTGAATTCGCCCTATGCGTTGCAGGCGATCATCACCTTTATCACGTTCTTCGGCGTCGTGGTCACAGCCGCCATTGCGGGGCAGGCTACCTATCAGGACATCGACAACCGCACCGCCGACTTGTTCTTTACTCTGCCCATCAGCAAGTTCGACTATCTGGCAGGCCGGTTTTTGGGAGCGTTGTGCATCCAGATTCTGATCTTCTCCGGCGTTGGCCTGGGCACATGGCTCGGCAGTCGCATGCCCTGGATCGATCCCACACGCCTCGGCTCACAAAACTCTGCCGCTTATCTTCAGCCGTACTTGCTTCTGGTTCTACCGAACCTGGTGTTGCTCACCGCCATCTTCTTTGGCCTGGCCGCTCTCGGGAAAAAGATGCTGCCCGTCTACGCGGGAAGCGTGATTTTGCTGATCGGCTACTTCATCGCACAGCAGCTCTCTACCAACCTGACGGTGAACATTCGCGGCGCGTTGGCTGACCCCTTTGGCAGTACCGCGGTCGACCGCCTCACCCAGTACTGGACACCTTTCCAGCGCAACACCCAACTGGTCCCATTCACCGGAATTCTGGTCATCAACCGGATTCTCTGGCTCAGCGTTGGAGCCTTAGCTCTGTTGCTGACCTATTTCAAATTCTCTTTTGCTTATGGCGCGCGAGCGGGAAAACCGGCGAAGGCGGTTGCCGACGAAGAAGAGATCGCGCCTGCGGCAACGCAATCGCTACCGGTCTCCCATCCCGTCTTTTCTGCGCGAGCTTCTCTCTGGCAGTTCCTATCCCTTACGCGAATTCAGTTCAGCGAAACGGTCAGGAACGTTTTCTTTGTAGTTCTCATGCTGGCGGGAGGATTGTTCTCGATCTTCGTCGCCAATGGGGTCAACAACCCTTTTTCGACCCACGTCTATCCCTTGACCTACCAGATGCTGGAATTGGCGACCGGCGGCTTTTTCATTTTCGCTCTCGCCATCATTACGTTCTATTCCGGTGAGTTGGTCTGGCGCGAGCGGGAGGCGGGCGTCAGCCAGATCATCGACGCGCTGCCCGTCCAGCGCTGGGTGCTCTTCGCGTCCAAACTTTGCACTCTCTTCCTGATTCAGATCCTGATCGTCGGGGTCACAATGGCGGCGGGACTCATCGTCCAGATCATGCACGGTTACTACCGTTTCCAGTTGGGCCTCTACTGCGAGGATCTCTTCGGCATTCGTCTGGTGCAGTACTGCGTTCTTTGCGTGCTGGCGCTGCTGGTTCATACCATCATCAACAATAAGTATCTGGGCCACTTTGTGATCGTGCTCTATTACGTCGCCACCATTGCCGTCCCCAACCTGGGATTGCAGAACTACCTCTATCGTTTTGGCCAGACACCGCCCTACATCTACTCCGACTTGAACGGCTACGGCCCATTCTCGGCCCCGTTGTTTTGGTATCAACTCTACTGGGTGATCGCGGCCATCGCGCTGGCCATCCTCACCAACCTTTTGTGGCTGCGGAGCACAGAGGGCAGTTTTCCGACTCGCCTGCGTCTCGCCGCGCAACGTTTGTCCCGGCCTGCGTTTGGCGGGCTCGCCGTGTGCCTTGTCCTCTTCATGGGCGTCGGCGCCTTCATCTTCTACAACACTGACCTTCTGAACACCTATCGCACTAGTTGGCGGGTCGCGGAAGACCGCGCTCAATACGAAAAGAAATACAAACAATACAAAGATCTCCCGCACCCGCGCATCACCGACCTGAAACTGAATATTGACCTTGAGCCCGGCAAGAGCACGGTGCTTCAGGGCACCATGATATTGGAGAACAAAACCTCCGTTAACATTGATCGCGTCGCTGTCACGGTCTGGCCCGTGGATTTGGCGCCTCTACCCCGCCAGCACGTCCAGATCAACAAGCTGCAATTCGCCGGCGGCCAAACGGCCGTCCTCAAGGATGACAACCTCGGTTTCTACATCTACCAGCTCCAAACTCCGCTGCCGCCCCACGGACGCATCGCTTTCGACTTCTCGCTGAAATACGAAAATGTGGGCTTCGTAAATTCCACTCCGAATACCGACATCGCTGGCAACGGCAGTTTCCTGAACAACGGCTACGCCCCCTACATCGGCTATTGGACCGGTGTCGAACTGACCGACGACAGTACCCGCCACAAGCACGGCATCAACACACTCAACCGCATGCCCAAGCTCGACGACGTTGCTGCCCGCAACGACAACGGCATCTCCGACGAATCCGACTGGATCAATTTCGAAGGCACAGTCAGCACCGATCCCGATCAGATCGCCATTATGCCCGGCTACCTCCAAAAAGAATGGGTGGCAAACGGGCGCCGCTATTTCTACTACAAGATGGACGCTCCGATTCTAGCCATCGCCTCAATGAATTCTGCCCGCTATGCCGTTCGCCGTGATAAGTGGCACGACGTGAATCTCGAGATCTATTACCAACCCGGCCATGAGTTCGATCTAGACCGCATGGTGGACAGCATGAAGGCCAGCCTCGACTACTTCACCGCGAATTTCAGTCCGTTCCAGTTTCATCAGGAGCGCATCATCGAGTTCCCACGCTATGACACGTTTGCGGAATCGTTCCCCAATACCATTCCGTTTTCCGAGGCCATCGGCTTCATTACCTATGTGGACCCAAAAGATCCCGAGGCCATCGACATTCCTTTTTATGTAACTTCCCACGAAGTCGCCCACCAATGGTGGGCGCATCAGGTAATGAGCGCGAACGTGGAAGGCGGTACTTCGATCGTCGAGACCCTGGCCCAGTACAGCGCACTAATGGTGATGCAACATCGCTATGGACCGCGAGCGATGCGAAAATTCCTGCGCTATGAGCTCGAGAACTATCTCCGCGGCCGGTCGCAGGAACGCAACGAGGAGCCACCGCTGGAGCGAGTTGACCAGAACCAGGGATACATCCATTACGGCAAGGGTGCAGTCGTGATGTATGCCATGCAGGACTACATCGGCGAAGAGAACGTCAACAAAGCTCTGGCTGAATTCGTGAAGGCGTACGCGTTCAAAGGCGCTCCCTATCCAACCTCGCTCGATCTCGTGGCTTACCTGAAGAAGTACACGCCGCCGGAATATCAGTATCTGTACGAAGATCTCTGGGAAACTGTAACCCTCTACGACAATCGCACGCGCGCGGCAAACTATGTTCAGCTGCCCGGCGGCAAGTTTCAGGTGAATATGACAGTCGAGGCGCGCAAGTCTCGCGCCGACGCGAAGGGACAAGATCACCCAATTCCGATTCATGATTGGATTGACATCGGCGTGCTCGACGATCAGGGAAACTATCTTTATCTACAGAAACAAAAGATTGAGAAGGACCGTACCGAGCTGACGGTGATCGTCGATAAACAACCCGCGCAGGCCGGCATCGACCCGCTCAACAAACTGATTGACCGCAATCCCGAAGACAATGTGATGAAAGTGGAAAAGCGTTAAGCTGCGAAAGCTCACCGCAGGAAGCCAATTCCCGCTACACTAATCACTTGTAGCGTCGGCATCTTGCCGGCTGTCGCGAGGGCGGCGCACCCTGGTTCGAGGACTGCTCGTTGAAAAATCTCAAACTGTCTCTTCTTTTCTTTTTCCTAGGCGCATGTCTGTTTTCCGCGGCCGCGCAAACCGTGCCTCCTGATCTCTTCGGCGCACTGAAATGGCGATTAATCGGCCCATTCCGCGGAGGACGTGCCGTAGCCGTTGCCGGCATTCCCGGCAATGCAACCACGTTTTACTTCGGCGCCGTGGGTGGCGGCATTTGGCAAACGACCGACGCCGGCGTGGTATGGAAGCCCATCTTCGACAGTCAGCATGTAGCTTCGATCGGGGCTCTGGTCGTGTCCCCCTCGGATCCACAGGTCATTTATGCGGGCACGGGCGAGTCCGATATCCGGTCTAACCTGTCTTCGGGCGATGGCGTCTACAAATCCACCGACGGCGGCCAAACATGGAGCAACATCGGGTTGCGCGATACCAAGCAGATCAGCAAAATCATCGTAGACCCACAAAACGCCAAAGTTGTTTATGTCGCGGCTCTCGGACATGCGTATACGCCGAATGCCGAACGCGGTGTTTTCAAGTCCACCGACGGCGGATCGACTTGGGCAAAAGTTCTCGACCAGGGCCCTGACATCGGAGCTTCCGATCTCGCCGTTGCCACTGGCAGTCCCAATATTCTGTTTGCGACCATGTGGCACGCGCGGCGTCCCCCGTGGAGCACCTATCCGCCGGTTGGCGGCCCAGGCAGCGGCTTGTACCGCTCCCGCGATGGTGGCGCCACCTGGATGCGCTTGACCGCCGCCGGTCTGCCAGACGGAGATTGGGGACGCACCGCGGTTGCCGTCGCTACCGACGGCAAACGGGTTTACGCGCTGATTGATGCCAAGAAAGGCGGCCTCTATCGTTCGGATGACGGCGGCGACAACTGGACGCTGGCCAACTCCGACCGCAGGATCACCAGCCGTGCCTGGTATTTCGGCAACATTACCATCGATCCTCAGAACCCAGATGTTGTTTACATGCCCAACGTGGCGCTCTTCCGGTCTGAAGATGGAGGCAAGACGGTCTCGGTGCTTCGCGGCGCGCCCGGCGGGGACGACTATCACCAGATTTGGGTTGATCCGAAAGATTCCTCGCGCATGGTTCTGGCGACTGACCAGGGAACCACCATCAGCCTCAACTACGGCAAGACCTGGAGCACGTGGTACAACCAGCCTACGGCCCAGCTCTATCACGTGATTACCGACGATCGCTTTCCCTACGCGGTCTATGGTAATGAGCAGGACAGCGGCGCGGTTGCAGTCTGGAGCCGCACCGATCACGGTCAGATCACGCCTCGAGATTGGTTTTCAGCCAGTGGCAGCGAGAGCGGGTACATTGCTCCTGACCCGAACGATCCCAACATTCTCTACGTAACTGAAACCCTGGGCGGTGTATCTCGCTTCGACCTGAGAACTTCGTTCAGCCAGAATATTACGCCTTGGCCCGTCCAGAACTGGGGCAGTGAAATCGTGGACCGCAAATACCGCGATCCCTGGACTCCGGTCCTGCTGTTTTCCCCAGTCGACAAGAAGACGTTGTATCTCGGCACACAGTTTGTCATGAAGACGCTCGACGGCGGTCTGCATTGGGAGACAATCAGTCCCGATCTGACTGGGTCAACCCGTCGCGACGGCGATAAGAAGCCGGACGGCCCTGCAACCGTACAGAATGCCAAAGAACGCGGATACGGCGTGGTATACACGATTGCGCCCTCTGGATTAAGCGGTGATCTGATCTGGGCCGGAACCGACACTGGGCTGGTCCACGTGACCCGCGACGGCGGTAAGACGTGGAAGGATGTCACCCCGAAGGGTCTGACCGACTGGAGCAAGATTTCTCTGATCGAAGCTTCACACTTCGACGCGGCTGAGGCCTATGCCGCGGTGGATCGTCATCGCCTCGACGACCGGCAGCCGTATCTCTATCGCACCCGGGACTATGGTGCGACCTGGCAGCCCATCACCGCCGGAATCAGCGAACCCTCATTCTTGCGGGCGGTGCGCGAGGATCCCCAAGTGCGTGGATTGCTCTATGCCGGAACTGAATTCGGCGTCTATGTTTCGTTCGACGATGGCGATCACTGGCAATCGTTGCAACTGAATCTCCCCGTCGTCGCCGTCCACGATTTGGTCGTCCACGGGGATGATCTGGTGATTGCGACGCACGGGCGGTCATTCTGGATTCTCGACGACATCACCCCGCTGCGGCAGGCTGCTGCCGTGACAAAAGCTGGTACTTCCTGGCTTTATCAACCGGGCACTGCCGTCCGTGTGGACAACGACAGCTTTGTGGGTTCACCCCTGCCACCAGAGGAACCTACAGCAGAGAATCCGCCGAACGGCGCAATGATTGACTATTACCTGAAAAATAACGCGAATCAGGTCAAGCTTGAGATCTTTGACGACCAGCATACTCTGGTGCGCAGGTTCTCTTCTGCAAGTAAGCAGGTCAAGAAGCAGCCTCCCATGGCAATTGCCGAGCGTTGGTTTCCTGAACTTCAAGCACTTGGAAGCGGGGCGGGCATGCATCGCTTCGTATGGAACTTGTCCTGGGGGGGCGGAAGTGGTGAGAGCGAGGGCCCGCAACCCGAAGAAGATTTCTTTTCGCCACGAGGCCCGCGGGTCGTCGCGGGAGACTATGGGGTTCGCCTCACGGTCGACGGCAAAACCTGGACCCAAACCTTGAAAGTTGTCATGGACCCCCGGTCGGCAGCTACTTCCAGCGAACTGGAAGAACAACTCAAACTTGCGCGGCAGATATTTGCAGAAACACTGCAAAGCCGGCAGGCTCTGGCGGAAATGCAGGTGGTGGAGAAGCAATTGAGTGACTTGAATCTGGATGCCGGGCACGCTGCGCTCAAAACTGCTGTTACACAGCTTCAAACCGAAATCACGAGCATCATCGACGGTGGCGGAGCTGCCAGCGGGTTGGTCGGATTGCAGGAAGCGAATACTGGCCTGGCGGCCGCGCTGCGCGTCGTGGAAAGCAGTGACCGTGCCATCCCCGCGCAAGCGACGGCGGTGTATGAGCCGGCTGATCAGGCGATGAAAGCCAGGATCGCACAGTGGACCGCATTGAAGAGCGGACATCTGGTACAGCTCAACGATCAACTAAAACAGGCGTACTTGAAGCCGATAGCAATTGCCGAAATCGAGCGCGAGGTCGAGTACTTCATGTCACGTTGAGTTGCGACACTACGCGATCCAGTCGAGAACTTTGTAGTACGCGCCCGCAAAAGGCAAGAACCAGGGCCATCCGTTGTAAAGCCCGAGCGGCGCGCCGGGTAAGGGAATATTCTCGTAAGGATTGTCGCTTTTGCCGCCGCTGATCTGCTCAGCGATCTTGGCTCCAAGATAAGTTGCCATGGCCACTCCGTGCCCGGCGTATCCCACTGCGTAGTAAATTCCATCCATTTGCCCGGCATGGGGCATGGTGTCGAAACAGAAATCGAGTGTCCCTCCCCAAGCATAATCCAGTTTGGTGTCGCGCAACTGCGGGTAAACCCCAATCATGCCTCGCCGCAGAAGTTCGGCACTGCGGCGGATAGTGTTGGCCGTCTCAGGAAAGAAAGCGGCGCGGCCGCCGAACAACATGCGATTGTCGGGCGTCAGGCGATAGTAATAAAGATAGTTCTTCGAATCGAAGATCATGCGGTTGCGCGGGCTTAGCTCCCGCGCCAGGGCATCGGACAGCGGCTCAGTCGCGATAATGAAAGAGCCGATCGGAACAATTCTCTTCCTCAGCCCAGGCGTGGCGGATGAGGTGTACCCACTGGTGGCGATGAAAACCTCCTTCGCAAAGACGCGTCCACGAGCCGTGTCGAGTTCAGAGCCAGACTGCCCTCCTTGTGACGCGCGTGTGATTCGCTGCACGCGTGTGTCCTCAAAGACGCCGGCTCCAGCCGCTAGTGCAGCGCGGCCCAGTCCGGTAACGTAGCGGGCGGGATTCAGTCCGGCGCTAACGTCGTCAACAATGCCACCGAAGTAAATATCCGAACCGATCTCGGATTGCAACTCCTTCTTGGGAACAACGCGAAGCTGATGGTTGAACTCGCGGCCGATCAGTTCGACCGAGCGTGCATAAGTGTCGAAATGCGATTGCTTGCAAGCCACCTCAAGATGGCCCGAGCGCGAGAAGTTGCAATCGATCTGTTCCTCGCGAACAATCTGTTCCACAAATGCAATAGAAGCGAGAGAGGCTGCGTACATACGCTTGGCGGCTTCCATGCCGTAGCGCGCGGCCAAGGTTTCGACATCGAGTTTCATGCCAGTCAGCACCATGCCGCCATTGCGGGAACTGGCTCCCCATCCAACGGTGTTGGCCTCAAGCACAACGACGTTCGCACCTCTTTTCGCCAGTGTGCGGGCGGCGGACAAACCGGTGAACCCCGCGCCGACGATGGCAACATCAGCCGTTGGCGGCAAATCGCCAGCAGTGGGAGTAGGGAATGCAGCCGTATCCAGCCAGTAGTTGGATTGCTTGAAGGTCATAGTGTGACCGCGGCGAAAGCGCGTCCAGTCTAGGGAGGAGGGAGAGAGGTGTCAATGTCAGGGGATAGGAAGAGGGAGTTGGTTCCGAATCGGCAGACTGTGCGGTAAGATCGACCCTATGCTGAAACGCTCAAGAATCTTCATATTGCTTTGGGCATCCCTCACACTGTTCGCCTACCCTCAGGACAAACAATCGGCCAGAAATGATCTAACCGGAAAGATTGTCGGGGGAAATGTATACATCAATTCTGCTCTCAGCATGAAAATCACGTTGCCCGGAGTCTGGGACTTACTGCCATCAGAACCAAGACCATCCCACCCGGTGTCAGATTGCCAAGGACCATTATGCGGGAATCCTGAAATTAGCCTAACACTACAAACCGAGGCGGCTTCCAGCCCAGCGTACACGGTGTATTTGTCGGGTTACAAATTGTCGGGCCAATATCTAAACCGGGATCGTAATCCACTGAGCAAATTCGCCGAGACAATGCTGGCAGGAAGCCTGTCAGGAAGCGATTTGGTTCCGATCGGAACTCAGTCGGCAATCCAACTGGATGGAAAGCCAGCATATCGGTTGTTGGTTCGAAAGCCCGGTGAGACCCTGCCCAGGATAATCGGGTATGTGTCTGAAGCCAACGGCTATGTATTCCTGCTAATTATTGCGGCGGCACGAAATTCGATTATGCAGCCTCTCCAGTCGGCAATTGAGGCGACGAAATTCGGTAGGTTGGCTCACTGATAAACGAGCCGGGGTGCCCGGTGCCCTAGGTTCGCGCCCCTGTCCTGAAGGCTCCAACGGTAGCGCGTTCGCCTTCGGGGCGCTAAACCAGGGCGACGCCAACCCCTACTCCTCGTCTCCTTCGCCGCCTCCCGCATCGCCATGCACTTCCACCTTAAGCTCAGGTAAATGCGCGTCGCGGAGCTGCGCGTTGAGTGTCGCCAAGTCGGAAGTTTTCAGCTTCTCCCACTCCTTCATCACAATGGACGCATCGTGATCGGCGCTGCCAGCCGCCGTCGCCTGGGCCGTGGTCGGAGCCGCATCGGCACTGTCAACTTGTCCATAAAGCGTGTCTGCCGCACCGTTGACGCGGCTAAGCGTCGCGGCCTGCGCGCCAGGCACGGGTTTTTCAGGGCCGTCCAGAACGACCCTGAGCTTCTCGGCAAATGTCTGAATCGAATCTTTGACGGTGCCGTTCACCTGCGGAAGTATGGTCTTGATCTGGTCCCGAATCGATCGCGCCTCTACCACAGCCTTCGTACTATTAGAGAGCAGGGAAGCCAGCCGCACCTGCATCTCAAATTGCCGCTGCAATTCTCCAAGCGGAGCCTTGACTCGCGGATCGATTTTCACAGTGAGCGGCGCATCGTAACTCTGTCCCCCAACCGTCAGCCGGACGGTATAAGTCCCAGGCAGCGCAAGCGGCCCCTGCGGCACTCGCGGCGTGTCATGCGGAACCGCCGAGATGGGATATACATAATGAGTCGCGCGCGGTGTGGAATAGTGCAAGTCCCACACCCAGCGATGCATGCCCGCCTCGGTCGACGGAGCCTTGGAGCGGCGAACCCAGTACGGCGGAATTACTTGCTCCCTAAGTTGCGCTTCCGTCTGGTCAGGCTGATCCGCGCTCGAATAACGGCGAACCACGGCCCCCTTGCCGTCCAACACTTCGATGGTCAGCAAGCCTGACGTAGGTCTCGCCAAATAATAATCGAGAATCGCCCCGTCAGGCGGATTCTCGCCCAAAGGCTCATCCGGCGGAATCGGCGTGTCAGGATTGGTGCTGCGCCGCACCCGATAAGCCGGAGCGGGCTTGAACAAAACGTCGGACGTCGCAGTTGCATGCGTAATTTGCCGCAGCGGTGTGATGTCATCCAGGATCCAGAAAGACCTCCCATGAGTGGCGACGATCAGGTCGTCCTCGTGGATCTGAAGATCGCGCATCGAAGTGTGTGGCAAATTCAGCTGCAAAGACTGCCAATGGTCGCCGTCATCGAACGAAACCCAAAGCGAAGTTTCGGTCCCGGCAAACAACAAGCCTTTGCGAACCGGGTCTTCGCGCACCGTATCTACCGGCGAATCCGGCAGGCCGCTGGTAATCCGCTGCCAGCTCTTGCCGCCGTCATGCGTGCGGTAGATATAAGGATTCAGATCGTCAATCCGAAAGCGGCTGACCGAAGCGTACGCCGTGTTGTCGTCGAAGTGTGAAGCCTCAATCTGCGTGACTTTGCTCCACGCCGTCAATTCCGGCGGAGTGATGTTGCTCCAATTCTTGCCACCGTCGCGCGTGATCCACACCCGGCCGTCATCCGTGCCCGCCCAGAGTGTGTTCATAGTGTGGAACGATGGTGCCAGCGCGTAAATCACGCCGCGCTGCTTGGCAGCGTCAGGATTCTTTCCGAGCAGCGCGCCCACGCTGGGCGGCGCGCCCGGCTCCGACCGCGTAAGATCCGGGCTGATGGCCTGCCATGAATTTCCGCCATCGGTTGTTTTGAAGAGCACATTGGCCGCGTAATAAAGAGTGTGCGGGTCGAGCGGCGAAAACATCGTAGGCTCAGTGCGATCAGCCCGGTACGCCCCGCGAATCGGAATCGGCGTGACGTTCTGTATTTGCCCCGTCGACCAGTGGAACTTCGAAACTTCATTGCGGCCGCCGCCATAGATAACATCAGCGTCGAGCGGGTCTGGCGCCGCGTATCCGTACTCAATCACGCCCACCGGATGCCAATCGCGAAACGTGATCTCGCCGTCGTTGCCACGACTTGAAATACAGACCGAGCCGCTCTCCTGCTGACCGGCGCAAATCCGGTAGGGGAACGTATTCGTGGTCGCCACGTGGTAGAGCTGCGCCGTCGGCTGGTTGTACCACGATCCCCAGGTTTCGCCGCCGTTAACCGTCACAATCGCGCCCTGGTCGCTGACCAGGAGAATCGTTTTCGGATCGTCGGGACTGATCCACAGGTTCTGATAGTCATCCCCGCCCGGCGCCCCGCGAATGCTCATCCAGGTTTTCCCGCCGTCAGTCGAGCGCACCGTGACGATCCCGGTGCTGTAGACGACATCAGGGTTCTTCGGATCGACTCTGGCGATGGGCAGATCGCCGCCGCCAATTCGCATCGCGGGCCGCGGATCCGTCGTCGCCGGAGCCCAACTCTCGCCGCCATCGTCCGAGCGATAGAATCCCAGCCCTGCCCCGGATCCATAGTCGCCTCGCCGCGTGGTGCTCAGCGTGATGTAGATTCGGCTCGGCAGGCTGGGGGAGATCGCCACGTTAGCTTGCACCAGGTCCGCCGGCAGCCCATTACTCAGTTGCTTCCAGGTCTCGCCACCATCCGTTGACTTGAATAAGCCGCCGCCCGTCCCGCTGAAAATATTGCCGTCCTCCCATGGCCCTTCCCGAACTTCCCACATCGCGGCATAGACGACGTTGGGATTCGACGGGTCCATCGCCACGTCAGAGCCGCCGATGTTCTCATCCTTATAAAGCACCTTCTGCCAGGTGACACCACCATCGGTCGAGCGGAAAATGCCGCGGTCTGTACTCGGCCCATAAGGGTGTCCCAGCACCGCCGCGAACAGCCGGTTGGGATTGTGAGGATCCACCGCCAGCGCCGGAATCTGCTGCGCATTCTCCAGTCCGAGATGCATCCAGGTCTTGCCGCCGTCCGTGGATTTGTATATCCCGTTGCCTACAGAAAGATCGGGCCGGTGCAGACCTTCCCCGCTGCCAACATAGATAGTGTTGGGGTCGGATGCCGCTACGGCGATGTCGCCGATCGACTGCGTCGGCTGCGAATCGAAGATCGGATTCCACGTGCGGCCGTAGTCATTCGACTTCCAAACGCCGCCGTTGACCTGGCCAATATAAAAGACGCCGGGCTGCCCGGGCACGCCGGTTGCGGCTCGCGTGCGTCCGCCGCGGAAGGGTCCAATCATCCGCCAATACAAGTCCTGGTAAGTACTCTCCGGGTAAGATTGCGCGCGCCCAATAGGTGCGATGAAAAGAAGAAAGTTGCAGATAGAGAGTGCGATGACAAGGCGAGACCGGATCAATTTTCCCCCTCGAAGGCTTCGCGCAAAGCATAAATGAATTTGGCGGGAAAGAGAATCGCTTGTCATTGCGAGCGCAGCGAAAGCCTGCCCTGAGCGCTCTTTTGCAGGGTTTTGCACAGTAGCACGTCCGGGGAGTGCAACCACCCGCTCGTGCCATTTACGTTTTTTGCCGATGGCCTTACATTCCTAAGTGAGCAGTTTTCGGGGGAGGGCTGTTCAGGCGCCCTGGATTCGAAAGAGTCCAGGGCGTCTTTAATTTTACGACCGGGTGGCCCATCCTATCGCGCTTTCTGCGATAGGGTGGGGATATAGGAGTTCAAGGCAAGATCACCGCAGCCCCATCAATCGCATCATTCTTGACCGCCAGCAGCGCCTCATTCGCCTGATCCAGCGGAAACGCCGTCACTTTGGGGCGTAAACCGATCTCATCGGCCACGCGAAGGAAATCGCGGGCGTCGTCGCGCGTCATGTTGGTCACGCTGCGAAGCTGCCGTTCGCCCCACAACAGGCTGTCATAATCGAACTGCGGAACCCGGTCCAGGTGAATGGCGTTGATAGCCACTATTCCGCCCTTTCGCAAACTGCCCAGTGCCGTAATGACCACATCACCGCTCGGCGCAAAAGTGACGGCGCGATCAAGGGCGACAGGCGGCTTTTCATTCTCGCTGCCAACCCATTCCGCTCCCAGCGACGCCGCCAGCTGCCGGTGCGATTCCCCGCGTGTCGCAACATAGACTTTGCAATCCCACGCTTTGAGCACTGCAATCGCCAGATGTGCCGACGCGCCGAAACCGAACAGGCCAACATTTTCGTTCCGTTGAACCTGCGCAACCCGCAGCGCGCGGAACCCGATAATTCCTGCGCATAAAAGAGGTGCGGCGTGCAGGGCGTCGAGTGCAGCAGGCAGCGGAAACACAAAATCAGCTCGCGCCAGTGCATACTCAGCGTAGCCGCCGTTCACGCTATATCCGGTGAATGTGGGCGAGTCACAAAGATTCTCCAAGCCGTGGCGGCAATACCAACACGTGCCGTCAGTGCCCCCAATCCAGGAAGCCCCAACCTGTGTGCCGACGGCAAGCTCTGCCGTCGCCCCGCCCACTACCTCGCCGACAATCTGATGTCCGGGAATCAGTTCCTTTAATCGAACCGGCAGCTCGCCTTCGACAATATGAAGATCAGTCCGGCACACTCCGCAAGCCAGCACTCGCAGCAATACCTGGCCCGGCCGCACTTCAGGGGTAGCAACTTCACGAATTTGTAACGGATGCTTCGCGATGCTGCCGGCTTCGCATAAGACAGCGGCTTTCATCTCACCAGCATACCGCCATCACCAGTGCCATTGACTCCCATAGTTCATTTGACACATACTCTGCGATGCGCTGGTCAAGGGCCGTTTGCGGATCGGTGCTCGTGCAAGTGACCTGCTTTCACGCCCAATTTAACCCCTGCGCCAAGGAGAATTCTTCCATGATCGCGCAAACCATTCGTTCGGCCATCTCTAAGTTGTTCTCGAGTATCACGCTCCTGGCCCCGCTTCTCTGCGCCGTGCCCTTGCATGGCGCCAACTGCTCCATGCAGTCTTTGAGCGGCTTCTACGGATTTGTCATCAACGGCACCAGCGACGGCAGCCCCATCGCGATCGTGGGCCTGATGGCGACCGACGGCACCGGCTCCATTAGCGGACTGGAAACCGTAAGCGAAAACGGCACCATACTTGATAGCCTGGAAGTTCTCGGCAAATACAACATCAGCTCCAATTGCACCGGTACCCTGACAATTCAAGGGGCCGGCCTCGCGCCGCAGAATTTTGATGTGACTCTTATTTCGGGCGGGAAAGCAATTTCCATGGTTGAAACTGACTCTGGCACCACCGAAAGCGGCACTGCGGTGGCGGAAGGCCCTACCGCTTGTTCCAGCTCACGCATCAACGGCTCTTATGCGATCCAGGCTACCGGTGTGGAGAGTGCAGCCGGCCCGTTGGCTCTTTCCGGACAAATCAATTTTCACGGAGATGGGACTCTCGACGGGACCGAGACCACCAGTGTGAATGGTGTGATCACATCCGGGAAGGTCGCCGGAGGATACAAAATTGGCAACCGATGTTTCGGCGCCGCTTCCATCAGCGTGGGCAACCGCAATTTTATTCACCTCAACTTGTTTGTGGTCAACGGAGGAAAAGGCATCGATTTCATTCAGGCTGATTCTCACACCATGGTGTCGGGATCTATGCAGCAATAACCGGTTCGGGCCGAACCCATGCATTCTGTTTGGACTACCCACCGGCTGTGCCCGATCCTATCGCCCACTGCGATAGGGTGGGATTCCAAGACTGTAAGTTTTTGAGTTGTCGAATGAAGCGGGATCACCCAAGCCGCGACATTGCAGCTCCGCGGTGCGGCGGCTCTTCTTCCTGCTGATCTGGGAAATAAATTGACGAATGTCTGCTGTCGGGCTGCCGTGAAGCGTGTTCTTTCTTGTCGCGGTAAAAGCCAAAAGCGATCAGGCCCGCCACAGTGACGACAAAAACGAGCAATTGCAATGCGAGTGTCATGCCCGTCTCCTCTCTACTTCGATGCCCGCTATCAAATGCGGTGCCGAGGGCCATCAACAAGAATACGATACCCCAATGCGGTCGCGATGGCTCAAAAAGCCAGTACAGGGGGGCGAAAACCATCACTAGCGTCCCAGCTTCCCGCAGTGCCTCTCCGATCATTTCAAGCGTGAATTTCTTTTCCTGCAAGGTTACCTCAGTCACGCTCGGTGATTTCATCAATCCCCTGTACGCAGGATTTTCGGACGCGGTCCGCCTCAGCACAGTATCGCGCCGGTCGGCTCATCCCATTCTGCTTTTCAGGGGAGGATTTTTCACCCCCTAGTCCCACTTCGGCACCCTTCACCCCTTTTTCCATTTCAGCACGCCCCGTCTCAAAACCTGGTCAAGGCCTAAAACCTGTTCGCCTCCGGACATCACTCTCCGACTGTGGACACCTTTGAACGAGAGCGGTGTTCTCTTGTCTCTGTACTATCAGTGGTTTAGGCCCTGCACTATATTGGTAAGAGCATTGCACGCAGCTTTGCGGCGAACATGAGCCGTTTTGTCTTGTATTGGCCCGCGGAATCAGCTTGCCCAGGAGGACGAACCTGAGATGACCGGCCTCGCACAGGATGTTCGCTACGCGCTACGGCAGTTGCGCAAGAGCCCCGGCTTCACTACGGTCACGGTCCTCACCTTAGCTCTCGGGATCGGAGCTAATACCGCCATCTTTAGTGTCGTGAACGGAGTATTGCTGAACCCCTTACCGTTCCGCGATGCCAGCCGCATCGTCTCCATGTTCGAGGCGACGCCGAACTTTTTTAAAGGCTCGATTTCTTATCCCAACTTTGTTGATTGGCAGCGCGACAACCGTTCCTTTGAGGCCATGGCCGCATACCGCTCGACAGATGGCAGCATCACGGGCGTGGGCCAACCGGAGAATGTGCAGGCAGAGCGCGTGTCCGCAAACTTCTTTCCGATTCTCGGGGTGAACCCAATCCTGGGACGCATTTTCACTTCCGAAGAAGACCGGCGCGGCGCCAGCCCGACGGCCCTGATCTCGGAAGGGTTGTGGAAGCGAAAGTTCGCTTCGGACCGGAACGTGATTGGCCAACGGCTGATCGTGGCGGGGCAGCCGCGCACCATCATTGGCGTCATTCCAGCTTCGTTTCGATTGCATGTCTTCAACTTCAGAACCGCCGATGTGTACGAGGCCATCGGGGAAGACCCCGACCCGACGTTTTACCTCCGGGACTCGTATCGTGGCATGGATGCGATTGGCTTGTTGAAGTCCGGGGTCACGCTAGCGCAGGCGCGTGACGATATGAAGCGGGTCAATGCCGGCCTCGCTGCTGCCTATCCCAACGTTGACGGCAATATCAAGGCCAACATCATCCCTTTGAAAGACAACATCGTCGGTGACATGCGGCCGGCGCTGCTGGTGCTGCTGGGGGCGGTGGGATTCGTCTTACTGATCGCCTGCGTGAATGTCGCCAATCTGCTGCTGGCCCGGTCAACGGCCCGCCAGCGCGAGTTCTCAGTGCGTGCCGCGCTCGGTGCGGGGCAGATACGGATTCTGCTCCAACTGCTTACCGAAAGCGTTCTGCTGTCGGCGCTGGGCGGCGGGTTCGGGCTGATTCTGGCGAGGTGGGGAACAGCCGCCGCGCTTTTGGCGGTCCCGGAAACGGTTCCGCGTGCCGAGGAAATCGGAATCGATTTTCGGGTGCTGCTCTTCACCATTTTGGTTTCAGTACTCACCGGAATCATGTTTGGTTTGCTGCCTGCCATAAGGATGTCGCGGACCGACATCAGTGGCAGCCTCAAGGACAGCGGGCGCGCCATCTCCGGTCCCCGCACACGCATGCAGTCTGCCTTAGTGATGGGCGAAATGGCCATGGCGCTGGTGCTGCTGGTGGGCGCGGGACTGATGTGCCGCACCTTGGTGCAATTGTGGAAAGTCGATCCGGGCTTCGATCCCCGCAACCTCTCGCGTTTTGCAGTGACGCCACCGCCTCCTTTAAGAAATCAATCTTCGGACGCGATTCGCGCTGCGGTTCGGCAAATCAGCGCGACGCTCCACAGTGTGCCCGGAGTTGAAACCGTGTCCTTGCATGATGGCGCTATGCCCATGGAGTACGACAATGAGAGGGGGTTTTTGCTCGAAGGGCAAGAGCCGTCCACCGAGGGAACTAAGAATATTCAGCAGACTTTGGATCACATAGTAGAACCGGAGTATCTGAAAACCATGCGCATTCCGCTCCTTCGGGGCCGCTTCCTAAGCGACGAGGACAACGAGAACGCTGCGCGCGTCGCGGTGATTGACGCCAGCTTCGCGCAACAATATTTCGCCGGCCAGGACCCCATCGGCAAACACATCCGCATTTTTGAATTCGACAGCGATTCCAACCAACGCCTTGCTCCTCTGGTGATCGTTGGTGTGGTTGGGCACGTGAATCAGTGGGGACTCGCCGACGATGCCAACCGTCCCCTGCAAGCCCAGATGTACCGGCCAATCATGCAGAATGGGGCCGCCGACATCAAGGATCTCGCCCTGGGATTCAATGTATTTGTTCGCTCCAAAACGCCGCTCGCCCCCGGAGCTTTTTTCGAGTCGATTCGCCAGAAACTCCTGGCGAGCAACCGGGACATGATCGTCTACGACAACCAATCCGAGGAGCAAGTGATGGCGGACTCCATCGCCAGCCAGCGTTTCTCCGTCCTCTTGCTGGGCGCATTCGCCGGGCTGGCTCTGTTGCTGGCTGGCACTGGAATCTATGGCGTGCTGTCGTACCTGGTCGGGCAGCGTACGCGGGAAATCGGTGTGCGCATAGCCCTGGGGGCGCAGCGGCTGGATGTACTGCGCATGGTGCTCCAAGATGGAGCCCGCATGGCGCTGACCGGCACGGCGATTGGAATCGTCGCCGCCTTGGCATTGACCCGACTGATGGCCAGCATGCTGTTCGGTGTTAAGCCCACCGACCCGATTACATTCGGCTCGGTCGCGGTGGTTTTGTGCGGCATCGCCTTATTGGCCGGTTATGTGCCCGCCCGGCGCGCGGCGAAAGTCGATCCCATGGTGGCGCTGCGATACGAGTAGTCGCTCACCAATATCTCAGCATGATTCTCATACAGCCGAGGCGGGTGCCCCAGGTTTCGCTGGGGCGGGTGGCCCACCTTTGCGTTCTGTGCAAAGGTGGGGATAATCCGACTTTGTCGCCAGGATTCAACTGAAACGAAGCATCCACGAAGAGCAACTGCTTGCCATACTGTTTATTGATATTTGAGAAAGAGATCGTTTTGAAGGAGCAACGCGCGGCACGCTGCTTCATCCAGTGTAGCTTGGGCAGAAACTTACGGGCCAGCGCTTGGCACGTCGGGGGTCAGTGAACAGAAATCAGGGACAGCACAATCCTCACTTGACATTGCCAGATAATCCACTACCATATGGTTGTGGATAGATTAGGTACAACGTTTGCGGCTTTGTCGGATCCAACCCGGCGGGCAATGATCGAGCGACTCTCCCGCGGGCCGGCCTCTGTGCATGGGTTGACGGAACCGTTTGCACTCTCGCAGCAGATGATTTCAAAACATATTGCCTACCTGGTGCGGGCGCGGATTGTGATCAAGGCGAAGCGCGGACGAGAGAGTATGTGCACGCTTAGGCCAGAGGCGATCAAGACAGTCAGCGACTGGGCGATTAGCTATCGCCGATTCTGGGAAGAGAGTTTCGACAAGTTGGAAGTGGTTGTGAACGAAATGAAGAAAACGGAGGTTAGAGATGGCAAACAACACGGTTAACGAGACAGAGCGGATGACGATAACACGAGTTTTCGATGCCCCACGCGAACTGGTTTGGAAGGCGTGGACAGATCCGCAATATGTGATGCAGTGGTGGGGGCCGAAGGGTTTTACTGCGTCTGTTTGCAAGATGGATTTTCGCGTGGGAGGAACATTTCTCATCTGCACGAGAACGCCGGATGGACAGGAGTTCTGGCATGGCGGTGAATACCATGAGATTGTTCCGCACGAGAAGATCATTTCCTCCATGTACTTTTCGGACTCGGAGGGAAACAAGGTTGAGCCTGCACAATTGGGAATAGAACATGAGGCTATAGAAGGTGCGCACGACGTGATTCTGTTTGAGGATCTTGGAAACGGCCGGACGAAACTCACCTTCATTGGAAATGAACCCATGGAGAGCGCGAAAAACAGCGGTCAATTGGAGGGCATGAACCAGGTACTCGATAAAGTTGCCGCAGTTGTTACGAAGCTAGCGCAGGCGAAATAGGAAGTTGAAGTTTTGATTCGCGAAACTCAATCGTGGAGGAAGAAATGAAAAGAACACCGTTTCTCGCTATCGTCCTGCTGGCATTCGCATTTCCCGCCCATGCCCAGGACGCGATGAAGAATGACGCGATGAAGAAAGATGCAGCCGTCAAACCTGCCGACCCCGAATTGAAGGTCGTGCTGGATTCCTGGAACGAGGTTGGCCGCAAACTCATCGCCATGGCCGAGGATTTTCCTGAGGACAAATACGACTTCAAGCCCACGCCGGCACAACGCAGCTTCGCAGAGCAGTTGCTGCACGCGGCAGGATCGAACTATTTCTTCATCAATCCCGTCATGGGGAAGGAGCCTCAGGCGGCAGAAGATCCCAAGCGCGAGCAATACAAATCGAAGGCTGACATCGTTGCATTCGTCAAGAAATCCTTCGCCGATGGCGCAACCGCCATCCAGTCGAAAGGCGAAAAAGGCCTGATGACGGAGGTTGTCTATTACCCTCAGCAGAAAGCGCGCGTTATCGACATTGCATACGGCATCATCGAGCATAGCGGAGAACACTACGGCCAACTCGTTGTGTACTACCGTCTCGCAGGTCTTGTGCCGCCGGAGTCGCGGCCCAAGAAGTAAAGCTCAAGAGACCAGGTACCCCGTCCTTATCGCACGCCGTTTGCGCGAATGGGCGGGGTTTTGGTTTTTGGGACCTTCAGTATTCAATGCGCCGCGCGGATATGGATATCTCTGCTTTCGTTCCGCTGCAACATTTGGGCCGGGTGCCGGGTGCCCCAGGTCTCGCCGGTTTTGCGAGACCTGGGAGTGGCTACGCCCGCTGCGCCGTCATGGGTATTGCCCTTTTTCTTCCCCTTCGACTCACCCGTCGTGGATGTGGAAATCGCCAGGTCTCGCAACCGCGGCGAGACCTGGGGCACCCGACAAAGGCCGTGCTCACTGAGTGTGAATCGCTGATTGCTTCAGCCATGGGCTAAACTGGGGCTGGCAGTATTTCGGTACGAAGAGGAGTCATACGTGGAAATACGTCAGCACATTACTGTGATTTTGTGCTTGGGGATAGGCCTGGCGTCGTCGGGGCTCACTGTGGCTCAGTCCTCTCCGGGGTTGAGACAAGAGACGAGTCATGCAGATCGCGAGCCGCCCGGATTGCATGACTTCGATTTTTTGTTTGGACACTGGCAAGTTCATCATCGAAAGCTGAAGCATCGCCTCGTCAACAGTCACGAGTGGATCGAATTCGAAGGGACATTATTCTGCCAGCCATTGATGGGTGGCTACGCCAATGTCGACGACACCGTGTTCGAAGTTCCGGGCGGCACTTACCGCGGCGTGGCTACCCGATCGTTCGACGCCAAGACGGGGCAGTGGTCGATCTGGTGGCTGGACAGCAGGACGCCACTTGGGCCGATGGATCCGCCGGTGAGAGGCAGCTTCCACAATGGCGTAGGAACGTTCTATGCGAACGACGATACCGAAGACGGGAAACCAGTCCGCACGCGGCTCCTATGGTCCGAGATCACGCCCAACTCAGGTCACTGGGAGCAGGCAGAATCAACCGACGGTGGTAAAACCTGGGAAACGGATTGGATAATGGACCTCAAACGAGTGCAATAGTTGGCGGAATGGATATTTGCCTTCGAGAGCCGGCGCATCGTTAGCCTGCAGCCTGCCCTGAGCGCAGTCGAAGGGTTCCGCGTAGCCGAAGTCGAGCTAACCTGGGGAGAAATGCGAGGACAGGCGGACCCGACCCCAGTTATCGCGCCGGTTGGAAACAATATGGGGACACTTCCGTCTGTCCCCCCATTATTCCCGAGAGATATAATTCCCGCGTGCGACAACCTATGCGGCATATAATGGCGCTTCGCGTTTCCAAAGCGGTTCTCCTTTTTGCAATCGCACTTTTCTACACGATTCTGGTCCTAAACAACATCACGGATTACAGCTCCAACTATGCCAACTCCCGATTAGTCGGAACTACTCAATGCGAAAAGGGTTTACGAGAAAACCACAAGCCGACGCGCCCGCGACGCTAGTCAAGAACTATATCACGCCGAGCGGGCTGGAGCGCCTGAAAGATGAGCACCGGTTTCTGCTCACCAGGGAACGCCCCGCTGTGACGGAGGTGGTGGCTTGGGCTGCCGGCAACGGCGATCGCAGTGAAAACGCCGACTATCAGTATGGCAAGCGGCGCCTGCGGCAGATCGATGGGCGGATTCGCTTTCTCACCAAGCGAATCGAAGCCGCGGAAGTGGTGGACCCGGAAGCTCCCAGAGCCGGGCAGGCGGCAACGAGGGCATTCTTCGGAGCGACCGTGCGCTATGCCAATGCCGCGGGAGTATCGCGAGTGGTGAGCATCGTGGGCACCGACGAGATCGATCTCGACCGCAACCACATCAGTTGGGTGTCACCGCTGGGGCGCGCGTTGATGAAGTCGGCAGCGGGTGACCGCGTAGTCCTGCAATTGCCGGGCGGTACAGAATCCCTGACCGTACTGGAAGTGCGTTACGAACGCGTTGCGGTGGAACCGTTCCGTGAACCTCCCGGATCCGAGGCCTCGGCAAAGAGACGTTGATCAGTGAAGATCCGTGGCCGCTCTCACGCCACCACGACCGTCGCTGTCTGAACCGGCGTAACTTCCACCACCGGCTCCGCCATCTGCTTTACGTAGAACGCGACGGCTGAAGCGCGCTCCCAGAAGCGCATCCCGAGCAATAAGAGCATCATGAACTGGCTCACCAGGAAAGCCCCAACGATGCTGCTCGAGGGTACGATCATGTTCCACAGCACAATGCCAGCCACTAACATAGCCACGGCAACCAGGGTGATCGCTACATAGGTCCCCAGTAAGTGAAAGAAGTTCTTGCGCAGGCTGCGGAATCCAACCGCTATCGACTTGCGCACCGCAGGTTGATCACGCAACACAACATCGGTTTGGGCCAGGTCGAACCAGATTCGAACGATGGTCAGGACGAGAATCATGATTACCCAGATCGCCACCCCGCTGAAGAAGGGCAGTCTTTCATAGTTGGTTGTATCCGCAGCCTTGGAGATCGGGTCCATCGCAGCCATCAGGCCACCCGACACAATTCCCGTCACCACACCGGCCATCACGAACAAGCGGATAAAGCGCCATAAATTGCGGCCGCAGGCGCGAAAGAACTCATCCCGCGAAATGCGATGGTCCGACGAGTAGCCGAGCAGCACGCCCGGCATAAACGTGAGGCTAACCAACAGGAATAGAACCCCGAACAACACTGCCGGCCTTGTAGTACTCACCGTGGGCCCAAATTCGGGACGGTCGATCAATTCGATCAACGCCGCCAGATGGAAGCCGTGCAGCAGTTTGTCGGAGTACAGGCTGTGGTCCATGATGTCATGCGCATGCGTGCTCAAACCGGACGCTCCGAACCACGCGAACAGCAGGTTCAGCAGATAGAACCATACGATGTAACGCAGGTTGCGCCTGGCAATGCCCGCTCCCGCGGATATCAGACTCTTCTTCTCATTCATGAAAGCTCTCCCCTAAACCAGAAACCAGGTGACAACTTGAGTGACAAACTGGCTGATGACTTCCCAGTAATGGACGACTTTGTTCGCCGGCTTCGGATTCGCGTCCACTACGTAGCTGTTGTCGAAATTGTTGCGATCGAACATGAGCTTGCCGTCGGGATCGATCTCTACCGATTCAATCTTGGCCTTTTTTCGATACTCATATCTTACCCAGCGGTCCTGCGCGTCCCAATGTTCACGCACCCGCTCGCCGTTGTCGAACTTGATCTCAACGTCTATGGGGATCACAAAATCTCCCTTGCGATGAATCCATGCGTCCGACACATAGAGAGTCTCGCCCTTCTTCTCTTTGAGATCGTCTTTGTACCACTCCACCGGCACCGAACTGACTTTGTAAACCTGGAAGTCCAGCACCTGCGTGCCATAGACCGCCTGATTGAAGTACCAGCGCAGGTCTTTGCCGGAGACTTCCTCAATAGTCTTCATGAAGTCTTCCGCCACCGGATGAGTGAAGCGGTAGCGCATGAAATACGTGCGCATGGCATGGCGCATGGTGTCTTCGCCGATGACGCCCTCGAGCGTGAGCAGCACCACCGCAGTCTTGCCATAAGTGATCCCGCCGTAAGAGTTCGAGTTGGCAAACTGCCAGCCTTTGCGCGTCATCGGATCAAAATCCATCACACTCAGCATGAAAACGCGATCACCCTCGTCCTCTCCCACATCCACGCCCCAAAGATGGTTGAAGATGGAAGTTGACTTGGTGTAAATGGAATCCATCACCTTGGCTTCGGTGTATTGATTGATGCCTTCGTCCATCCACGCATCCTCAAATTCGTTGGTGGCGACCATGCCATACCAATACTGATGACCGAACTCATGTTCGACCACGCCTTCCGGCTCGCCCAGCAAACCCTCCGGATCAAACCAACTAGCCCCCCCAGTAATAAAAGTCGGATATTCCATCCCGAAGGCTTGGGAGCCTGGTTCGGTGTCGACTACCGTTAGGGTTTTGTAGGGGTAGGGGCCATACCAGTTGTCGAAGCGTTTCATGGTTTCTTGGACGATGCGGGTGTGGCGTTCGGCCAGGAACACGTGTCCTGGTTGGAGCAGTACGCGGACTTTCACTGGGCCCATGCTGCCGTTGAAAGTGTCGTCGACAATTTTGTAGTGTGGACTGGCGGTCCAGGCGAAGTCGTGGATGTCGTCTCCGTGGTAGCCGAGGGTCTTGGTTCCGTCGGGATTGTCCACGTTGCTGACTTCTATGCCGCTGGCGCCGACGACTTCGTTCTGGGGGACGGTAACTTTGACGTCATAGACTCCGAAGTCGGCGAAGAATTCGGTGTAGGCGTGGAACTGGTGGCAGTTCCATGCGCCGCGTATCCACACGCCGACTTTAGGGAACCACTGGCCGGCGACGATGGAATCGCGGTCCCAGCCGGTGCGCTCGATAGTTTTTGGAAACTGATCGTGAAATTTGATTTTGAATTGAACGTAGCCGTCGGGTGGAATCGGTTTCGGCAAATGCACCTGGACCACGGTGTGATCGTCTTTGTTGTCGTCGTCGGGATGGATGAACTGTAACTGGGAAGTGAGGTCGCCCTGGCCGATGACTTCGAGGGACTTGATTTCATTGGAGCCGTAGCTCTTGGGATCCCATTTGTCGAAGTCCTGATTACGAGTTCCTTCGCGCTTGCCTTCGCGCAGGAAGGTGGAGGTAGGCTGGAATGCGTTCAGGTAAAGGTGGAAGGGAAAGGTGTCCTGCGGCTGGCCGGTGAGATTGTGATAGGTAAGCGTCTCATCAGCGTCGAGCGAGTGGGCCTTGGCGTTGTACTTGGCGTCAATCTCATAATGCACGACCCGCTGCGACATGGGAGTAGCGGAGTTGATGGCCGAAGTAGTGCTTGGAATCGACGGCCCGGCGGGGGTTTGACCAACCGCCGTGAACGTTCCTAACAGCATAGAAAACCCGATTAAACACTTGCAGATGAAGGACATGTTCGCGACCTCTTGTGCTTGAGACTGAGAAGCTGAACGCAGCCCCGAAATGATACCAGTTCACAGGGCGGGTGTGCTGGACCGCTGGGTATGGTACGGGGCGGAGGGCGGGGAAGTTCCAGGCGGGCGCCCAGTGACGTGAATCTTCGCTTCGCCACGAGAGCTGTGACAGTTGACCGCCCCCGCCCCTTGCAAAAAACGCAAGGAGCGGGCACCCCGTTTTGAGAGAGGGCAGGCTTCGCCCGGCGTTATACTTTCTGCCGGTAAGGCCCGGGGCACCCGGCGGTGTGAGTCATTTATCCCCACCTTTGCAAAGAACGCAAAGGTGGGCCACCCGGCCCGCCTCTCCGGTTCGGGGCGCGAGTGTGATCCGAGCAAATTCAGGAAGAAAAGAGAACCATGGCAGAATCCCCAATTACTCTGCGTGAGAAAGACTTTGCTGCGTGGTATCAGGATGTCGTGTTGCAGGGTGACATGGCTGAACCGGCAGAGATTGTCAAAGGCTGCATGGTTATCAAGCCGAACGGCTACGCTGTCTGGGAAGTGCTCCAGCGCGCACTCGACGACCGCTTCAAGGCCACCGGCCACCAGAACATTTATCTTCCACTGCTCATTCCGCAGAGTTTTCTCAAAAAAGAGGCTGAGCATGTGGAAGGTTTTGCGCCGGAGTTGGCGATTGTCACCATTGCCGGCGGAAAAGTGTTGGAGGAACCTTATGTCATTCGTCCGACATCGGAAACCATCGTCGGACATTTTTTCGCCAAGTGGATCAAAAGCTATCGCGACCTGCCGGTGCTGATCAACCAATGGGCGAATGTGGTGCGTTGGGAGCTGCGTACACGAATGTTCCTGCGGACGACGGAGTTCTTATGGCAGGAGGGGCATACCGCGCACTCATCCCACGAGGAAGCAGTGCAGGAAACATTACGCATGCTGGACGTTTACGCCGAAGTGGCAGAAGACGTAATGGCGATGCCGGTGATCAAAGGGGCCAAGACGCAGGCGGAGAAGTTTGCCGGCGCTCTCCGGTCGTACTCGATTGAGGCCATGATGCAGAACGGCCTGGCGCTCCAGGCGGGCACGAGTCATGACCTGGGGCAGAATTTCGGCAAGGCGTTCGACGTGCAATTCCAGACTAACGAAGGCAAGCTGGATTATGTCTGGCAAACCAGCTGGGGCGCGAGCACGCGGCTGATCGGGGGGCTGATCATGACCCACTCGGACGATAAAGGGCTGGTGCTGCCACCAAGGGTCGCGCCGCAAAAGGGCGTCCTGGTGCCGATCTTCCGCAAGGATGAAGAACGCGCCCAGGTGATGGAGCGGGCCACGAAGCTGGCAAAAGATCTGGGAGCGCACATCGACACGCGCGACGGGCTGACGCCGGGTGCGAAGTTTTTTCACTGGGAGCGCCGCGGAGTGCCGGTGCTATTTGAGTTGGGCCCGCGAGACGTAGCCAGCGGTAACATTGTGATGAAGCGCCGCGACACAGGAACGAAAGAAGTGGTCCCTCAGGCAGAAGTGGTGGGAAAGTTCATGGCGTTGCTGGAGACGATACAAAAGGACCTCTACGTTCGGGCCAGGCAGCGGCTTAAGGACAACACCGTGCTGGCCAATTCTCTGGACGATGTCGGGGCGATCCTCAACGACGTGACTGCCGAGAAGGGCGGCGGAAAGTTCGTCATGGTGCACTTGAAAGACTGTCCGCAGAACGATGCGAAAATCAAGGAATTCAAGGCCAGCGTGAGGAACATCCCCTTGGTGGATGAGTACGACGGAGCGGGCAAGTGCATCTTGACGGGGGAGGCTGTAGACCGGCGTGTGGTGATCGCGAAGGCGTATTAGAAGCGAGATGGGCGTTCGTACCCATCCAAGACTGCTGCCTCGGTGCCCCGGCCGATCAACTCAACGCGCTACGCTCAGCCGGCGGCCGCCAAATGAGATTGCCTTTCAGTCCAGGCGCACGCAGCCGCATCTCGTTGCCCAGGCTTGTCCATCCCGCCTTTTGACTGAGTTGAATGGTTTGCGGCATTCTCTTCCTCGCCTCATTTTCGGCTGGGTTCTGCGGAACTTTTCAGCCAGTTGAGAACAGGCTGGAGGCGCAGCGGCACGGCTGCCTCGTCTACCTGGACCGTGTGCGCACGATTTTCGCTCTCAACCGTGATCTTGTATTGGAAGCGGTCAGTTCTCGGCTCCGTGGAGCGGATTACGGGTGGCAAGTCAAAGAATCCAGCCGCCCCGACAAGGTCGGAAACTGTTTGGGCTTCTTGCGCAGGCATCTGATCGGTCGAAACGCTCTTTGTCTGGGTGATACCTGCGAAACCGCCGCTGCGTTCGAGCACGACTCGCATATTTTTCAGTCTAGCCCCGGCCATGCTTTCCACGCCAGCGCGATGCGACGCCACTTATCGTCTGGTAGAAAAAGCAGCGGTCGAGTTCGAGCGATTCAGTTGTTCTTAAGCAGCTCTCGGCCTGTTTTGCTTAGCTGGAGCCGAGAGCGCCGCGAACTGGGAAGCAGTGGGAGGAATTCCGACCGTGTTCCACGCCTCAACTACCGCCTGCTTTTCGGCGCTGTTCGCACCAAACAAGCTTCCGGCGATGGTGGTCGTGGCATTGGCCATGGTCTGAAAATCGGCGCTGGGGCTCAGTGAACCGTTCAGCGTCCGGTACCAGATCAGGCCCGCTTTCTGCCATGCGTATCCTCCGATGGCTTTCGCGGCGAGGTAGAAGGCGCGGTTGGGAATGCCGGAGTTAATATGCACTCCGCCATTGTCGTCGGTGGTGGTCACATAGCCGGTCATGGCGGCTGGCTGTGGATCTTTGCCGATATTGGGATCGTCATATGCAGTTCCGGGGTCCGACATGGAGCGCAGCGCCTTTCCCTGGACGGCATTCGTGAACAGCCCGGCTCCGATGAGCCAGTCGGCCTGATCGACCGTCTGATTGTTGACCCACTGCTTTACCAACGAGCCGAAAACGTCGGAGATGGATTCGTTCAACGCGCCAGATTGCCCGCTGTAAACGAGTTGCGCTTCGTTCTGGGTCACGCCATGGGTAAGCTCGTGCCCAACCACGTCCAGGCAGATGGTGAAGCGTTGAAAGTATTGTCCGTCGCCATCGCCATAGATCATCTGTTGTCCGTTCCAGAAGGCGTTGTCGTAGCCAACGTCGTAGTGGACGGTGGAGATGAGCGTTAGTCCGTGATCGTCCACCGAATTTCGATTAAACACCGTGGAATAGAAATCGTATGTGTCGCCGGAATAGTTGTAGGCTTCAGTGACCGCGACGTCGGCGTTGGGAGGGCCGCCTTCATCCAGGACCTGTGTTCCGGGGAGATTAGTTGTAGTTTGCGCGTCGTAGATTGTACGGTGCTCGGTTCCGGGTTGGG